>JACCEB010009114.1_pt1 | contig 18671 bp, 18 predicted proteins | sample 7454761 | NCBI WGS metagenome assembly JACCEB01 (sample SAMN15323454, study PRJNA562643) | freshwater metagenome | isolation source: river surface water | place: USA:Blue River Watershed | collected 2017-08-18 | reverse complement strand
GCGAGGCGTTTACGTCCCTTGGCACGGCGCGCATTCAAAACATGGCGACCACCTTTTGTTTTCATGCGAACACGAAAACCGTGGGTGCGTTTACGACGAGTTACGGATGGTTGATATGTACGTTTCATAATTATTTCCTAGCGAACCTTAGATTCTCTCTTTTTTATCGGCGGCCGTCAATAGATATTTACCAATTTTATTTTTATTCACAAACATATCTTGTTGTTTTTAATAGAATTTTCAATTTATCAACAAGTTATCCACAGCTTATCCACCGACTTATCCTTTGTGGATAACTTTTCTCCCCATCTACAATGGCTTCGTGAACACAAATACATTGTCAAATTCTTCGTTAAAAACAAATTCAGACCTTGAGTCATTTTGGGTATTTGTGGCGGATTCTTTTTCTAAAGAGCTCTCGCCACAACAATTCAAAACCTGGATTAAGCCTTTGTTTCCTCTTAGTTTTGATGAGGCCAATGGTACTTTATCCTTGGCCGCACCCAACCGCTTTAAGTTAGATTGGGCTAAAAATCAATTTAATCATCAGTTTATAGAGCTCGCTCAAGAGTTCTATGGTCGTTCTATACAGCTGGAATGGGTTTTAGACCCCAAGATTAAATTGTTAAATACGGAAGAGGCTCAAGCTGAATTTATTAATGAGGATCAAGTCAATCAGATTGCAAGTCCAAGCACTTTAACGGGTTCTAACGATGAAGTAAGCGACCTTCCCAGCATTGGTATCGATGGGCGATCAAGGCTTAACCCCAATTTAACCTTTGATAGCTTTGTTACTGGTAAGGCCAATCAACTTGCCCGCGCCGCTGCAATTCAAGTGGCCAATAATCCAGGTTCATCTTATAACCCTATGTATCTATATGGCGGCGTTGGGCTTGGTAAAACACACCTAATACACGCGATTGGCAACCATTTATTACAAGAAAAACCAAAAGCAAAAATTCGCTACATTCATGCTGAACAATACGTATCGGATGTTGTGAAGGCTTATCAACAAAAGTCTTTTGATAAATTCAAACAGTATTACCACTCGCTAGACTTGCTGTTAATTGACGATATTCAATTTTTTGCTGGCAAACCAAGATCTCAAGAAGAGTTCTTTTATGCTTTTGAGGCGCTAACTGCCAATAAGTCTCAAGTCATCATGACCAGCGATACCTATCCGAAAGAAATTTCAGGCATTGATGATCGATTAATTTCTAGGTTTGACTCTGGCTTAACGGTAGCAATTGAGCCGCCCGAATTGGAAATGCGCGTCGCTATTTTGATGAAAAAAGCGTTGGCAGAAGGTCTGCCGCTAACTGAAGACGTGGCCTTTTTTGTTGCCAAGCATCTCAGATCAAACGTCAGAGAACTTGAAGGTGCGCTTAGAAAAATTCTTGCTTATGTTCGTTTTCATGGCAAAGAAATCACCATTGAGGTGGCCAGAGAGGCTCTCAAAGACTTGCTCTCTGTTCAAAATAGACAAATTTCCGTTGAAAATATTCAGAAAACTGTGGCCGATTTTTACAACATTAAAGTCGCTGACATGTATTCGAAAAAACGACCTGCTAATATAGCTAGGCCAAGACAAATTGCAATGTATATTGCTAAAGAATTGACACAAAAAAGCTTGCCAGAGATTGGGGAACTTTTTGGTGGTCGTGATCACACGACAGTATTGCATGCAGTAAGAAAAGTAACGGAAGAGCGCTCTAGGGACAGCCAGCTAAACCATGAAATTCATGTTTTAGAACAGTCCCTAAAAAACTAGATTTTGCCTGTGGAAATGTGTGTGGATAAGGTCTGTATAAGTATGGGAATAACTATGTGAATTGTTTGTGGATGGTTTGTGAATAAGCAAATCGCCCATGTCAAAATATAAAAGTTATTCAATCTTATTCAGTGCTTATCCAAAAGATATTCACAGGGTTTTAAAGAGGTTAAAATACTGATTAATAAATGTTTTTTTAGTTATCCACAGAATTTTGTCGCTTTATTAACTACTACTATAGATATATATACATATAAATAAATACAGGAAGAAGAACCATGGAACTGGTCAGCACAACACGGGACAAATTACTTAAACCTCTACAACTTGTCAGTGGCATTGTTGAGCGTCGACACACGCTACCGATCTTGGCAAATCTTTTGTTCAAGAAAAATGGAAATGCTGTTTCTTTGATTTCAACAGACATTGAAATTCAAATCACAACGCACGCTGACTTTGGAGTTGGTTCTGAAAATTTAAGTACCACGGTTGGTGCACGAAAATTAGTAGATATTTTGCGTGCTTTGCCAGAAGGTCCTATGACCCTATCTTTAAAAGATAGCAAGATGGTGGTTCAAAGTGGAAAGAGTAAATTCACATTACAAACATTGGCTGCCAATGAGTTCCCAATCATGTCTGAATCAAGTGATGTTTCAGCCAGCTGGGAAATGCCACAAAAAGCGCTCAAACAATTAATTAGCCAAGTTCACTTTGCAATGGCCCAACAAGACATTCGTTATTATTTAAACGGTATGTTGTTTGTACTTGAAGGGCAAAGAATTATTGCTGTTGCTACAGATGGCCACCGTCTAGCTTATAGCCACATTGATTTAGATAAGTCACCTTCAGGCAATGGCCAAAAACAAGAAGTCATCATTCCTAGAAAAACAATCCTAGAGTTACAACATTTATTGGATGACTCAGAAGATCCAGTGGTTATTTCTTTGGCAAGCAATCAAGTTAAATTCAATTTTGGTGATGTGGAGCTTCTATCCAAATTGGTCGAAGGAAAGTTTCCAGACTTTCAACGTGTGATTCCTAAAGGCCAAAACAATAAATTAATTGTTAGTAGAGAATCTTTGCAAGCATCATTACAAAGAGCAGCCATTTTGACGACAGATAAGTTCAAGGGAGTACGCTGCATTCTTTCTGAGAACTGTTTAACAATTCAATCAACCAATGCAGAACAAGAAGAAGCTCAAGAAGATATTGAAACTCAATACAGTGGTGACAAAATTGATATTGGTTTTAACGTCTCCTATTTGTTGGATGTTTTAGCAAACTTAAAAAATGAATCAATCCAAATTAGTTTGGGCGATTCAAATAGCAGCGCAGTAATTACCATTCCTGAGCAAGAAGGCTTTAAGTACGTAGTGATGCCAATGCGCATCTAATAGATAGACTAGAAAAGAACAATCAATGACAGTTGAAGTAAAAGCTCAAGAGCAACAGTACGGCGCATCATCCATTCAAATCCTTGAAGGTCTTGAAGCTGTTCGTAAAAGACCAGGCATGTACATCGGTGATACATCCGATGGCACAGGTTTACACCATTTGGTATTTGAGGTTTTGGATAACTCGATTGATGAAGCTTTAGCAGGCCATTGCTCAGAAATTACAGTAACAATCCATACCGATAATTCAATTTCTATTATTGATAATGGTCGTGGCGTTCCAACGGGAATTAAATACGACGATAAACACGATCCTAAGAGAAGTGCCGCTGAAATTGTGATGACTGAGCTTCATGCCGGCGGAAAATTTGACCAAAATAGTTATAAAGTTTCCGGTGGTCTTCATGGCGTTGGCGTTAGCTGTGTAAACGCCCTTTCTAAGTGGTTGCGCTTAACAGTTAAGCGTGACGGCAAAGTCCACTTCATGGAATTTGCGCGCGGTGTTGCACAAAACCGAGAATTGATTGAAGAAAACGGCGAAATGACTTCACCCATCAAAGTGATTGGTGAAACAGATAAACGCGGTACAGAAGTTCATTTTTTAGCAGATGCTGAAATTTTTGGAAACGTTGAATACCACTATGAAATTCTTTCAAAACGAATTAGAGAGCTTTCATTTTTAAACAATGGTGTTCATATTCGTTTGATCGATCAGCGATCTGGCAAAGAAGAAAATTTTGCTTTTTCCGGCGGCGTTAAAGGATTCGTTGATTACATTAACAAAAGTAAAACTGTTTTACATCCCAATATTTTTTATGCAGAAGGCGAAAGACCCTCTGATTTGGGTGGAACCATTACGGCTGAAGTTGCGATGCAGTGGAATGATGGTTTTAACGAACAGGTACTTTGTTTTACAAATAACATTCCCCAGCGCGATGGCGGTACACATTTAACTGGTTTGCGCGCCGCCATGACTCGTGTCATTAATAAATACATTGATGAAGAAGAGTTAGCGAAAAAAGCCAAAGTTGAAATCACTGGTGACGATATGCGCGAAGGCTTAACCTGCGTATTGTCAGTGAAGGTTCCTGAACCAAAGTTTTCAAGCCAAACCAAAGACAAATTGGTTTCTAGTGAAGTGCGAGGCCCAGTTGAAGAAATCGTTAGCACATTGTTAACCGACTATCTTCAAGAAAATCCGCAAGACGCCAAAATCATTTGCGCCAAAATCATTGAAGCCGCCAGAGCCAGGGAGGCCGCCAGAAAAGCGCGTGATATGACGCGTCGCAAAGGCCTTTTAGATGGTTTAGGTTTGCCCGGCAAGTTGGCAGACTGTCAAGAAAAAGACCCTGCAAACTCAGAACTTTTTATTGTCGAGGGTGATTCTGCGGGCGGCTCAGCCAAACAGGGGAGAGATCGAAAGTTTCAGGCCATTTTGCCTTTAAAAGGAAAAATCCTGAACGTAGAAAAAGCACGCTTTGACAAAATGTTGAGCAGCCAAGAGGTTGTTACATTAATCACAGCGCTAGGAACAGGCATTGGTAAAGAAGAGTACAACGCAGATAAATTGCGTTATCACCGCATCATCATCATGACTGACGCGGACGTGGATGGAAGCCACATCAGAACGCTACTTCTTACTTTCTTCTATCGTCAAATGCCTGAATTGGTTGAGCGTGGTCATATTTATATTGCGCAACCGCCATTGTATAAAGTTAAGCAAGGTAAAAATGAGCAATACATCAAAGATGATGCAGCCTTGAATGCTTATTTGCTTAACTTGGCCCTAGAAAATGCAAGCATTGTTTTGTCAGACGGCAGCATCATTAATAACGAGAAATTAACCAGCCTATCTGCTGACTATCAAACAATACAAACCATAGTCGACCGCTTATCAAGAACCATGGATGAAGGCGCGTTGCGTGCCATTGCCAATGGTGTGAGATTAAATCTTGATACTGAAGCGCAAGCCAATAAATCAGCAGAAGAGTTGAGTCAATACTTTTTGTCACTGGATGACCGTGCTGCAAAACCACAAATCATCGTGCAAAAAGATGAAAGAACTGAGCGCTACCGTTTGATGCTTTCTCGACGCGTTCACGGCAACACCAAGTTATCAATTATTGACTCAGATTTTGTTCACGGCGCTGATTACGAATCATTGGCCAGGGCATCTGCTGCTTTAACGAATGTTTTAGGATCGGGCGCAACCGTAAAGCGCGGGGACCCTGATAAAACCACTAAAGAAGCAAGCGTTAAAGATTTCCGTGAGGCGATGGAATGGTTGCTTGCTGAAGCTGAACGTGGTGTTAGCCGTCAACGCTATAAGGGTCTTGGTGAGATGAACCCAGAGCAACTTTGGGAAACAACCATGGATACCAATACAAGAACCTTGTTGCGTGTACAGATTGAAGATGCCATTGCTGCTGACCAAGTATTTACAACCCTGATGGGTGATGAAGTTGAGCCGCGAAGAGCCTTTATTGAAACAAATGCGTTAATTGCTAGAAATATCGATGTCTAAAAAATCAAAGTTGGATGACTTAATTAAAGTAAAACAGTCAGACATTCACGGAAAAGGTGTTTTTGCTGTTGCTTCAATTCCAAAGGGTACAAGGATCATTGAGTACACGGGTGAAAGAATTTCCTGGAAAGAGGCGGTTAAGCGCCATCCACATGACCCCACCCAGCCCAACCATACTTTTTACTTTGGTCTTGAAGATGGGACAACAATTGATGCTAAGTATGGCGGTAACGCTGCCATGTGGATCAACCACTCTTGCAAACCGAATTGCGAAGCGCTAGAAGAGGATTTTGGTAAAAAAACTCGAGTGTTTTTATATGCCAAAAAAAATATTAAGGCTGGCGAAGAATTGTTCTATGACTACGGGTTGGTCATCGAAGGAAAAATAAGCAAACAGTTGAAAAAAGACTACGAGTGTCGTTGTGGCAATAAAAAGTGTCGCGGCACCATGCTTGCCAACTAACTTTATTCCATGCTGTTTATTTCTATCCAAGAACTTGAGGCGGCGATTAACTATTGGCGAGAGTCTTCGCCATCGGTTGGCGAGGCTTTGCAGCTATGCCCCCAAGCGGCATCTCTTGCAAAGCCTTATGCTTTGATGATCATGCAATCTTCCCAGCGCATCCCTGTAGATTCTTTGTCTGAAAGTGCTCAGGCCGCTTGGCATGAATATCTAAAAAGGCAGAATTAAAGTGACAACAATCACCACTTCAACAGAAACAGTGTATGACTACATTATTGTTGGGGCTGGTAGTGCTGGCTGTGTGTTGGCCAATCGATTGTCTGCTAATCCCAACAACAAGGTCTTGTTAATTGATGCGGGTGGCAAAGATAGTTACTTGTGGATTCATATTCCCGTTGGATATTTGTATTGCATCAATAATCCCAAGACAGATTGGTTATTTAAAACCAAAGAACAACCCGGTCTGAATAAAAGAAGTTTGATTTACCCCAGGGGAAAAGTTTTGGGGGGATCATCTTCCATAAATGGAATGATATATATGCGCGGGCAGTCACAAGACTACGATGCTTGGGCGGCGCAAACGGGTGATTCTTCTTGGTCCTGGAATTCGGTGCTGAAATATTTTAAGAAGATGGAAGATTATCATTCAGGCCCCTCAGAGTTTCATGGTGTAGGGGGTGAATGGCGCGTTGATAAACAACGCCTAAAGTGGAAGGTGCTCGATGTTTTCCGCAAGGCCGCCGAACAAGCTGGCATCCCTGCTGTTGAAGACTTCAACCAGGGCAACAATTTTGGTTCTTCTTACTTTGATGTTTCACAAAAAAATGGCTGGCGACTCAACGCATCACAAGCATTTATAAAGCCGATTGCCGGCCGTAATAATTTAACTGTGATGACAACCGCCGCAGTCAACAAATTAATTTTTGAAGGTAATCGTTGTGTCGGGATTTCGTACTTAAAAGACGGTATTCACAAGAGCACGTCCACCAGTGGCGAAGTGATTTTGTGCGCTGGCTCCATTGGTTCCGTACAAATTCTTGAGCGTTCAGGGATTGGCGAGAAGGCAAGGCTTGAGGCTTTAGGAATTTCAGTCGTTCAGCATTTACCGGGCGTTGGTGAAAACCTACAAGACCATCTGCAAATCCGAATGGTTTATAAAATCAAAGGACTTAAAACACTTAATAGGTTGGCTTCCCATTGGTGGGGAAAGTTATCCATCGGTATTCAGTATTTGTTGACGCGCAGCGGCCCCATGTCGATGGCGCCTTCTCAGTTGGGGGCGTTTGCTAAATCCTCCCCCGATCAGCCTCGCGCCAATATTCAGTACCACGTTCAACCGCTGTCTTTGGATAAATTTGGTGATCCGCTTCATACGTTTAACGCATTTACTGCAAGCGTTTGTAACTTGAGGCCTAGCTCAAGGGGATCTGTACACATTGAGTCAACAGATCCATATTCGCCACCGATTATTGATCCAAATTATTTGAGTACGGATGAGGACAAAAGGGTTGCGGTTGATTCTGTTAGGCTGACGCGTTCAATTGTGAATCAAGCGGCATTCCGCGAGTATGGTGCCGAAGAATATCGACCTGGAGTAAACGCCCAATCAAACGAAGAGTTGCTTCGGGAAATTGGAAATATTGGAACAACGATTTTTCACCCAGTAGGAACTTGCAAAATGGGTTTGCCAGATGATTCCATGGCTGTAGTTGATTCGCGCTTAAAAGTGATGGGCGTTCAGTGTTTGCGCATTGCTGATGCGAGCGTGATGCCAACCATTACTTCTGGTAATACGGCTGCGCCGACCATGATGATTGCCGAAAAATTAGCGGAATTATTGTTGAGTAAAAACTCCAATGGAAATTGATTTATTTCATTGGACCACTTTGCTCTTGTTTGTTGCTGCATTTGGCGCGGGTTTTGTTGACTCCGTGGCCGGAGGCGGCGGATTAATACAGGTGCCCGCCCTATTTGCGATTTACCCCAATACAAATCCAGCAACTCTGCTGGGCACAAATAAGCTAGCATCCATTGGTGGAACGTTAATTGCGGCCAAAAGATATCTAAAAACAGTTAAGTTACCTTATTTCATCTTAACTCCAGCCATCCTGTCTGCTTTTGTCGGTTCTTTTTTGGGCGCGGCAGTGGTAAAAAGTATGTCAACAGAGGTGTTTAGGGTGCTTTTGCCAGCCATCTTAATTGGTTTGCTGGTTTATACGTTGAGGCAACCCAGCATGGGTTCAAACCATGCTCCGGTGGTAGACGGAAAAAAGAAAATAATTCATGCGGCTTTATTGGGTGGCGGCATTGGTTTTTATGATGGGTTTTTTGGCCCAGGCACGGGCAGCTTTCTTTTGATTGGTTTCATAAGAATTTTTGGCTTTGACTTTTTGCATGCATCAGCCGCTACCAAGCTTGTAAATGCCACCACTAATTTTGCAGCAATCTTATTGTTTGCTTCTTTTGGTCACATGGCGTGGGCTCTGGGCCTTGCAATGATGCTCCTTAATATTTTGGGCAGCATTTTTGGATCGCATTACGCCTTGCGTCATGGCAACGGATTTATTCGAAAAATATTTATTGCAGTGGTATCTGCCCTCATTATTAAAACAATCATTGATGCATTGAGGTATTTTCAGCTCCTTGCCTAGAGCATGTGTTTCACGTGAAACATAAAGGCGCTGAAATGATTGAGGCAAATCTTGTGGGGTGATATCATCCCCGCCCTGACTGGGTATTTTCTATGAACTTTTCAATTAAATTCGATGTGATAGTAATTGGTGGTGGTCACGCAGGCTCCGAGGCCGCGTTGGCATCTGCCAGGATGGGTTGCAACACCCTATTACTCACCCACAGCATAGAAACCCTGGGCGCCATGAGCTGCAACCCTTCCATTGGCGGCATAGGCAAAGGCCATTTGGTCAAAGAGATTGACGCCTTAGGTGGTGCAATGGCCGAGGTGACTGATCGCGCGGGCATTCAGTTCAGGATATTAAATTCTAGTAAGGGCCCTGCTGTTAGAGCCACAAGAGCTCAGGCCGATCGTGCGTTATACAAGACTGCGATGAGAACGAAGCTTGAAAATCAAAAAAACCTCACGATTTTTCAAGCGGCCGTCGATGATTTAATTGTTTCTGGTGATGAAGTGCTTGGGGCAACCACCCAGCTGGGCTTAAGTTTTTACGCTCCCAAGGTTGTTTTAACGGCCGGAACATTTTTGGACGGAAAAATCCACGTGGGATTGGATAACCATTCCGGGGGTCGTGCGGGTGATCCAGCCGCGATTCGTTTGTCAAGTCGTCTCAAAGAGCTCAAGCTGCCCCAGGGCAGGTTAAAAACAGGCACACCTCCAAGAATTGATGGAAGAACCATTAATTTCTCGGTCATGCAGGAGCAGCCGGGTGATTTAGACCCTTTGCCGGTTTTTTCTTATTTGGGCCGGCCAGAGTTTCATCCCAAGCAACTCCCCTGTTGGATTACCCATACCAATCAAAAAACGCATGACATTATTCGTGGCGGATTGGATCGATCCCCAATGTATACGGGGGTGATTGAGGGCGTTGGCCCCAGATATTGCCCCTCTATTGAGGACAAAATACATCGTTTTTCAGGCAAGGACAGCCATCAAATATTTTTAGAGCCCGAGGGTTTAACGACCCATGAGTTTTATCCCAATGGCATATCAACCAGCCTACCCTTTGATGTGCAATGGGATCTGGTGAGAAGTATTCGAGGGCTTGAGGACGCCATGATCGTCCGCCCAGGCTACGCCATTGAATATGATTACTTTGATCCTAGAGGCCTTAAGCCAAGTTTGGAAACCAAGAGTATTAAAGGTTTGTTCTTTGCTGGGCAAATTAATGGCACCACAGGATATGAAGAGGCTGCTGCACAAGGGCTTTTGGCGGGTATCAATGCTGCTCTTGCCGCAAAAGAAATGGAAGCTTGGTATCCAAAGCGAGATCAAGCATATTTGGGTGTGTTGGTCGATGATTTAATTACCAAGGGCGTTCAAGAGCCCTATCGAATGTTTACTAGTCGCGCCGAGTACCGCTTAAGTTTGCGTGAAGACAACGCGGATGACCGTTTGACAGAAGTTGGTAGAAAGCTTGGTTTGGTCGACGATCGGCGCTGGGCATTTTTCTGCAGAAAAAAAGAGGCTGTTTCACGTGAAACACAGCGATTGAAATCAACCTGGATTAGTCCAAAATTAATCACACCAGAAGAATCCCAGGAACTTTTGGGCCAAGTCATCACGCATGAATACAGCCTTGCAGACCTCTTGCGCCGCCCCGGTATTACTTATGAAAGCTTAACAACCTCCTTTGATGGTCGTTGGGGTGCTGAGCCATTAGATCAGGACGTGGTCTTAAGAGACCAAATCGCCGAGCAAGTTGAAATTGCCTTTAAATATCAAGGGTATATTGATAGGCAGGCGGCAGAAATTGCTAGGCACATGCATTACGAAGAACTTAATTTGCCTGCAGACATTGATTACACCCAGGTGTTGGGACTGTCCAAGGAGGTTCAGCAAAAGCTTGATTTACACAAGCCGAGCACCTTGGGTCAGGCCTCGCGTGTTTCGGGCGTCACCCCTGCGGCCATTTCTTTGTTATTGATTCATTTAAAAAAGGGCTTAGGTCGACGCCTAACAGTCAATTGATGCAGGATAGTTCAATCAAAATTGACTTAGAAAAAAGGCTGAATGATGGCATTCAGTCGATCGGATTGACTCTTTCCACGGCTCAAATAGATAGTTTATTGGACTACTTGTTGGAGTTTCAGCGTTGGAACAAAACTCACAATTTATCGGCCATTCATGATTTAGAAGAGTCGCTCACTTTGCACTTGCTTGATTCGCTGGTTGTTTTGCCCTATCTAGATGAATTTGCAGAAAAATTCATTTCAAAAGGACAGGCGTTTACGGTTGCAGATTTAGGAACCGGCGGCGGTTTACCAGGCATTCCTCTGGCAATCTGTAGGCCGGAGTGGCAGCTTCATTTGATGGAAGTTGTTCAGAAAAAAACAGTTTTTCTTCAACACATTGCAAATAAGTTGTCACTGAAAAATGTGGCGGTACATGGTGCCAGAATTGAGGACAGCTCCCCCAAACTGAAAAATGTTATAAGTTGTTGTATTTCAAGGGCTTTTTCTGATTTTGGGAAGTTTTTGAGTTTGTCTGAGCCCATGTTAATGCCCAAGGGCGAGGCTTGGGCCATGAAAGCCAAACTGCTAGATGAAGATTTGGCAACCATTCCAGATGGGTGGGCAATAAAAAGCAATTACCTCTTAAATGTTCCCAACCTCGATGCCGAAAGGCGCTTATTTGAGTTGGTGCGCGTGAGAGAATTGAACGTTAACGATTAATAAAACAATAAAGATCAATATGGCAAAGATATTTTGTGTGGCCAATCAAAAAGGTGGCGTTGGAAAAACCACCACCACTGTTAATTTGGCAGCCAGTTTGGCTGCGCAAAATCAGCGAGTCTTGGTGGTTGACCTGGACCCCCAAGGCAATGCCAGCATGGGTTCTGGTATAGACAAAATGTCTTTAAATCAAAGCGTTTATCACGTGTTGATTGGTTTATCAGATGTGCAAACTTCCAAGGTTAAGTCAGAGACTGGGGGCTATGATGTATTGCCTGCCAATCGCGAGTTGGCGGGGGCTGAAGTTGAGTTGGTAGAAATTGAGCACCGCGAAGAAAGACTCAAAGATGCCTTGAATAAAGTTCGCGACCAATATGATTTTGTTTTGATTGACTGCCCTCCTGCGCTGTCTCTCTTGACCTTGAATGGCCTGTGTGCGGCCAATGGTGTGATTGTTCCAATGCAATGTGAATACTTCGCCTTGGAAGGTCTTTCTGACTTGGTGAACACCATCAAGCAGGTTCATGCCAATTTAAACCCAGAATTAACCATTATTGGTTTGTTAAGAGTGATGTTTGATCCACGAACGACTTTGCAGCAGCAAGTTTCAGATCAATTGACAGCTCATTTTGGCGATAAAGTTTTTAATACGATTATTCCTCGCAATGTTCGTTTGGCTGAGGCGCCTTCCTACGGTATGCCTGGCGTAACGTTTGATAAGAGTTCGCGGGGTGCGCAGGCCTATATGCAATTTGGTGCTGAGATGATTCAGCGCATTAAAACGATGTAATGGAATCAATATGAGCGCAAATAAAAAAAAGGGTTTGGGGCGAGGCTTAGAGGCTTTGTTGGGGGCATCAGAGAAGCCGTCTAATAATGGTGTTGCAACATTGCCATTAACTCAACTTCAGGCCGGCAAATATCAGCCCCGAAAGAATATGGTCGATGCATCACTTCAGGAGCTTTCCGAAAGCATTAAAGAACAAGGAATCATGCAGCCCCTATTGGTGCGCGCCATTGCCAATGGTAAATACGAGATTATTGCTGGAGAAAGGCGCTTTAGAGCGGCTGGCCTGGCAGGCTTAAAAGAAGTGCCCGTTTTAATTAAACAAGCAGATGATCAAGCCACGGCAGCTATGGCGTTGATAGAAAACATGCAACGAGAGGACCTCAATGCCCTTGAGGAAGCCAATGGCTTGGCAAGGTTGATTGAAGAGTTTGGTTATACCCACGAAAAAGCGGCTCAAGCTGTGGGTAAATCCAGAAGCGCTGTCACTAACCTATTAAGACTTATTCAGCTAGCAAAGCCTGTTCAAGCCATGTTGCTCAAGGGTGAAATTGAAATGGGCCACGCTCGCGCCCTATTACCCCTTGATTCCGCAGCTCAAGTGAGCTTAGCTCAAAAGATCGTGATTTCTGGATTATCTGTACGTGAAACAGAAAAGGCCGTGATTGAGTTGACCTTGCGAGCCAAAAAACCCACAAAAACAAAGGCTTCAAGTGCTACAGATCCAGATTTAAAACGTTTACAGAGCCTTTTTTCTGACAAGTTCAATTTATCCGTAGAAATTAAGTCAAAAAAGCGTGGCGGTGAGATAAAAATTAAATTTAGCCAATTGGATGAGCTAGATAGCTTTTTTAAGATTTTGGACCTCGAGTAATATGAATTTTTTATGAATTACATTGACCCCAAGGGCACTCATTCTGTAAAATCTCGGGGCTTTATGTCTAGAGATGTACAAAAGGCGGAATCTGATAAAAATGCCATTTGGGACAATGAGTTAGACGACTTAAACGAAGACGTCAAACTTTACAGCAAGGCCGAGCTTGAAGAGATTTTGGGCGCCAAGGCTTTGCGACCCAGCAAGATTTCAGTGAAACGTTTGTTTGTGCTCCAGGCGATTGTGACTGCCATATCTTGCATCGCATGGTCAGCAAAGGGTAAGCCGTTTGGCTTAGACTCTTCGGCCATATCGGCTTTGCTCGGTGGCTTAATTGCAATCGTGCCTGCAGGGCTTTTTGCATTGCGTGCAAAAGTGTTGGCTGGCAAAGCGGCTGTATCGGGGGCATCGGTTTTTGCCCTTGTGACAGGAGAGTTAATAAAAATCATTGCAACAATTGCAATGTTTTTTTTGGTGATTGTTTTATATCCACAATTGGATTGGTTACCGCTGTTGTTAACTTATGTACTGGTGCTGAAGTGTTATGTCTTGGCATGGTTTCTTAAGTGAACGGCAGTTTGATAAGGACAGAGGGAAGTAACAATGGCAACTGAAGGCAAGGCATTAACACCTACCGAATACATTGCAGAGCATTTGCAAAACCTAAACACTTTGCACGGCAAGCAAGAGGCTATTGTTGATTTTTCAGTGGTTAACCTAGACACAGTATTTTGGTCGTTGATGATGGGCCTGATTGTGGTCGGCTTTTTGTTAATGGCAGCACGTCGTGCGACAGCTGGAGTTCCTGGTCGTTTCCAAGCATTGGTAGAAATGTTGGTTGAATTGGTTGAAGGCCAATCTAAGAGCATTGTTCATGGTGACCGCACTTTCATTGCGCCATTAGCGTTATTTGTTTTTTGCTGGATTATTTTGTTAAACACATTGGACTTGGTTCCAGTGGACTGGGTCCATGGCATCAATGGTTTGTTGGCTAATTTCGGTGACATTCATGTACCTCATCACAAGTTGGTTCCAACAACAGACTTAAACGGCACATTGGGTCTTTCAATGTCTGTTTTGGTTTTGATGATTTTCTACAGTTTCAAGGCTAAGGGTGTGGGTGGTTTTGTGCATGAGTTGCTATCCGCCCCGTTTGGTGCCAAATGGTACTTGGCGCCGTTTAACTTGGTTTTGAACATCATTGAATTTATTGCTAAAGCCGTTTCTTTGGGTATGCGACTTTTTGGCAACATGTATGCAGGCGAATTGGTTTTCTTGCTAATCGCTCTGTTAGGCGGCATCTGGCATTTTGGTGTCGACTTATCGTTCCTAGGTTTTGTGGGCCACGTGATTGCTGGTTCAGCTTGGGCGATTTTCCATATTTTGGTGATCTTGTTGCAGGCCTTCATTTTCATGATGTTGACCTTGGTTTACATCGGGCAGGCACATAGTCACCACTAATTTTTTTACTAACTGTTTTTTTATTTAGGAGTCAACATGCAAGAATTTCTAGCTCACATTCAAGGTTTAACAGCAATCGGTATTGGCATCATTATCGGTTTAGGTGCGATCGGTGCTTGTTTGGGTATCGCATTGATGGGTGGTAAGTACATTGAAGCTTGTGCTCGTCAACCAGAATTGATGGAGCCACTACAAACTAAGATGTTCTTGTTGGCTGGTTTGATTGACGCTGCGTTCTTGATCGGTGTTGGTGTTGCGATGTTGTTTGCATTCGCGAACCCATTACTTGCTGTAATTAAGTAATTAGTACTTATTGACGGGCGCAAATTGCGCGCCCGTAGGTATTTGTCATCGTGACCGAAAGGAATCAACCGTGAACCTAAACGCGACACTATTCGCGCAGATGGTCGTCTTTTTTATCTTGTGGTGGGTTGTAGCCAAATTTGTTTGGCCACCATTGGTAAAAGCCTTAGACGAGCGTGCCACTAAAGTGGCTGATGGTTTGGCTGCCGCAGAGCGCGGTAAAGCTGATCTAGAGTCTGCAAAAAAGCGTGCTGAACAAGCATTGTCAGAGGCTCGCAATGAAGGTACTCAGCGCATTGCTGATGCTGAAAAGCGTGCACAGCTATCTGCTGAAGAAATTAAGGCAAATGCCCAAGCCGAGGCAGCTCGTATTATTGCTCAAGCAAAAGCAGAAGCTGAACAACAAGTCACTCGTGCAAGAGATGCATTGCGTGCCGAAGTTGCTGCTTTAGCCGTTAAAGGCGCTGAGCAAATTTTGCGTCGTGAAGTGGATGCCAAAGCGCACGCTGGTTTATTGGATCAGTTAAAGGCAGAGCTTTGATATGGCCGATTTAGCTACCATTGCCCGTCCATACGCAGAAGCTCTTTTTAGAAGCGCAAAGCCTGCGGACTTGGCTTCATTTGCAGAGCAACTAGAGGAATTGGCGCAAATTGCTAGCAATCCAGATTTGCTAGCAGTAGCTAATGACCCAAAATTGGCTGCGGCAGATTTGTTACAAATTTTGTTGAGCGGTATGAAGACAAAGCCATCAGATATGGTGAAAAATTTTGTGGAAGTTTTGACGCAAAATCATCGCCTTCTTGCTTTGCCAGAAATCTCTGCTCAATTTACAGCTTTAAAAAATGCTCAAGAAGGTGCGGCTGAAGTTGTGATAACAAGCGCGTTCCCGCTGCAAGGTGAAGAACTTAAAAGTTTGTTATCAACATTAAAGAAGCGCTTTGGCGGAAGAGAGCTACGTCCTACAGTAAATGTAGACCCAGAATTGATGGGCGGTGTGTGCGTACAAGTTGGCGATGAAGTGTTAGACACTTCAGTAAAAGCCCGCTTAGTGTCGATGCAAGCCGCTCTTAGCGCATAACCGAATAAGATCCCAGGAGTAAGCAAATGCAACTCAACCCATCAGAGATCAGTGAACTGATCAAGAGCCGAATTAGCGGTGTAGGCGCTGGCGCCGAAGTCCGTAATCAAGGCACAGTTATTTCCGTAACAGACGGTATTTGCCGCGTGCATGGCCTTTCAGGCGTGATGCAAGGTGAAATGCTTGAGTTCCCAAACAACACATTAGGTCTTGCGCTGAACTTAGAGCGTGATTCAGTGGGTGCTGTTATTTTGGGTGAATACGAGCACATTCGTGAAGGCGACGCTGTTAAATGTACAGGTCGTATTCTTGAAGTTCCAGTAGGTCCAGAATTGTTGGGTCGTGTTGTTAATGCTTTGGGTCAGACAATTGATGGCAAAGGTCCAATCAACGCTAAATTAACAGACGTTATTGAAAAAGTGGCGCCAGGGGTTATTGATCGTCAATCAGTTAGTCAGCCAGTTCAAACTGGTTTGAAGTCTATTGATGCGATGGTGCCTATTGGTCGTGGCCAGCGTGAGTTAATCATTGGTGACCGTCAAACTGGTAAAACAGCCGTTGCTGTTGACGCGATCATTAACCAAAAAGGTAAAGGCGTTTATTGCGTTTACGTAGCGATCGGTCAAAAAGCCTCAACCATTGCAAACGTGTTGCGCAAATTAGAAGAGCATGGCGCAATGGAGTACACAGTGATTGTGGCTGCTTCAGCTTCAGAGTCTGCAGCGATGCAATATCTATCAGCTTACGCTGGTTGCACAATGGGTGAATACTTCCGCGACCGCGGTGAAGACGCTCTGATCGTTTATGACGATTTGACCAAGCAAGCTATTGCTTATCGTCAGGTTTCGCTGCTTTTGCGCCGCCCACCAGGCCGTGAAGCATATCCTGGCGACGTGTTTTATCTCCACTCACGTCTGCTCGAGCGTGCTGCTCGCGTGAACGAAGCCTACGTTGAGAAATTCACGAATGGCGCAGTGAAGGGCAAGACTGGTTCCCTGACGGCATTGCCAATTATTGAAACGCAGGCAGGCGACGTGTCCGCTTTCGTTCCAACCAACGTAATTTCGATTACTGACGGTCAGATCTTCCTTGAGACAGACTTGTTCAACGCCGGTGTGCGTCCTGCTATTAACGCCGGTATTTCAGTGTCGCGAGTTGGTGGTGCTGCACAGACAAAGATCATCAAGAAACTGTCCGGTGGTATTCGTACCGACTTGGCGCAGTATCGCGAACTTGCAGCGTTTGCACAGTTTGCTTCTGATCTGGACGATGCGACGCGTCGTCAGCTCGAGCGCGGCAAGCGCGTGGTTGAACTGCTCAAGCAGCCTCAATACCAGCCTTTGCAAGTTTGGGAATTGGGCGTGATCCTCTTTGCTGTGAACAACGGCTACCTGGATGATGTCGAAGTCTCGAGCGTGTTGCCATTTGAGAAAGGCATCAAAGACTATCTCAAGTCCAAACATGCAGGAATGATCGAGCGTATCGAAAGCAGCAAAGAACTCTCCAAAGATGACGAAGCAGAATTGGTCAAAGCTTTGGTTGAGTTCAAAAAGCACGGCACGTTCTAAGCAACCCGCTATAGCGTAGATCAGGTGTGAGCCTGATCTGCGACACAGCAGATGGTCTGAAACCTGCAAACAGGTCTGACACAGGAAGCGAAATGGCAGGAATTAAGGAAATTCGAACCAAGATCAAGAGCGTGCAAAACACGCGCAAGATCACAAAGGCTATGGAAATGGTGGCCGCCTCCAAAATGCGCAAAGCGCAGGACCGGATGCGGGCTGGTCGTCCATACGCTACCAAAGTCTACGAGATGGCTAGCCACATGATGGAAGCCAACCCTGAATACACACATCCTTTTCTGATTGAGCGCACTGGGCTCAATGCGGTGGGGATTGTTGTGGTGTCAACGGATAAAGGACTTTGCGGCGGCCTCAATACAAACATTATGCGTTTGGTGCTCAACCGCATGCGTGAGTTCAACGACAAGAACATCAAGACACAGTTCACCGCACTTGGCAATAAAGGCTTGGGTGTGTTGACGCGTATTGATGCAAATGTTGTTTCCCAAGAGATCGGTCTCGGTGATAAGCCTGAGCTCGACCGCTTGGTAGGTGCGATCAAAGTGCAGTTGGACGACTATTTGGCTGGACGCGTAGATGCGGTTTATATCGCGACCAACCGCTTCATCAATACGATGAAGCAAGAAGCAACGTTTACACGGCTATTGCCTTTGCCGGGCAAACTTGTCGACCCGTATCAAGCATCTTCTGCCGCTAACGAAGAGAAAGAAAGCGTTACGGCAGAGCATGGTTGGGATTACCTCTACGAGCCTGATGCTCAAACCGTTATCGATGAGTTGTTGCAGCGTTACGTCGAAGGTTTGGTGTATCAGTGTGTCGCAGAAAATATGGCCTCTGAGCAGTCGGCCCGAATGGTTGCGATGAAAGCAGCCTCGGACAATGCGAAGAAGGTGATCGGTGACCTGCAACTCGTCTATAACAAGACGCGTCAGGCTGCCATTACCAAAGAAATTTCGGAAATCGTAGGGGGCGCCGCGGCGGTCTAATTTCTAGACAGCCCAACGGTTTCCCATTAGACAGTTATCAAGTAAGGATCAGACATGAGCAACGGAACCATCGTTCAGT
>JACCEB010062545.1_pt1 | contig 18698 bp, 37 predicted proteins | sample 7454761 | NCBI WGS metagenome assembly JACCEB01 (sample SAMN15323454, study PRJNA562643) | freshwater metagenome | isolation source: river surface water | place: USA:Blue River Watershed | collected 2017-08-18 | reverse complement strand
AACACACTGCAACTATAACACAGGTTTTGGCTCTGGTTTCTTTTGGCCAAAAATCTTGTCGTAATTTTCTGAATACTTCTTTTGGTCTGTTGGGCGTTGCTTGTCGCCCTTGCCGCCGTCACTCATTTCGGGCCTCCTGTTCAAAAGCCAGAAGATACAAAAGGCAACACGCCGCATGGGCTAGATGTGACCTCTTGGTTTCCTCGTCTATGTTATCACCAATTTTCCACTCGACAATATGTCGCATGGCCGCGTCCCAATAACGCTCTTCTTTGTTTGGGACTTTGCGCCAGTTGTCTGGCGCGTATTTGTGGGCGCCGTATTCAAGCACCTCAACGACCTCCCTGACCGCCCCGAGGGGCAATAGGGACCATCGTATCTTATCGCCGTCGTATTTGACGCCCTCTTTCATTTAAACCCGCTCATTGCGTAGTTATGCAAGTGACCCCACAGGCCAACACAGATCACAGTCATGTAAGCAACCCACACAATAAACGCAAGTTTCAAAATGGCTTCAAACATATTTTCAACAAAATATAAAAGCTTATCTTTCATTTCACTCTCCTGATTCAACAACATGGGGCACCGCGCGCACGTCTGGATACTCCTCCTTGAACGCCTCAACAGTGATGTCCCGACCAATTTTTACTTCCTTGAACTCAGTGCCCTGTCTTTTAAACTGGGCCTTGAGCATGACGCATGCAGGACAGTTGTCCTTTGTGTATACAATCATCATTTTTAAGTTTACAGTCTTCGTTTTTAAGTATAAGGTGGGGCGGTATGCGCTCCCCCGAGAACTCCCAGAGGTACCGCCCCGATTCAATTATATCTCGCAACCGCCGGCTGTGCAAGCCAAGGTCTGAGCGCCTTCAACGTTGTCTGTGTTCTCAGCAAACGCGGCCCAGTTGATTGTTGGCATTTGCGCCAACAGTCGGTCGTAGTCGTCCTTGGTGCACTCCTCGTAGGGGGCCTGTCGGTACGTGCCGCCGTCGTGGGGCAGGAACGAAACACCAGACATTTCGTCGAAGTGATCCCACACAAACGCACCCACCTTGGGCCACTCTTCCTCTTTGACCGAGATGGTCACAGAGGGTTTGTGCTCACACCAGTGGCGCTGATACGTCAGCCACAGACCCAAGTGCTTGATCGCGTCAACGTCGTCGCGTGTGGTCAAACCCTCTGGCGCCTTTTGTGGGAAGCTGAACACGATTGTGTTGTTGGGCTTCATCACGCATGGCTCGTTGGGGATGCCTTGAGAGACCAAGAACTGTGACAGTGGGTCCTTCATGTCACCGCGCACGCGGCGAATGTAGTAGGGCGAGTGGCGTGGGTGAATGCCGCTTGCTGTGTCTGTCAACTGGCTCACAGTACCGCTGGGCTTAACGGCCGTAATGGCTGTTGAGCGTGGGATACCAAGCAGGTCAGCAAACTCAGCGTTGGCCTCTTCAGCAACCAAGCGCAACTGGGGCAACCACAGTGACGCACCACTTGCGTCGCTCATAACCTTGTGGTCGTAGATGCCGGTCAAGGACACACCCAACAAACGCTCTTCTTCGGTGTTGCGTTGCCAGACCTTGCGCAGGTACGGGAAGTGCGTGAACGTGGCTTGAATGGTGCCCAAAATGGACGCCATGCGTACCTTCTGCTTCAGGCTCTCCAGTGTGTCCTCTGGACGCACCATCACCTCTGTCAAGTTACAGAACTGGTAGGGGCGCAGGATGATCTCACTGCAGGGGTTGGTGCCGAACTCGTAGTTGGGGTCACGCTTGCCGTACTTGGCCACAGCGGCCTTGGCGGCCTCGCGGTTGAAAATACCGCGCTCACCGGAGTGGCTGTTGTACAGTGACGTCCACTCTTCCAAGAACGTGCCCACAGTAGGCTTGACGTCGTACACGGCGCTGTTGTTTGCCAGTGCGCGGTGGCCGGCAGTCTCCCACCAGTTGCCGGACTTGGCGTGGCGGATACGCTCGTCGTTCAGGTCGGACAAAGAGATCATGGCAGAGCGGCGCACGCCACCCACCACAACAACCTCACCGATCTTGCACATCAGGTCGTGGCACTCAAGCGTGTTCAGCTTGCGGCCCTGTGCGGCCTTGAATATTTTGATTGTGAAATGGAACAAGTCAACCAATGGCTCTGGACCGGATGCGCGGCCACCAAAGGTCTTCAGGGGCGTGCCTGCGGCGCGCACCTTGCTCACGTCCCATTTTGGGATCTCGCCGGCGTACAGGTTGGCTAACAGCAGGCGGTAAGACTTGGCCCAACCTTCTTTGCTGTCGTGCACGTTGATAACGTGGTCAGATTCGAACAGGCGCTCTGGCACTTCCGGCAGTTTGTTGGTGTATTTAGCTTCCACAGAGAAGCCGACACCCGTACCACAGAGCAGGATGAACATGGCTTCGTCGAACGACTTGACGTCGTCCACGGGGAGGTATGAGCAGTTGTATACGCAGGTGTTGTCACGATCGGCGGCTTTTCCAGAGGTCATCATGGCGCGCATTGACGGCATGATGTGATGGCCAGAGATGGCATTAAAGATGTCTTGCTTCATTGAAGAATCAAGCTTGGGGGTCTTGTGGAAAACATAATCCACATAGCGGGCTACAGTTTCGTTCCAGTCCTCACGTCGATTTTGATCTGGCATGAACTTAGCGTAGCGGCTCTTGTGGATGTATTGTTGGTATTGATTCATTTTATGGTGATAGATTTTAGAGACAAAAAAGCCCACACGTGAGCATGGGCGCGGGTACAGCAGGGTAGTGGTTACTCTGCTGTTGGTTCTACAGTTGCTTCAGCGGCTTTTGTGGCTTCTAAAGCTTCTGCTTGTGGGCGGCCTTGTTCAACAATGGCCATGATGGTCATGTTAACGTCAGCAAATGGAAGCTTGCCCAACAACATCAGAATGTGGTTGACTTCATCGACAGAAAATTCAAGTTTGATCATGTTAAATGCTCAGTATATTAAACAATTTGGGTTGTAGCTTATAAGCTACAACCCACCTAGCTACTTAGACCGCGAAGTCTGAAGCGGCAGAAGTACCGCCACCCAAACGCTCACCGTCTTCCAACTTTTGCAAGTTGCCCAAACCGCAGGCAATACCCTTAGAACCTTGTTGGTTGTATGGGTAGAATGTCAAAGACACTCGGCCGTAGCAACCAGAGTAGAACTCCTCTGGGTCAATGATCGCGTTCAACTCAGCGTCCACAACGCCGGGCTTTTGCACTGTGTTTGCGTTAATGAAAAACGCATTCTCGTATGCAGGATCATCCTTCTCAGCGTCACCGTCACGCAGGCCGCCTTTAAGGCCCTTTGGAACTGTGCCACCGAAGTAGGCCGCGCTTGCCGCTTTGGCTTTCTCAAAAGCCGCGTTAATCTTGTCGATAGTCTCCTTGTCCTTCTTGTCGATAATCACCGACACGGAGTACTTGGGGGTTTTGCCCTCTTCACTTGCAACGGGCTTGAACACGTTGGCGTAAGAGAAACGAACTTTACCGGTAACCACTTTTTCATTTTTGGCCATCTTGGCCTCCTTGTTTACTAATTCGAGAGCACTTTAAAATAGGCGGCTCTCAAGACCCAAACTCCTCTTTCAACTTCGAGGGGACCAGCTTTGGCTCCCCCGCAGGCTTAACAATCAGATCACCAAGAATTTCTTGGAGGTGTCCCTTGCCTACCTGCTTTTCCAATTGTGCCACAGATTTCAAACTGGGTGTGGTGAATATATCATCAAACCCTGCTTTCTGCAACTTTTTCGCCGCATCCTCTTGCGCTTCGATTTTACGGTTGGTGCTTGACTGCCCCAACTCGTAACCTGTAGGCACTATGCCATGGACCGTTGCCTGTGTCAACATGTACTCTTCAACATCGGACAGCCACTTGCGTGTCTTGCCTGCGTCCTTGAGTATCTTTGTCAACTCTGTTTCTGACAAGAGTGCGGGTTCCTTAAAGTCGGCCGCCGCGGCCACATTGTTAAAGTCTGATCGGGCTCGGCACTGGGCCTTGGCTCGACAGAATTGACAATGATCTCCTGCCACAAAATCCCCTTGGCCGGCATACGCCTTCTTGGCCTTGGGTTTCACTACATGCTCGGCCCAATCTTGCAAACTGTCTAGCGTCACTGTTTCGGTAGTGATGCTGTCTAGTCGAGGTTGGTGAATGGTATATTCAACATGGGTGATGTTGGGGTGGGCTTCCTTGTACTTGTACCAACCACCAAGGCCGTACAGCCTCAGTTGCGGGTTGTCCGCGGCGTCCACCGGCACTCCCTTGCCGAATTTCAGGTCGATTACTCGAACCTTGTTCTCGCTCATTATGACCACGTCGGCTGTGCCGAAGCCATCTGGCACCCACTCGCTGAAGTCCACTCGTTGCTCAAAGTAAGGGGTATCCCCCTCACCAATTTGCGAACGAACGTAGAGCACGTAGTTGTCTACATGCGCCTCGAACTCTTCGTCATAGTAGGGTGTTGCCTTGACCTCTGCAATGGCCTCGTTGTACTCCTTGGCCGTCATCTGCCCAAAATGACGGCGTAGCTTGGCCTCTGCCATGGTGTGGGCTGTGGTGCCCTCTTGGCTGAAGTCAAACGCGCCGGCTTTTCGTTTAGGTTCGGGGAGTACTGCCTCTAGTCGCGCGCTTGGTGTACAAGACATCCAACGTTTGGACCCTGAGGCACTGAGTAGTGCATGTGTTGCGATGATGCTCTCCTTTATGCAAAGGTGAAAAAAGCCCCGAGAGGGGCTTACGGAATGTCGGAACTTATTGCTAAGTGCCGACAGTTTGTTACGCCGCTTTTTTAAGCGCCGTAATTAGGTCGGTAACTGCACCAGAAAAATCCAACACGACGTCCGCCTTGACTTCAAGCTTGTTGCTCTTGTCGTCACGATAGTCCGAGGGAAACTGTCCTCTCAATGCGATCTCAGCCACCCTGCTGTTAAAGGCCTTGTTCTCCACGTTGGCAAGCAACTGGGTTTCCCAGTACGCCTGTGAGTGGGTGATGGCCATGTCCAGTGCTTCAGCAAACTCTGGGTGGTTTTTCTTAAACGTCTGCGCGGCGGCGGAACTGATTCCGACGCTTGCAAACATCATTTTTTGGGACGCGCCTACCTTGCCCAACTCTATCAGTTGGTCGCACATCTCAGGTTTAAATTCGTATTTGGATTTTGTTGCCATGGTGGTTACCTTATATTCAAGGCCTAAACGGCCTTTCCTATATAGAATTACCCATTTTGGCTCGGTTTTTCGACCTTCTGAACCTGAGTATTTGAGTCTCGCACCTGCGCGCGGGCCTTGGCCTCACGTAACGCCTCGTTGACAACCAGTCGCGTCACCGCTCCGGCCATTTCCTGAATGCGTTGCTCTTTGCCTTTTACGCCTAAAGATGCCAATAAATTTGTTGCTTCGTTTGCCATAATTACACCTTGTTTTCGTCAATTCTATGATCACCACACCAGTCCATTGGATAGACGGGCACAAAGCCATTCATGGTTGGTGCATGGCGACGGCAACGTCCAATTGTTTTTAGTGGGTTGACGTCAGAATTAGCAGTGCCAATTCGTTGCTTCTCAACATACCAGATGCATGTAGAACAGGTCATGCCTTGCTTTCGGTATGCCCAAGGGTCTGTTTCAACTTCAATCATATCATCCTTTCCAAGTGATTGCTTTTACGGCCCACATTTGGGCCGTTTGTGCCTCTGTAATGGCCACACTGGCCATGCGCTTGACTTCAGCGTTGTCTGTAAGATTTCGCAGGTAATTCATGCGGTCAATGACTGCGGCAAACTCTTGTTTGCATTTGTCAACCTCGTGTGAATTGCTAGGGTTGAATGTCAACCCAACTGCCTTTTCTCCAAAAGATAATTCACGCTCCATTATGCTAACCCCTTCTTTTGTTGTTCGCGGAACTTACGTAAGTCCCGCAGTATGAAATCCCGTTCTTCCTCGCTCTCAAAGTGCCAGATTGACAGCACGTCTTGATCTTTCTCGAACATGGGATGCTTGGCGTCCATCTGGATGTCTATGGTGGGCCATCCATGGTGCACGTACTCCACTATGTAGCCGTTCACAATTTTAACTCCTTTCGTATCTTGGCAACAGCCGCCGCAAAATGATACCGCCAGTACTTCTGGGTCACAGCCAAGTCGTGGTAGTTGTACCCCGACAGGTGCGCCTCAATGATCTCCCTCTGTTGTGGGGTCAGCTTCTCAGCCACGACGTTGTACACGTCTTGGATGGTGTCTGGCCCCCACGGCGCCCAGCCCATGCCGCCGGTTGTAGGTTCTGAGGACGAATCCTCGTGTTCAAGAGGATCCGGCTCTTCGTCTGAAAGCCTGCGGATGGTGGCGTTTACTTTAATCATTGAAGTTTTAAGGCGTTCATTAACGCGTTTTGCATGTCGATCTTCCCTTCTAGCACATTCATGACCTGACTGTCAATACTTTTTTGCATGGTCAGGTGATGAATAATCACAGGCTTTTCTTGCCCCTGTCTGAACAGGCGCGCGTTGGCTTGTAGGTAGTCTTCACTGGACCATGGCAGGTCGAACCAAACAATCTGGGCCGTGTCACCCACGTTGCACTGCAGGTTCAGGCCGATGCCCACGCTTTTAGGGTGGCAAAGTAGCACTGAGACCTTACCAGAGCGCCATAGGGCGATTGTTTTCTCGTCGTCAGGGTCAAGTAGCACCGCCTCAGGAATTGCGCCCTGAAGCCGTTTTAGGCTGTGTTTAAAGTTGTAGAACACGATCGTTGGCGTGTCCTCCAGCATGTCAGTCAGATATTCCAGTTTCGTGTCATGGATGTGGATAACCTCCTTGGTTTCAGAATAGATCGACCCCGCGGTCATTTGCAGTAGCTTGCCTGTGAGCACGCCGGCCGACGCGGCGGTGAGGGTCTCCTCGTCCACCTCGACCACCATTTCCTTGCGCATGGTGTTGTAGGCCTGCTTGGCCGCCTTCTCCCACTCAATGGTATGCACAATGTCCTGACGCTGTGGCATGGTAAGGTAATCCTCTTTTTTCAAAGACACGCAAATGTCCCCGATCAGGGCGTCGATCTGTTCTTTGGCGTTGGGTCGTAACTTCCAACTCCACACCATGCCGGTCCTACGATCTCTTGTCTCGGGCTCGAAGAATTTCTCCTTGTATGAAGTCATCGATTTCCCTAGTCGTTGGCCCAAATCCAATATGCCGACTTGGGTCCACAGGTCTAGGTACGACTTGGGTGTTGGCGTCCCTGTCAGGATGTACCTGTGCTCGAAGTTTTTCAATTGTGCTTTCAAGCTCTTCCATCTCTTGGAGGATGGATTCTTGAATCTGCTTGATTCGTCGATCACTAATGTCTTCCATCGAGGCAATGAGGCTTGCTCGAAAAGCCATACCACGTTCTCGACATTGATCAAATACACGTTCGAATCGCTCTGCAACGCTTTCATCCGCTCCTGTGGTGTCCCCACGATCAGGGCAAACTTCATCTTTTCTGTGTGTGTCCAATTTTGTGCCTCTTGTTTCCAAACGTTTTTAACGACGGCCTTTGGGCCAATGATCAGCGTCTTGCCTTCAAGTTGGCTGAGTATTGTCAGGGCCGTGATCGTCTTGCCCAGCCCCATGTCCATCAGCAGACCCATGTGCGGCTGAGTCTTGCTCTCTTGCACTAGGCGCTGTTGGTAGGGGTGTAAATTTTTTAATGTCAACATCAGTAGCCTGCTCTTTCCCTTGCTGTAGCGTCGTTAACAATCCGATGACGCGTTGGACGAGTGATGTAGGTATTTGCAGGGTCGCCAAGTGGGGGCGGTCGTGCACCTCCATTATTTACCTCCTTTATTTTTTCGTGTGTCCAGTCCGCAACCTTGTACAACTCGTCTTGTGTTGCGTTGGACTTGATCATGTTTGCTTTGTTGCTTAACCATGCCACGTTGCCTTTCACGTATCCCTTTTCTGGAATGATGCGGTCTAAACTTGGTGAGTCTGGGCCGCTCGATCCCACAGTGCCTGAGTGTCCAAATCCCCAAAGAATCTTGGTCTTAAACACAGGGCAGTAGTCAGGCGCGATTGCGCACAGGTATTTGTGATCCAACTCAAATGGAATCCCAGCTTCCTTGGCGCGTCGCTTAACATTGAACATTGTTTTGGCAATGTGGTTTCGCTTTTTGGCCTCGTGTACTTCGTCGTCTGTCATAGACCCTCAACGAATTCGTCGACCTGTTGCTCGCTTGCCAAGACGTGCGTGAACACCCCATGGGTCAGAAGAATCTTGTGCATCAATTCTTGCCTCGCGCTTAGTTTTCCCTTTGGGTCTTTCAACTCCACTGGGATCACCTTGCTCTTGTAAAACACTAGCCGGTCCGGCACCCCCGTCGTCGACGGGCTCACCCACTTCAGGCACAGGCCCCCCTTCTCCTTGACCTTTTTTACCAGCCTTTGTTCGATTTTCTTTTCGTTTTGCAATTTTGCCAACCTCCACTAAACAGGCAGTGAACATTTGACGCACCAACCATTCGGTCAGGTACGCGCGGGACTCCTCGCCGAAATCCTCCACGTCTTCACCAATGTGCTCAAGTATACGCGCTACCACGTGGGTAGATTCGTGTGCTATCACACTGGCCAGTAGTGCCGCGTTGTCCACGCACTCAGCTAGGTTGAACACCACAATGACAACAGCCTCTTTGGTTGTAGAGAAGCTGTGTGTCTCCGCGATGCCCAACTCCAGCGGCGCCATTTCCGGTTGGGCCGTGATGCCGTGATCCTTCAGCACCTTGTAAAACGCTTTGGGTGTAAAGCACATCTTTACAGGCACCGGAAAGAATCCGACGTCAACATGAAAATATGTGTCGCTCAAAATATCTCCTCGCGTTCAAAGTTGCTGATACTGTCTACGTACTTCTGCGCTTTGGGTTTCAGCTTGAGGCCAAGGTAGACGTTAGTCAACTCACCATCAATCCGAATCCTTGTCGCTGTGACGCGGTGGTCCTGCGTTGCCGCAAGAAACCTGCGCTTGAATGCCATGTCACTTCCGGGCGGTATGTTTTTAGCAGTCGCCCATTTGCGCCAACATGTGAACACGTCGTCCTTCAGCGCGTGCGCGTCTAGGTCGTAGTCCAATGCGTCTGTAACGAATGACCCGATTGGGTTGCCCAACTCCTCCATCAACTCCAGTAACTCGCGCCCTGTTGTTGGTTGTTGGAATCTTTGTCCGTCGCGCGCCATGCGTCGCTGTTGTCCTGCAATGGCCCAGTTAAAAATGGCAGGCAACTCTTTGGCCAACTTGTCGGCCAACATGGTGTCCTCTTTGCCATAAAAACTATTGCTCATCTTTAGCACAATCATCCTGCCCGTCAAAGCGTTGGAGTTTTCCGTCAACTGCAAGGCCTCGTTCGAGTAGATCACGATACGCGTCGGCAAATAACCGCTCCAAGCTTCCTTGTTCTTGCGGTTCACTGTCACTGTGTCGCCGCCCACAATCCTCAAGAGCTGTGAGACAACGGCACCACGATTTCTTTCCGGAGCACGGGCATCCGTAAATGAGGCGAGTAACTTGCCAAGCCATGGTTGCAGACCGAACGTGTCGCATAGTTCATCCAGTTGTGGCGCCACTGTGTTGTGTTGCCCCAAGAGGCTCACGAGCACCTTGTTGATCGTTCCCTTGCCTGACCGGCGTGGGCCAATGATGTTAAAGAATTTCTGCTGTGATGAATCGCCACTCAGAATGTAGCCGAACATTTCCTGCAGGCAGGTAATGCTCTCTGGGTCGTCACTCCATACGTCTTGCAGGAACTTCTCCCACGTGGGGCACTGGGCCTCGGGGTCGTATGCAAACGGCAAACTGTTCTGCGTAAAGAAACCCAAACTGTGTGGGATCAACACGTTTTGCTCAGTGTGAAAAATGCCGTTCTCAAGCGACACCAACTTGCTCGGGTCTGGTCTGTCCTTGCCGTACCCCTCAAGCCACACCGGCGGTTTGGTGTTGGCCGTGTTGGGCAGGTGCGTGACTGCATGCACCGCGTCTAGGATCGACGACACGTGCGCCGGTGTCGGGTTGAACGGCATCAGGTTCTGCTTCTTGTCGTACTTCTTGCACCGGTCCAAGAACGTGTACAGCATGGAGCGCACTGTGGCCTCTTCAATGTCTTGGTAGTGCGTGCCCTTGTACTGGAACATGTCACCCGCGTAAGTCGTGAGTGACGTGCCTTCCTCGCACGTGAACTGGCTTGCCAAGAACTCTTTGGCGTGGTTCAGAGGGCCGCCTGTGAGCACCTTCTCGCCGTTGGCCACCACCTCGGCCTCTTTGGCCTTGTTGACCTTGAACACCAGTGAGCGCAGGGTCGTGCCACCAGTGCCACCGAAGCTGTCCCACTTGGCCGCACACTGTCCTGTTGCGTACGACGCGCAGGCTCCGTCGTTGTCAGACCACCGGTCCCACAACTCCAGTGCCTCGTAGTCGCCACCGAACTGGTGGTGCAGGGCCATGCCCACTGCCAACCACTCTGTGTACCCGCAGTCGGGGTCCAACTGTGTCAGCAGGTCGGTCTCAACGCGTGCCAAGTCCCACCCGTCGAGTGGTGGGCTGTAGTCTGCAAACGAGTCACCAGAGCGGTAACTGCGGCGGGTTGGCACGATGTGCTGTAGGTCTTGCTCTTCCTCAGGGACCGCGCCACCAAGTGTGTGGCCGGTCACTGTGAAGTAACGGCCCTTGGGGTAGATTTCGAGACCCTTCTCGTGGTCTACGTGCGCGGCATTCAACTGCGCGCGTGTGAATATTTTGATGCCGGTGCCTGAGGGGCTAACCTCTGCGTAGCCTAAAACCGCGTTTCTAATGGCCTGCGCTTCAGGCGTAAGAGAGGTTGGACCCTGAACGGCATCCATGCAGTCGTCCAAGTCAATGCCCATGATGCCGTCGCTACCATCAAAGACAAAGCCAACGCCATCGAAGCGACCAGTTTGATAAGCTTCTTGTGCATGGAGAAAGTCACACCATGTTGTTGGGTTTGTGGAACTTGCCGACGACCCATTTGATTGCAGTGGTAACTTTGACCACCGCTTGTTCGACCCTTCCCCAACCTCGACCAATCTCCACAGCACCCAACGGGAGATTTTCTTCAAGCTGATCGGGATATTCTCGAACTGAACGTCTAGTACTGTTGGCTTGTTCATGTGCCTCTACCTTTATGATGTTTCCAAGTGGTGATTGTGTTTGTTTTCTTGTGCCTTTGGCCATCTGTGCCAAATGCTTTCGGTCGCAGTCTAGCACACGCGCCGCTTCTCGTAAAGAGGAATATTGCAAAACCATTTGGTTGCGTGGGTTGCCTTTGTACTCAATGTGTACGCGCACTCTCATTTTGTTTCTCCTCGCACAACTGCGGACGCTATCTCACGCGCCTGCTTCATCTCTGTCAGGTGCATTTCCGCTTCTTTAATTTGGTCGTCCATTTCGTTGACGATTGCTTGTCCGTACTTCTCTGCGGCCTCCGCGGCTGTCATGTCTTGCTCTGTGGCCTTTCGCATGATGCTGTTGTCTTCCTCCATGGGGTAAAACCCAAACTGCACGATGCCCTGCATCTCTAGTATGGTAATGACCACCATGGGCATGACTAGCACGATCATTAGTGCTGTGATGGGGTCCAAAAAATAACCAACCACCGACGCCAAAACGGCGCCAAACAAATAGATTGCGTAAATGATTTTTTTCATGCGGGTTCCTGACACAGTTTTAAAGCTTCGATGACCAACTCGTTGATGTTGGCCAGTATTGTGTTTGCGTCTGCTTCGTATTTGTAGTGCAGGCGCAGTTGTTCTGAAACGTCTAGCAGGGCAAAGATCGCGTCTTGGCCGTGCAGGGCGTACCGCAGTTTGTCCTCGTCGTCGGGGTACTCGAACTCAAGTATTGCTTTCATTTGTTTGCTCCTTGTTTAATGATTTGGTCCAAACGCGAATGTAGTTGCAGTCGTTTCGCACCGGACACGTCTCACAGTCCGGCTTACTGCTACTCGTGTTGTCACCCCTGTTGCGGTAGTGGTACAAAACTTTTTGCAGTCTGTAGATTGGAAACTTCTCTGCGATCTGCATAAACAGGTCGCCGTCTTCGCACGTTTTTATACTGGCGATTTTTTCATTGAATCCATGAATGTATTTGAACACTTCTGCGCGGTACATGCCGAAGTGCCGCCACCCATGTTGGTACAACTTTGTGCTGTCGTACGTGGGGCTTGCTGAGTAGTACTCCACCTCGTTCTTAACACCAACCTGCACCATGTCTGAATAGATCAGCATCGTGTCTGGTCGTGCATCAAACGCGTTGACCATTTCCTCAATAGCCCACCGCTCTAGCATGTCGTCGCTGTCCAAGTGGCCAATGAAGTCACCTGTGGCCAAGTTGGCAAGTATTTGCCGTGTTCGGTTGATGCCCTTGTTGGTTTCGTTCCTTCCAACGAGGATCCTGTCGTCAGCCTGCGCCAGCGCGTTGGCCAACTCGTAACTGCCGTCTGTTGACCCATCGTCTTGGATCAGCAATTCCCAATCATCATACGTTTGGCTTTGCACGCTTTCGATGGCCGCCTTGATGTATGCCACTGTGTTGTAGCACGGCATCATGATTGTGACCTTTTTCACGCTTTCTTCCAGTCGTATGAATCGTCCTCGTCGATGCCTGCGCGTGCACGCTCTTCAAAGATGTATTTGGGTTGGTAGTTTTGCGTGTAGTCAATCCACGCCTCCTCAAGCCGAATGTACTCTGTGTTTGGAATGAACAGGGGCGTCAGGCGCCCGTCCTCCTTAACTGACCCTAGACAACGTGTGGCCGGTGTACGTGTTGCCTTCCACGCCTTACGGGCGCGACGCACACGTAGCCACGCCTCCCTTACTTCCTCGGTCCATTGGGCCGCCTGCTCGGGTGGCAACTTTTTAAGGTTGGCCTCGTATACTTCGCGCTCGTTGTCTGTCATGTCTTAGTCCTTCGGTGTGTAGAATTTACCTTCAGCGATCGCGCCTTTGAGCACGCCCACGAATGCAAAATTTAGCAGGTACCTTGTTGCCAGTGGGCCCATGTTAATGGTGCACTCACAGGATCCGTCTTCGTTCTCTTTGACTGTCTCTACGTTGATGTAGTCAAAGTCTTTAAGGTCAACTTCTGAGATCATAATCAACTCGCTAGTTTGTACAGGCCGACGTTTGCAAACGCGTAGCCAAGGTACGTTAAACACATAGGCATGTTACCTTTTAGCCCCTGCTCTACAGCAACACCCGCATAGATTAGCCCTGTCAGGGCGATTAGCCAACCACTCATACTCTGCCTCCACCAGTTTAGTGAATTTCCTCAACTCTTTGTCGTAGTCGCAGGACCAATCGATCGTGGCGCCTTCCGGCTTCCAGTCGCTGTCCTTGGACCACATGACAAAACCCGCCTGCTCGGCCAATTCTAACATTCTAGCACGTTTCATGCCAACCCCCTGTATGACAACTCGGGGCACTGGTACGTGGTGCCCTTCCAGTCTGCGTGGTAGGCGCTCCTGACCTTGTTGGCCTCGAACTCGGCCGCCCTCTTAGCCTTCAGGGCGCGTCGGTACGCGTTCACCTTGTCCCTGTTGGCCTTTGCGTACTCGCGCTCACGTTCACGCTTACGCTCTAGGCGTCGTTGGTTGGCTTCCCACACGTCTTTGATTGTTCCTTTAGTTTGTTTCGTCATCATCGTCGTCCTCTCTTAAACTTGCTTTGATCACTTCCATCTTGGCCACCTCAAGCACGCCAAGTACTGTGGGCACAAATAGCGTGCCGTCGTACCTTTCAATAACCTGCATGATCTCAACGAACATGTTTTTTGCTATCTTGCCTTCTGTCAACTTCATGTGTTCTTCTCCGGTATTTGCATTATTTTGGTTTCGTACCACTTGGTCTCATGGCCGCGCTTTGCCCACCCGTATCGCGTCATAAGCACAGGCTTCCAATACTCTGGGTGGTTCACAATCTTTGACTCCTGAACTTGGTAGTGGTTCTCAAGGTCTTCGCTCATGTCTGTCATGTATTACTCCTTAATGCTGTGTGCGGCTTCGATGGCTCTTGCAATAGCGGGAATCAATTTGTTGAGCGGCATTTGCAGTGCGCTCATGTCCGCCAGTGCTTCTTTAATCTGTTGTTCCGTCAGCGGCTTCTTTGCTGGTTGTGGAGCGGCATAGAGCGGCTCCCATGCCTTTGCAAAGGGGCGCTCACCGCTTGGGTTTTGATGAAGGCAAAACTGCTCGGCCTTTGGAATCCACCACGCCACAGGCTCATCCTTCGCTTCTAGTTTTGGTTCATAAGACACGATAAATGTTTCACCTTCTTTTTGTTTCGGCAACATTGCAGGCACGCCTTCATTCCATACCGCAGGCTCATCCTTCGCTTCTAGTGCGGCTTTAACTGCTTTGATGGCTTGGTCAACCATTGTTTCGTCAAAGTATTGAGTTACTCCGTGGTATCCATTGTTTTCACCAGTTGATTCCAACGCCTCCAATGCAAGGCGTAGTACTTCGTCTTTGGTCATTTCGTCACCTCCGCAATGCACTTGTTTGCACTCCAAATACCAGAATCAACCCAAACATTTTTGTCTAGTTGGTGGTAAACCCTCCCGTCGACACACTTGTACTCTGAGCATCCAGTTAAAAACAACAAGCTGAAAGCCAATGCAAGGCGTAGTACTTCAGTATGTGTCATGTCAGCCCCTTGCGGCCGCATGGCGCGCGTTGTGCGAACACCGACGCCAGTAGGTGGTCCGCGCCCTTGTCGGGGCCCTTGTACCGCTCTAGTGCCTCACGCGTCCACTTGAGCAGTGTGCCGCTCGTTGGCTGTGGTCCCGTGGGGCAGTGCACGATCCCCTCCATGGCGTCGTACGCGCCCATGATGTACCCAGTTGCGTGCACCGCCTGTGGGGTGTACGTGTCACGCAGGGCCCCGCGCATGGTCTCGATCGTTAACTGTGCGGAGTAAGCACTCACTTCAAATGAGGCGCACCCAATCAGGATAAGGGTTTTAACTGGTCTCAACACTGTCGTCTCCTTCAAATCTGTATTCCATCTTGGCCGCTAGGCTGTCTAGCTGATCATACGCGTCGGGGTTCCATATTGCCTCGTCTATAGACGGGCCAATAAGGGTCTGGTTGATGGTCCACTCGTCACCCTCTCGGGTGAACAGGGGCCGCAGGTACCGGCCCAACATCGCGTCGTCAACTAATCGGTCGGCACGTGCCCGCTCCAATTCGTACGACCGCTTGTAGGCTTCCACCAAGTTAATCATTCGGTCTATCATTCGTAGTCCTCTTCCGTTATTTGGTCTTTCTTGTACGCGTCCAGTGACACCGGTTGCCTCTGACTCACCACCAGTCTATCACGGACCCTGCTTTCCGACAAGCCTGTGATCTTGGCCACCTCTTTGGGTGTGGGCTCCCTGTTGAGCACTTGGGCCAACTCTGACTCGACGCGCTTGATCTTGCGCAGGTCTTCCTGCACCGCCACTGGCACGTGGATGAGTAGGGCTTTGTTTTCTACTGCTCTGAGCACTTGGCTCTTGATCAGTGTGCGCGCGTAGCTTGCAAACCTTCCCTGCGGCTTCCACCTGTGCGCGGCCTTCATCAGGGCCATGTAGCCTTCTTGCAGTAGGTCGTCTCGTGTCATAGACCCCGCCATGTCCCACTGCGGCAACTTCTGCACGATGTACACCACCAAACCCATGTTGGCCTCTACCAACTGCTCGTGGGCCTCCTCGTCACCCTGCACGATCCGGTGGTGTAGTTCGATCTCTTGCTCGGCTGTCAGTAATTGGCGTCTCATTATCGTTCCAAGGTTAGGCGCTCAATATCACGCGCAAATTTGATTGTGTTCGAACTCACGTCGTTGGCATCAAACCTCCACACCTTCACAGCACATTCGACAATCTCACTAGTTGACAGTGGTGTGTACGGCACAGGCTCGGGTTTGGTGGTGGGCATGTCGTAGTCCAACATGGCCTGCACGCCTGCCTCCCTGCCGGCCTCGTAGGGGTCCCACAACTCACACTCGCACACGTAGCGCGCGGCACTGTAGCTTGCGCCCCTCACAAGCCCGTGTGGTGCCTTGGGGTGGGGGTTGCACTTAGGCTGTTGCGGTTCCGACTGTATGACAACCTGCACGCTGTCCCATATCGCGTGGTTCAGTATCTCTGTCAGTTTCAACGCTTCATCTTTGGTCATTTAATGTCTCGCTTTTCAAATTGGTTGCACGTCTTACAGCACCTTGTTTGGTACGCGTAACCCTGTGGCACCCAATGGTTTGTCTCGGGCTTTTCGGGTGTTGACCACGGGGTCCATTTGTGTCTGCACTTGTTCCAGTGCTCGTATATGTCAATCAATCCTGCGATCACTGCCGCGCAAACAATAAACCCCGCAAAACTCCAAAGCATAAATGTTTCAGGTTGCATCTTGTTTCTCCTTCACTGTCACCTCGGTCCACGCGGGTAAGTGCACCACGTCGCCTTCTTTGTTTTTGCAGTATGAATACATGCCGTCAACTCTGTAGAAGTAAATCTCTTGGCCGTCTTCCAAAATGATTGTGCTGTGTCTTGGTACGTCGTATAGCTTCATGTTGCTCCTTATCGCAGATAAACTGCCTGTATGCGCTTGTGGCCTTCGTACTCCGGCTCGTCTTGGTCTTCGTCCGCCACCACCTCGTGGGGGCCGTAGTACCATTCTGCGTTGACGTTCAGCGCGATTGTTTCTTTGTCGTGGCCCATGATCTCGTCCACGCCACCCTCGTACCCTGACCTGACTACCATCAGGTCGGGGTCGTACGTCTGCAGTACGGCAATTAGGTCTTTTACTTTCATGTGTTGCGCTCCTTTAGCATGTCTTCTAATACTCGTGCAAACTTGTAACTTGATTTGTTATGCCAGCGTGCCTGCAGAATTTCATCTCTTGTCAGCCCCACCCACTCGCGCTGTGGTTGGTTAAAAAACTCCCTTGGGTCTCCAAGGGGCCACCCCGTCTTGTACTTCTCCTGTTGCGCTATCAACTCCATGCGCAACTTGGACTCTGTCTCTGCGTTGTTGAATTCATTTTGGTTCATGCTTTGCTCCTTGCTTGGGTTGAGGGTATGTGAATGGCCACTGGTTGACCAAACCCTGTTGTGCTGACGTACGCCGTTGCACACCAGTCCCCTGCCTTCAATGTTTCATCAAACTCGTGCACAATCTCTAGCGGGTGTTGTTTGTTCCATTCCATTGTTTGTGGTTCACTGTCTGCCCAACACCTTGCCACAATCAGGCACTTCGATGCCGCGTACCCCACCACATACGACCGAGGATGCACATGGCGCGGTTTGCTAATCAACTTCCACTTCTTTTTGGCGCACCACTTCTCAATTGCGGCAACTGTTTCTTTGTGCAATTTGGTTGTCATAGGTCCCTCTCCTCCCAGTCGTAGGGTAAGTCCCACATTACCAGTGGGGTGTCCTTGCCAATATACATGCCTTCTATGTTGAAGTCAATGAAGTCTAGCGCCTCATCCCAACTCATGCCGTCTCTCTTTTGCAGTATGTCGTGGATCTTGTTGCCGCTGTACACCAGTGTGTTGATTCGCTCACCCTCGATCATCGCCGACACCATGCCCATTATGGCTTCGTCCAATCCTGTTAGCTTTTTCATTGCTTGCCCTTCTCGCCCCACATGAGGCGCTTGTATGCTTTGGGTACCCACGTGGTCTTCAACCAGATCCACACGAGGGCCGGTATGTCAAACTTGACCACCTGCCTGTTTTGGTCCCACACCACGATGGGTTTGTTCTCTTCTAACTGCCAGTGTGACATTGTAAGGTGCATTGACCCCGTTAACTGGGCTTGATGGCTCCACACTATGGAGGCCGTACTGGCGCCCCACATGCGGTCGTGTAAGAACTTGTCGTGTCGGTCCATGGACTTTTTGCATAGCATGGCCCATTCGTGGGTTTGGAACGGGTAACTTTGCACTATGCGCCCTTGGTCAATCTTTGCGCACACCCACCCGTATAGGTAGTTTCGCACCTCCCAGTGTGGTTGGCTGTATGCTCCTATCATGTCAGTCCCCCTTCGCTTCAAACTCTTTGATCAGGGCATTTAGCCACCGGTGGCGGTACTTTTGCACCTGCTTGTTATTGGAAGGGTTTTGGCGCATAGGTATATACCCGCGGTCTTTTAACCAACTTGTGACCGACACATTGTCCTGCAGTCGTGACCCAATCACCTGTCTTGCGCGGTCTGACGCCTTAACTGTCACCCGATTGTCACACTCCGCGTGACCAATGGCCACGCAGATATAGTCAGTCTTGTCCTGATCGCCCCTGTTCAGGTACGTCTTGGCCAGTCGGAACACTTCGCTTGTCTTTTTCAATTTCATTTTGCTTCTCCAGTTGTTGTCTAAGTACATACCTTGCGTCGGGCCTGCTTGCAAACCACCGGCTCAGTCTTCTGTCGTCATCCTGTAGTAGGCCCTCCGGCCAACCAGTCTTTTTAATGTCTTGTCGTGCCATAAAGTTATCCACAGTGGTAAAAAAGCAACACACTAAAAACAGCTGTTTTGTTCAGGCTGTTCAGGGTGACGGGGTTATTTATTTATTTTTTAAAAAAAAAAAAAAAAAAAAAAAAAAAAAAAAAAAAAAATATAACCCCAACCCCCTGAACCCCCTGAACAAAACAGTTTTTTTTGTAAGTTTTTTTCCCTAGTGCGCTTGTTTT
>JACCEB010358327.1_pt1 | contig 18704 bp, 18 predicted proteins | sample 7454761 | NCBI WGS metagenome assembly JACCEB01 (sample SAMN15323454, study PRJNA562643) | freshwater metagenome | isolation source: river surface water | place: USA:Blue River Watershed | collected 2017-08-18 | reverse complement strand
TTCTGTGGGCCACTTGATAGTCTCCCAAATCCAACCAATGTAACCGCCCTGTTCGCAGTTGCCCCTGCGATAGCTGCCGTCAAACTGCACAAATAGGCTGTCCAGTCCTATGCTGCAAGACCAGCCCTGAAAACGGTTTTCTCCCCGGGCGGCCAGTGAGTTGGCCCAGCTGCCACCTACGGGTTGGCCGTTGACTTGGCTCGTTGAAGGATGATCCCCTACAGGTGCGGGCCTGCTGGATCTCATCAGTCGCTGTAGCTGTGCCAACTGTGTGGGTCTATAGTGAGTCTGTTCTGCACCCCAATCCTGTATTCTCACGGGTTCTATGCCCAGATCAGTTTCTTCTAGAACACGATAAAACTGCTCTAAACACTGGTCCCAACGATCAGGGTCCATCATGATTCTTGCCACAGAATTTGGTACTGCACGCCTAGTGGCCAGGGCACGTTCGAACCATTGTCCGTCATCCCAGGCCGCATGATAGCTGATGGCAATGGCACTGGGCGGACTTTCAGCCCAATATTCTCCGGATCTCACACCGTTTGTGGTCACTGTTACTCTGTGTCCCTGTTCTCTGTAGAGTTTGATCAGCTGCGGTAACCAGGGACTGACTGTGGGTTCTCCCCCGGTCAAGCTGAGATGTACGGGCCTATTTAGGGCCAGAATCTGTCTGCTGAACGTTTCGGCATGTGACCATTCATAGTGTCTATTTTGACCTCTGTGCAGCATGTCCGGGCAGTAGCGGCAGTGATTGGTACAGATGTTGTTGACGCACCAAGTTAGGCGGAATAGACCCTGGGGATTGGCAATTTCTCTAAAGGGCAAGTGTGTGATCATACGGATATTTACTTCTAGGTCATTGGGCTAAATATAAAAATTAGCCAAACGCACTAGGATTTCTACCACCTATGAGTAACATCGATCCAACCAGAATTAACCCGAATTTTCCTGTCAAAGGACAAGATAACCCGTCACAGGGCTTTAGAGACAACTTTCAAGGCACTGTAGACGGATTGACCGCTGCACGAAACGAAATCACACAGCTACAGGACAATCAAGTTGCCAAGGGCATATCCAGCAGTACACGCTTTGAAAACTCCGTGGATTTCAGAAATGATCTTAGAGGTGCAGAACTAACAGACCTACAGTTAAACGATGTTACCTGGCGAGTCAAAGGTTGGGGACAGGTCACAGCAGGCACTGTTACTGTCAACTATCCCGAAGGCAGCGTACACTACATGGAAGTACGTCCTGCTACTACCAGTACCATTGTAGGTGTCAATTTACGACAGTTCCCCGCACTACAGTTCAGCAAACTGCGTCTATATATCAATGTTGACAGTACAGCTACTCGAGTACAGTTCAACGATGTCAGCTCAATTACCAATGCCACCCGTTTGGTAAACTTCACAGGCGGTCTAATGTCGTTTGAAAATCAAGGCACGTTCGGTATTGAAATTACCAGTTTGAACGGCCTAGATTATGAATTCCAAGATCTAGATCGACGCAAAATTGATGCCACAGAGCAGACAGTCTCAGCAGTGGGTATTTCAGGTGATTTTACAGATCTAGTCAATGTCACTGATGCCAGCACCACTACCAAGGGCGTTATGCAGGCGGGCTACGGTCTCCAAGCAGTCAACGGTGTGGTCAGTATCAATACTGCACAAATTGAAGCCATTGCTGCCTATGTAGATATTGCTACCACAGAAACTGCGGGTATTGTAAAAATTGGCGAAGGCCTGGAAATACTGCCAGACGGCACCCTAAATGCTGTGGCGACCAGTACCTATGTTTTACCAGTTGCTAGCTCTAGTACATTAGGTGGTGTCAAAGTCGGCAGCGGTATCGAAATTGATGTAGATGGTGCAATCAGTGTGATCAGCGGCTTTGGTGCCACCGGTCTAACCGGTGCAACAGGCACTGCGGGCAGTCCGGGCAGTACAGGTTCTACTGGTATTGGCACAGGTGCTGCCAGTACAACCAGTAACAGCATCTCCCCCGGAGTCAAACAGTTTAAATTAGATTCGTTGACCAGCTTTGTAGTAGGTCAACGTGTTCGTGCTAAGAATGTCAGCAGTCTAATTCCTGTCAATGATTGGGTAGAAGGACAGATCACACAAATCGATACCAGCACTAACATTATTGCCATCAACGTAGATCGTCTACAGGGTATCAGTACAGGAGTTACCACATGGTTTGTAACCATAGTAGGTGACCTAGGCTCAACTGGTGCTACAGGTCCTACAGGGCCTGCTGGTGCTACAGGTAGTGGTTCAACAGGTGCTACTGGACCAATCGGTCCGATTGGTTTCCAAGGTTATCAGGGATCAACAGGTGCTACAGGCCGTGGTGCAACTGGTGCTACAGGACCTCAGGGTCCGTTAGGTCAAACTGGTGCTACAGGTCCTACAGGTCCAGCTGGTGCAGGTGCAACAGGTGCTACCGGTCCTACAGGTGCTACCGGTCCTAGCGGCGGTCCAACAGGTGCTACAGGTTATGACGGTTCTACTGGTAGTACCGGCCCACAGGGATCTACAGGTAGTACCGGCCCAACTGGCTCAAGTGGTGCTACAGGTAGTACCGGCCCACAAGGTGCAACAGGTGCAGTCGGTGCTACTGGTTTAACAGGTGCTACAGGACAAACAGGTGCTACTGGCAGTCAAGGTGCTACTGGAGATCAGGGAAGTACCGGTGCGGAAGGTTCTACAGGTGCAACAGGTGTAGGTTCTACAGGTGCAACAGGTCCTCAGGGAGATATTGGTGCTACTGGTAGTCAAGGTGCAACAGGTCCACAAGGTATTCCAGGAACTGCGGCTGCTGCTGGTGGTACTGGTGCAACTGGTCCACAAGGTGCTACAGGCCCTGCTGGTACAAATGGAACAATAGGAGTTGACGGTTCAACAGGTGCAACCGGACCTACAGGTGCTACAGGTGCCCAAGGTGCTACAGGTCCGGCCGGAACAGCCAATATCAGTACCCAAACTAAATTATTGATCAATGATTTAAGATCAAGTAATGGTATTGTTACAGATAGAACTGGTATTTTCTGGGTTGACGACACTTCAACTTATTTGTCGACTACTTCTAATGTAATTGATAGTTTATATTATCTAGAAGAACCTTTAGTCGGGGGTGTTGGCGTAAACAGCATTAGAGGGTATATTAACTATACCAGTGAAGAAGATGTATTTGGATATGTTGATGGTTTAAAATTTGACAGCACATTTATTGAAGCTCATATCAGTGACAATTTTCAATTTTATGGAAGAAATGATTTAACAGCCGATACCTTTAGTGTAAGTGCTGATCAGATTAGTTTAAGTGGAAAAATAAATGTAACATCTAACACACAGTCTACCTCTACAGTTTCTGGTGCATTAGTAGTCACTGGAGGTGTAGGTGTTGGCGGAAACGTATTTGTAGCCGGAAATCTTACAGTTTCGGGAACTGTTACTGGTTCTGGAATAAGTGGCGGAACTGGAACTGTAATTAATACATCTTCTGTATTATTAATTTCTCAGGCTAGAGCACGTAATGGTATGGCCGTTAGTGAAGCTGGTATAAGTTTTAAAGAAAGTAGTGCTACGATGTTTACTAATTCATCGAGTTCTATTTTCAGCACATTTAACAGAATTAGAGGAATTTTAAGTTACTACAGTGAAGAAGATCCAGACGGATATGTTGACGGTATCAGATTTGAAACTTCATTCTTAGAAGATCACCAAGGACCTAATTTCCAATTTGGATACACAGGAAACTTTGGAAGTGCGTATTCTTTCCAAGTTCTAGCAGAAGATATTTCTCTTGGTGGCCCGGTAACAGTTTCTGGAAAACTAAAAACTAATGATTATACACAGTCAACTTCTACTACTTCAGGTGCATTAGTAGTTAATGGCGGTGTTGGTATTGGTAAGAATTTAAATGTCGGTGGCGATGCAACAGTAACTGGAATATTAACAGTTAATGACTTTATCAGAGCAGACAGCATAAGCAATCCAAATATCTCAACTTTAGACATCTACAGTGCTTATAATGTTGACATTGAAGCATTAAATGAAATTACTCTAAGAGGCGGTGCCAATATGGCAGGTCCTGGTAGTAACATACTGTTATTAGCAGGTGCGGGTGGAGAGAGTTCAACAGACCCAGAAAGTTTACCTGGAGAGCAGGGCGGATCGATATCGATCTCAGCTGGGTTTGGCGGTAACGGGTTTGGCGGATTCGGTGACGGAGGTAATGTTACAATATCCGGCGGTGGCGGCACTGTTGGAGGCCAGGTCTTTATTAGAGGCGGTGAGATTGGCGGCGGACCTACAAGAGGTTACGTTTGGATCAATAACTTTAGACTACCAAATACTAACGGAACAACTGGACAAGCGTTAGTAATAACAACTGCTTCTGGAACTACTGCAACTTTAGGATGGTCAACAATATCTGGATCAACTGGTGCTACTGGTCCTAGCGGTGCTACTGGTGCTACAGGTGTAGGTGCTACAGGTGCAAGTGGTCCGATAGGAGCCGACGGTTCAACTGGTGCGACCGGCCCAACTGGTGCAACCGGCCCACAAGGACCTTCAGGAGTATCGGCTGCACAAGGCGGAACAGGTGCAACTGGAGAATTTGGTGCAACTGGTGCAACTGGCCCGACCGGTGCCACAGGTGCAGGTGCAACTGGTAGTCAAGGTGCAACTGGTCCACAAGGATTAGCCGGAGATATCGGTTCAACAGGTGCGACCGGTCCAACAGGTGCAACTGGTATAGGAAGTACGGGTGCTACAGGACCACAGGGAAATATTGGTGCTACAGGATCTGTTGGTCCTGTTGGTAGTCAAGGTTCTACAGGTGCTACTGGTATTGGATCAACTGGTGCTACAGGCCCGCAAGGACCTCAAGGTATTCCTGGATCGGCAGCGGCCCAAGGTTCTACAGGTGCTACTGGTCTGTATGTAACTTCTGCTAGTATAACAGGAACTACACTGTCATTCTTCTTAAATGACAACAGTGTAATTACCGTTTCTCCAATTTCTGGTGCTACAGGTGCAACCGGTGCTGTTGGTGCTACTGGTGCAGGAGATCAAGGTGCAACGGGTGCAACTGGTCCGGTCGCTGCAACGGGTGCAACAGGTCCTGCGGGTGCTACTGGTGCAGAAGGTGCAACTGGTATACAAGGTTCAACCGGACCTCAGGGTGCTACTGGTAGTGGTTCAACAGGTGCAACTGGTCCAACAGGTGCAACAGGTATAGCAGGAAGATATATTACAACAGCAACAGTAACTGGAACCAACTTAATATTTGATTTCAGCGATTCGAGTCAAATAAACGTAGGAAGTGTTGCAGGTTCTACAGGTGCAACTGGTTCGGGTGCCACAGGTGCTACTGGACCAAACGGTGCTACTGGTCTTCAGGGTGCTACTGGAGTTCAGGGCGTTGAAGGAGATCCAGGTCCAGTAGGAGGCACCGGTGCTACTGGTGCAACTGGCGGATTAGGTGCTACTGGTGCTACTGGTATGCAAGGAACACCCGGACCTCAAGGTGCAACAGGTCCAGAAGCTCGTGCATTTATCTTATTCAGTACATCCTCAATGTCTATATCTACAGGAACAAAGACATTTGGATTTGTAGATATCAACGGTAATGCAGAAAGAGGCGGATACATTCAAGGTATGCGTGTTCGTATAGGTGGTAATAATTCTAATCCATACATCTTCATGGAAGGCTTAGTTACCAACATTAACGATAATGATGCATTGATGCAAGTTAGTGTCGATACTATCAGAGGAACAGGCACTACTTCAAGCTGGTTTATTAGCCCGACAGGTGAGATTGGTGCTACTGGATTAGGTTTCTTTGTAACTTCGGACAGTTCACATGCTATTCCTGCATCCGGTAATCTTGTATTCGTTGTAAACGAACCAGATAGTGCATTTAGCCCAGGTAATAGAGTTCGTGCTATTGCAGCTTATAGACCTTCTCTAAGCTATATTGAAGGACAACTTAACCGCACAGGTACAAATTACACAATTACAGTCGACGAGTCTTTCTTAAATCCTACAGAGACAATTAGTACATTCAACACATGGACTATTGCTATCGCAGGCAGCAGGCCAACAACAACTTCTACTCAATTGCTGTTAAACTCGACTCAAGATGCAACAAGTACAGCAACTGCAACCTTGGTAGTACTCGGCGGTGTGGGTATTGGTAAGAAGACATTTATTGGAAGTCTGCAAGGTGCAGGTACTAGAGCAGTCTACTCTACACAACCGGGTGAACTTACCAATACTTCATCGGACGAAAGACTTAAGAAAAATATCCATGCATTTGATATGGGACTAACTGCTACTATTGCATTAAGTCCTGTATATTACAACTGGATAGATGAAAATAAGTGGGGAGCCCAAAGAGAGGTTGGATTTATTGCACAAGAGGTACAACAGATTCTACCCGAAGTTATCGGAACCAACGTAGACGGTACCTTAAGTCTAGACTATCCAAAGTTGATTCCAATGTTGGTTAATTCTATCAAAGAACTTAAACAACGTGTGGATGATTTAACACAGCGAGTAAGTGACTTAGAGAACAAGTGAGTTAGATTCAGCAATGAATAACTCGTTGAGTTCTTTAAGTGCTTCGCTATAGTATTTGGTGACTCTAACTGCAATTCCGCCAACTTCTCTCCAGGAGTTGCAGTTATCAAATCTATCATCAACTAGGATATCGCCAGGTTTGGTATGATTTTTCTTGTCCTGGCTGAAAGGGCCAAAATGTACAGGAATATCCGGATATCGTTCATTAGCCCACATTACTTTATCATAGTAAGCCCAATGAATATCATTGTAGTGCGGTACTGCGGTTAAGAACAATAGCTCCCATCCTAGCTCATCACGAAATTTTCGAGCCAACTCGACCATTTCGTCTGCACGTTTCATTTTTGGAAGATTGCGAAAAATTCGTTTATAGTTGCGAATCTTTTCCCAGTCGCTCTGCGGGTAGGGTTTTTCTGGGTACTCAGAATAATACCCAACGATTTCAGCTGCACCAGCTTCCCAATCGGCTACTACGCCGTCCATGTCAAGATAAATTGTTTTCATACTTTATTGTATGATAAAAACTATCTAACGTCAAATACTTAATTGTTCGTCTTTGAATTTTTTTAAAGCATCTAGCAGTTTATCGACATAACCATCATTTCTTAAACTTTTGAAAGCAAGATTTGCAGGATTCATTTCGCCGCTTTTATTCAAACCTGCTTGACGGAAAGTTTTTAGTAAATCTTTTATAGTTCTGCAGACATCGTAGCTTTTTGTAGCTATAGCTTTATCTATAATTCTTTCCCAGAGATCTACCAGTCTTCTAACTTCAGATTCGTCGTAATCTGTTTTTGTTACCTTGGGTTCTTTAACCCATTCTGCTTTAACAACCGAATATGTGGCACCAGTTACTGGTCGGTTGATATCTTCTGCATATAACTCAACTGGTATTCCATATATAGAAATATTTCGATCCTCACGCCAAAGATCTCTTTTAGTTTTGAACAATTCATCTACAGCCATATCACAATTAACTTTATCATATGGTACTATGAGATGTAAATCTAAATCTGAATATTTGGTGTAATTAAAGTTTGCCTGACTTCCCGTAACAACTAGATCCATTAAAGGAACATCGATATCTAAAAAGTTGTAATATTCTTTGGCAATTTTAAGAAGTGCTACACGAACTTCTTTTTTTAGGTGACCGTCTTCCCAAATTTTTGGATTTAATTCGTTATGTATTTCTATAGGATCGGTAAATTCAACAACGCTCATAACTTTTATTTATTTGAGTAAATATTTGAATGAATGAAGTTAAAAATCTTTCGGGTAAAATTTTAGTATCACATCCTAAAAGCGAGGACCCATATTTTTCTAAAAGTGTTATTTTATTAGCAAAACACGGCCCTCAAGGTGCCTGGGGATTAATGGTCAACAAAACTACCAGCAACCTTACATTAGGTTCGATAATGCAGGCAGTAGGTATTAATTCTCTAAAACAAGATAAAGTTTACGTAGGTGGTCCTGTAGATACTCATAGAGTTTTTATTGTTCATTCATTAGACTGGCAAAGCGGCAACACTATTAAAATTACTCCAGATATTGGCATTACAAACGAATTACAAATTCTAGCAGCAATTGATCGAAATGAAGGTCCTTCTTTATTTAGAACATGCATAGGACAATGCGGATGGGGACCAGGACAGCTAGACGGTGAATGCCAAGGAGAGCATCCTTGGAAACCGCAAAATAGATGGCTTGATGCTCCTGCTACTATAGAGTCAATATTCAGTCTCAGCAACGAAGATCAATGGCAAAAAGGAATTGAACAAGTTGCACAATACACTGTTTCTTCCTGGCTTTAATCTTTTTCCGGACTGAAACTGCTTAAAATATCTCTAACACTTCTCATAGGCTGTTGAGCAGCAGGCTTTATTTTAGAAACAGAAATTCCTTTAGTTGGATCAATTTCTCCTGTTTCTGGATCAATGTTGGTAGCAGTTACTACACTGGTCTTTTTCAATCCGTCAATTAACGCACTGCTGGCTGCACTACGTTGTTGATTAAAACTACCTTCAGCTTCGTCTTCACCTAGGTCTTTAATTCTAAGACTGTCAATATCAAATTCTAAATCAAGTTTTTGTCCAACACCTGAACTCGAACGTGTCTTCATAAACTGGATTTGATAGCGTCCTCGCTCACGCATAGCACGACTTGTGAAGATACCGATAACATTATCCGCAGTTTGAATCTTACTCAAACCACCAGAAATATGACTGTGATCAAACTCTACTTCTTCAACAGCACTACGATTCAACTGTGCCGCAGTAACAACCACTGCCTGTGTTTCCATGGCAAAGTTTCTTAACTCTTCCGATACATATTTGTCTTTGACAAACAGATCACTAGGACTAACTTTGACACTTAGCGGCATCATTAGGTCTAAGTAGTCAACAAGAATAATGTCAGGTTTTTTTCCTGTTTTCACTTGATATTCTTTAAGATATGCCCTTAAATCATTACAATTCTTACCTGAAGGCAGGTATTTGATCTGCATTCCGCCTGACCTCTTGCCAGTGAGCTTGACCTTCATTTCGACGTCATCAAGGTTCTTAAAGATGTCTTTGGATGCAATACCCGTCAACATACTGTCAACACGCATACCTACTAACTCTTCCGAAAGTTCGAAAGTAAAGTAGATTACATTCAGCCCAGCGAGAGAAAAGTTAACACCAAGATTAGCCAGGAACAAGCTCTTACCACCGCCCGAGCCAGCACACCAGATATTGAGTTCTCCTCGCTTGAAACCTCCATAGAGTTTTTTATCGATACTAGGATATCCTGTAGATATTTGACCATTATTGTCTTTCAATTTCATTAAACGAGCACGAGGATCAGCCCAGTAATCTGTGCCCATGTCTTTGTTCAAGCTAATTTGAATAGCATCTTTGATGAGCTTTTCAACTGGACTGTATTCACCTTTTTCCAACATGTCTGCACTTTTAAGAATTGCTCTTTCCAGTGCTTTGTGTCTTGAAAAACTTTCAAACTCATCCATTAACCAATCATAGTTTTCTTTGGGCAATGTCACAGATTGAAAGTCTGTTTCACAGGCAGCATTGACAATACTAACTTCCGGCATGACTTTATAGTCGTCGACATATTTGGAAATAAACGACGATGCGTCTTGATATTTTTTGTCAAAGTTTTCGGAATCAAAAATGTTTTGACAACGAATAAAAGTTTCTGCATCTGATAGAAACATCTCCAGATACAGTTTTTGCATTTCGGAATTATAGTTAGGTTTGTTCATCTTCTAGTGATTCTAATTTCTTTTGATATAGTTTTATTTTTATTTCGTTTGTCTCTACATAGTGTAAGATTGTGAATAAAGTATACAGCCTACCATATCTTTTTACAGCATCGGCAACATCCTTTACATCTTCTTCCCACTGCGGCATTGACACCGCCCACCCTTGCTCGATAGCATGGTGGATCATCTTTGCACCTGGCTTGTCTCGGTCAGGTACAACAATAACTCTCTTACCTAAACGATTGATTCTTGCTATCTGTGTAGCATTGGGCTCATTGGTCATGATTGCCACACCATCTATTGCAATAGCATCGAATTGGCCTTCGACGACTACAACATATTCTCTATCTTCAGTCTGTCGATCAATGTTGAACACATAACCGCTTTGACTGTCTGTAAGGTATTTGGGTTTACCGGGTTTGATTTTTCGGCCAGTAAACCCTACTACCACACCATCTTGATAAAAGGGGATCATAACTCGATCGCGGTAGCCGTTTTCACTACTCCACATCCAGTTATACCATTCTAGATCCATACCTCTATCAGCAAGATAATCAACTACTGCTAATACTTCATCATTTGGCTCAGACTCCAACCATTCTAATAATGACCTACAGTCCCCCGGGAGAGTTCTGGGCTCTTGATGAAAGTTAATTGTAGGCTTAGCTACTGGTTGATCTTCTTTAGTTCGCAATGCCTCGAGATTTAGTTTATTAATTTCTTCCGAGGGCATTCCCATCCAGTTAAACAAGCTCTTGGTATTTTTGCTCAATAACCTTCCGGGTGTCCAGCCTGCTTTGAATCCACAGTTAAAACAATGATACTGGAATCCTTCATTACTGAACAGCATACCACCACGCTTTCTTGTGTCTTGTGAATCTCCGTTGTGGTGGCAACAGACCGCATTGAAACTTATCCAGCCGCTAGGAGTTGATTTCCTCTTAGGAGGCAAGAAAGTTTGCACAGAAGCCTGTATGAGATTCATACATATATTTTAGCTTCTTACGATCAACTTGTCAATTTTTCCGTTTGGATAATGAGCCGTTCCGGGAGTAGGATTACCCGGCATCTCTGGGCTGTAGAAGTTTAATAAGTTTGGTAGTGTCGAATTATCCGGATACCATTTGACACGGACATCACTCCATATACCTTCAGCATTAGCATAGTCTACACCAGTGAAGTTGGTATAGGTTTTGGTTTCTAATGTTGCATAGTTACCAAAGTTTGAAGGAGCATTATCTAGAGTTGCTTGTATTTCAACTGTGCCTGTGTAGTCAGTAAAGTACATAGCTACTGTGGTAAGCTGACTAGATTCTGGATTGGCACGCAGGTTACCTGAATAGAATTCGTAACGATCTGGTTCTGCATCTCTATTAGCAAAATATTTGAACGAACTTGTTTCAATACCTGGGTTTAATACAGGAACAAAGTCACCGGCTAGTCTTGCAGTTCCTCTAATATCGTAATATGTATTTGAGTATGCAGGAAGTCTTTCACCGTCCTTGTCTCCCAACGTGATTGAAAAATTATAAAATCCGTTATGTAAATCTCTTGTGTCGTCGTCAAAAATAGATAGAACTGCTAGACCTCTAGTTGCCGTTGAGACACCGTCATCTACGATCTCAAGTGTTTTCTGCACAACCGTCCTATTCTGTTCTGCGTCAAACATTGAAAATACAAAATTATGATTAAAGGTAATATTAGTGCCAGAAGTTATAGGATTAATAATTGGTGATAAAAATTGATCTAAATCTGCATCATATAAAGGATCTAAATTAGCTAAAGTTAAAATATTCGAGTTAATTTCAGATACGTAAGTTCCTGCTGTTACATTATCGCTGTTTACTAACATACCAACTTGAACATTGGATGCATCTACTACTGTTAATAAATTAGAAGTAGTTGAAGCGGTTCCGACAGTGTTTGTTGCAGCTAAAATTCTAATGTTTTTTTGATCAGAGTTTTTAAACTGAAGTTGAACTTTGTTTTTCATGTTTCTCTGAAGTTTTAGCTCGCGTTGGTACATAACGTTATGTGTCCTTTGATTAAAGTCCAAATCTAGTTGTACAGTTAACAAATTGGAGTATAAATAGATTGGTAATTTTTGCATACCTATATTTATAGTAATGACCAGTAAGGAAGATTTTCAAAAAAAGTTTCCGTTTCTAACTTGTATAAAAACATCGGGAAACGAATACTTAGGAATCATCGTAAATCACGATGATAACGTTACCAGCATCTACAACTATGCGGATATAAGAACGGAAGAAGCCAAACAAGTGTTCTTAGAAATGGGCGAAATTTGGTGGTGGGAAAGTAATAGAAAAATTCCTATCAACATTTTTCTTAAACAAGAAATGGTTGATTTTAGGTCTTGTATCAAAACATTCAACAGCAATGATGTTGAGATTATTTTTGGACCTGTTGTAAATTTAGGTGATATTGCAGAAAAAAGAGTTAAAAGAAAAAGTATTCAGCTAGTGCGTAGTGTTAAGAAAAAGGGTAGCTAACACTTTCGCAAAGTAAATTAAGCTGAACAACAATTACATGAGCATACGCAACAGCATGAGCCTTCTTAAAGAAATAAGCATCATCCGTTTTAACCCATATCTCATCGTAGATACCCTGGAATCCTTCTTTTTCGCATACTGGGATGAGATGCTTTTTTCCGGGGCGGAGAAGTGCAAGGAACATGGCTAATTCCTCAATACTTTTAGGTTTCAGTTTAGCAATTAAATTATGATATCCGTTGATGTGAAACATCTGATCACATACCGCAGGATCTTCTAATAAATCCCACAATGGCTCGGCAGCTAGCAGACTTGCTAGATGTTCTTCGTCTCGAACACCGTTGTAGGCATTAACATTTAAAAAGTCAATTTTAAAGTAACCTCGGTCGTCTGCCTGTTTGTAGTCTATGGATGCAAGTCCAGTTAATGGATTAACAGGAATATCGTGACAGTAAACTCCTGTGTTATGTTTCTTGCCGTCTTCAAGTCGTGCAGGAACATGATCAATAATGCTCAAAATTTTAGATCTATCTTGAAAGTCAATATCGATATCAGGCAATTCCTGTCTCCTTACAAACTTCTTTTACAAATGCAACATCTGCTGGCTGCTCTTTAAATTTCTTTGACCAAAAACTTAGATCAAGTGTTTGGTTGACTAATTCTAATTGTTCATCATTAAACTTACGAAGAAGTTTAATTCCGCTTTCTGAATTTAGTAATAGCCACGGACTAACTTTTCCATCTCTTACATGATGTACTGCACGGTTAATGTTTACATAATCAAAGTAGTGTGCAAAATTTGCATTTTGCTCTTCACCCCACTCCATCATATATTTTAGACTTCTTTCGATTGCACTCTCAACCGGTTCAATCTTAATTAAATCTGCTAGATACTTTTCATAAAGTTCGTCTCTGCACCAGTGGTCTAATTTTACTCCACTTTTAATAACATACTCGATAAATCTTTCAGGATACAATGGATCTACGTTATTAATAAAACTACCAAATTTTACAAATGCATTGTAGTACGAACTCTTACAAAATTCTGAATACGATTTTTGTTTTTTAGCACCTTGCGTTAGTTGATAAAATCTGTTGTAGGCAAAAAATCCAGTCTGTACACGCTTCTCGTCTTTCTGTAAAAATCTACGCTTCTGTTCGCACATGTGAGCAATCAACGTTTTTTCTTTCATAAACGTTTTGTTACAATGCGTACACTTAAAAGGTTGATCTACTAAAGCAATCACTCGTATTCTTTCCGTTGTTTTTTATCAAAGCCCATTTTGTCAAATAACTCTTGTTTGTCTTTATCGTCCATCATTCCTGCTAACATTTTTATGTCAGACAACTTCATAGCAGGATAAATCTCTTCCAACAATTTTTCAATTTTATTGGCTTTTTCTTTTGAACTAGCTTTTAGGTATGTATATTTGAGAGGCATACCAACACCACAACTAGCAAATAATTGCCACAACAACGGCTTATGACCTTTGCTTAATGTCCAGTGATTGATATTAACTAGATCGTTTACTCTTTCTAAAATAAACTCGTATGTTTCTGTATCAACCTGCGGATTACTTACATACCGCATCAAGATGTAGGGACTAAATGCTTTCTTTTCTTCGTCGGTTAGATTTTTGTAAAAGTCGTGATTGCGATCATTTACACCTCGAAGTTCTCTGCCAATGTCAAGTTTTGCTGCCATTATACTGGATGCCACATTACGGGCTTTTCTTTCTGTTTGAGGTAATATAATACTTTAACACGATCCAGAGCATCTTGCAAATCTTTGTCGCTCAACGCTGCTTCTCGTATGTTTAACCAAAGTTCTCGTTCGTGATCGTCGAGCGGATCTCTGCGTTTTGGCATGTTTTGTCCCACTAAAAACCTCTCAGTTTCGCCTTCGTATCTGCCATAGACTGTTCTGCCTCCGTCTGGGCTTTCGTAAAGAATTTTAGCACCAGGACGAAGACTTCCCATCAATGATTCCTCTTACCATCAAACACACAGTTAAACAGCATATTAGAGCCGCCGTCATTGATTACACGATGAAAAGCACCATCTGGTATTAGAACAATGTCGCCTGGCCCGACAGCAAATGGTTCATCAGTTTCTTCGCCGACAATCATTTTACCCCATCCTTGAACAAAGAAATAAACTTCTTCTTGCCCAGGATGACGATGTCCTCTTGTCTGTTGTCCTCTATATAATTTGGTAGAACTTAGAACAAGATTTTTTAAAGTTTTGTTATCTTTTAGGAGATATGTTTCGTTGTCTTTAACAACTTCTCCACCAATATCGTAAGTTTTTAAAATTTTCATATATCACCAACATTTTGAATACACTACTATTTCGCTCTGTCTACTTACTTCTTTAACAAAATAAGCACAAAGCGGTTTATGTTCGTTGTCTAGAGGTGTGCAAAGTAATTGTCCCGGTTTCATCTTAGGAAAATACCACCTAACATCTGGATAAACATCAATAATGTCGATGTCATAGAATTCTGGTCTAAAACTACTCAACGGATTGAAACAAAACGTTTTAAATCCTCTATCGTTTAAACTAGTTAATGGAATAATTTCCATATCAGGACCTTCCGGATCTCCGACAATGGTACACCAGTCTAGTGGCATATTGACTGTGTGGGGTCCAATTTTTAATACTGCCGCCGGTGCTGTAAAACTCTCTAAAAATATGAGAGGTATATAAAAATAGTCAGGATTTTGATTGTCACTATTATCTAATACAGCAAATCTCAAGTCATCGTCGACTTCATTAGGTAAGTCGTTTAGATGATATATTTTATTGTCTAATGTTAAAATTTGCATTTAATATTTTACTTTCTCAATTGTGAACGGATATTTCGCTTCTTTATAGAATTTCTTACGCTCTGTAAGATGCCTCTTCGCGTACTTTGTAGACGCGGTGAGGTCCCAGATTTGGACGAAGTCTTTGTCGTCTGCTTTTCTAATGCCCCGCCCAATAGATTGTATAACTCTTGTAAAGCTCTTTCCGGGCTCCACCATAACCAAATTAAAAATACGAGGAATATTAATACCCACAGCGGCCACACCATAAGTCGCCACAATAATCTTGTTATCAGCAGTTTTAACTTCATCGTATTCTTCTTTACGGTCTTTGGTCTTTACTTCACCTGAAATAAAAACAGAATCAATTACATTCTCAACAATTATACGTCCTGTTTCTAATCTGTCAACCAACACTAGTGTATTTCCGCTTTCGGCTATACCTGCTATTAGATTACTGATCCAACTTACTCTATCTGTATCAGTTACTAGATATTTCAGTTCTTCTGGGTAACTCTTAAATTCTTTCCATTCAGCTGTTTGGATTATATTCACGTGACAGGCACTAAGAACTCCCTTTTCTTGAAGTTCATGTGCTGCCACTCTATGAACAACTTCTCCCAAGGCAGCTTTAATATTCATGAACTCAATATCTTCTTTTGGAACTGTTCCTGTTAGTCCCCAACGTATTGGTGCATTAGATATATTTTGTGTCAACAGTCTCTTAAGTACATCGGCTTTGGCCATGTGTACCTCGTCAACCATAACAGTTTCTACACCGTCTAGAAAAGTAGCAAGATCTAATGCATCCTCGGAATCGTGAGATTTTTTATCTAAAATATTCAAACTTTGCCAAGTACATATAGTATGCGTTTTGCCAAGGTCTTTTCGATCTCCGTAGTAAACACCTACATCAAGACCGACGTTGATAAAATCTTCTTCAGTTTGTTCCACAAGACTTTTGTTAGGAACAATGGTTATTGTACGACCGTATTTTTCACAAATTTTTGCCAAAGTTGCGGTGGTAATAGTCTTACCAAAACCTGTGGCAATTTCTTGAATGCACTGAGGATTTTCTAAAAATTTATTAATGACTTCGACTTGGTCGTCGCGAAGTCTAATAGGCTGGCCGGCAAAACGATGACCTTCCGGCCACGTTTGATCACCCCAAAAATCCTCAGAAATTTTGTCAAATTCTAGAGGTGTTTTTGACCTATGATCTTGTATCTCGGGGTCGTAACCTTGTCTGATCAGTTCTTCAATCACATCAGGAAGAACACTCATATAGGTAGTGCCACCGAGACCAAAAAAACTTGTACATCCATCCCACCTACCTAACTTGTAGGCTGGTAGGTATCGTGCTTTTTGGTCAAAAAACTTGAACTTTTTGACCAAAGATTTTCTTGTGTCTAGATCTAAATTTTCTATCTTGACGTTGACTTCGTCTTTGATAATAATTTTACAATAAGCCAAACTGATATCCTAATTTTTTCTTATCTGTGTATCTGATAACGTCTGGGCGATTTTCGAGATAAGTCGAAATGCTGTAGTGTACACCAGACAGACTACCTAAATTTAGTATAAGTTTAAAATCTATACCTGATTTAATCAAGGGCTTTGGAATCTTTTGACTTACAAAAACAATTTTTGTATTTTCTTCAACAGGGTTGTTCAAGTTATATTTTTTAACAAAGTCATTTAACATGCTGCCTGTATCATTGGATAGTCTAAACAGCACACTGATGTCTTTTTCTTCAAATCCCTGGTTTTTTAGCCATAGTGTCCAGAATTTCAATGTGAAAAATTCATCATGACCGGGAATGATGATCATTGCTGGTAAATTGTATTTGAACAGCTCTTTAAGCTGATCAACTGAATTTTCATTGGTGTCAAATTCTATACTGTTCGGAGTCGTTTCTTGCAAAAATGAGGTCAAAATTGGTGAAAAATTTGCATTTTCTTTCAATTTTTCAACAGTTTCGTCCCATGTTGATATTCCGTACTGTTTGGCCAATAGAAGCGTTTCTGTTAGATCATTACCAGAAGGTTGAGGAACCGACGGATGGACATTTTTAAAATAAAAATGATCGCCTTCATGAACCACTAACGGTACGTGGTCCTCAATTTTCTCCAAAATTTTGGTAATTTCAGCAGATAGCCTCAAAAATTCATCATCCACAGAAAAATCAGGAGATACTACATTGTTCATTAACCAAAGGACATTATTTTCTTCGAGAGAAAATTTCCATGCCTTGGCCTCACCATCCCACTCGGCGAGATTCATTCCTCTAGAAACTTTATTTTGGCGGATTTTTGAGACTAAACTTTCATTGAATGGAAATTTAACCAGAATTTCTTTACCTACTATCGTTATAGACTTTTCAACAGGAGTCGGTTCGACCAAATTAAATTTAAACTCTGGAGAGTCTAACGCTATGTCTGCATCAGGCCCCAATGCAGCCACCAGTTGAGTTCTATATTTCTTACAAAGTCGAAGAACTAATGCTCTTTGCTTCTCTGTGAAGCCTTTTCCTAATGTAGGATTTTGTGCAAGACTGTCTACTACCTTTTGATCCATTGTCCAAACGGATAAAGGAGTAGTAAACATATAGTTGCCTGAATTCCCTAGGCGACAGATTAGGTCTTCGATGTATAGTTTCATGATTATATCGTTACATCTTCCATACCTGCGGTACGGAGTTTAATAATATTGCTTACTTGCCACTGTTTTATGTCTAGCCCCTTGATAATACCTAACCACTGGTTGCGTAGTAGAGCAAATTCATTGATAATTTTTTCCATATCAACAACATCCGCTTCGCCTTCGACATATTTTTCAACATCTCTAGAGCTCAATGCTCTTTGATAGTTCTCTAAATATTTTTTAAACGTCTTAGACTTGAGTCTTCGCAACTCGATGTTTAAGTATTCAAGGATACCTTCGATTTCTTGAAGTTGATTAAATCTTTGTGCTACAATTCCTGGCAAAGAAGCAGAGGCCTTCTCCACGTTTCCGTGGATCTTGACCTCTTTTTTTGCTTCTTCCAACTCAGAGTAGTAATAATCAATACAGCCTGGCAAGTGAGCAATGTCTCTGCTTACTTTGCTGTACCAATTCATTAATAGTCCTCGTCTTCGTCGTAATAGTCACCAGAATCTTCTTCTTCACCCCATTCTGCTTCCTCGTCCATTACTGCTTTGATAGCAATGTCAAGGTGGGGGTCATAACCCATTAGGGCCTCAAGGGCTGCTATTTCAATATCTTTGCCTAACAGATAGTCAACATACTGATGTGCGGCAACTTCCTTGTTTTTTTCCGGAATATACTCCCGGAAAGTATCCCAAATTTCTACAATCAGACTTTCTTCCATTATGCTTCCTCAGTTTCCTCGTTAGTTGAGACAGATGTTGATACTGAACTTTCATCCCATTGCTTCATGATTAACATGAGCTTGTCCTCAGTCCAGTTTTTACGGAACTCAGCAACAATTTCTCCAGTATCTTTGTCTGTATATGCTAATTTATTACCTACTTTAGA
>JACCEB012043730.1_pt1 | contig 18715 bp, 16 predicted proteins | sample 7454761 | NCBI WGS metagenome assembly JACCEB01 (sample SAMN15323454, study PRJNA562643) | freshwater metagenome | isolation source: river surface water | place: USA:Blue River Watershed | collected 2017-08-18 | reverse complement strand
CAGATATCGACGCCAATGCCGGACAGGTTCTTTATTTGAGCCACCAACGCGCGCTCTCGCAGCGTAAGTTCATGGATAGTGCGCTCACACTTATCGCGGTCAAAGCGCACACCCTTGGCGGTTATCGATAAAAGCACAGGGAAGAGCCGCGTTTCGAGGTCAAAGATGGACTCAACATCCTCCTGACGCAGCTTGATCTTGAAGGCTTGCCAGAGCTTTAACGTGAGCGCTGCATCTTGCTCGGCATACTCGCCCACATACATGGCCGGGAGCTTCCATAGCTCTTTCTTGGGGTGTACGCCGAAGTCTCCGGCGGCTTCTTTTAGGCCTGCTTCGCTCTTGACCTCTTTGAGGTAGTCGAAGCCGAGCGCGTTTAAGGAGTAGGAGAAGCGGTTTTCGTCGAGCAAGGGGGCTGCAATCATCGTGTCCAGAATGCGGCCGTTGATCGTGAAGCCCGAGGCTTGTAGCCAGCCGCAGTCATAGGCGGCGTTGTGCATAATCTTGTCGGCAGGCGTGGCCAATACGTTCTTGATCCACGTTTCTACGCGCCTTTTATCGAGATTTCCACCTCCGGCGTGGGCAACAGGGTAGTAGCCTGACCAGCCGTCTACCGCTACGGCGTAGCCGACGATATAGCCGTCATTCCTTGGCCAGCCCGGACCCATGGATTCCATGTTGGGGTCACACGTTTCCAAGTCGATGGCGATCTCTTTGGCGTTGTCGAGGTTAGGGAACGTCTCTGGGGCCACCCAATCGGATTTGATCGGGAACATTGGCAGGGTTTTCACAGGCGAAATCCTTTGTCGTATTGTTTCGGCGCGACAATGTGCAGCGCCTTTTTCGTTCTTGTCAGTGCGACGTATAAAAGCCGGTTGACGCTGTCGGAGTCAACGGAGTATTCCTTGGCAAACTTGGGCGAGAGGTCCATGAACACCACGACATTATCCGCCTCACCGCCTTTGGCACCGTGGATGGTGGAGAGCTTGAAGCGGCCGAAGTTAGATATTTTATAACCCCGCCGCAGGACGGCGCGCAGGTATTCCCGCTTTTCCTCGCTAATCTTGGTCAGTGCTTCATGCCAAACGGCATCGGTCAAAAGACCGTAGTGCTCACGTAGGGTGGTTAAATCGTACTCAATGACATCGGGGTCACCCTTGAAGTTTCGAAAGCCTCGGGCCACGTCTTTTGGTCCAAGGTATTTGTAGATGTTTTGCGTGTCGTTGAGGCCGAGGGCGAGGCCTTTGCGCAGCCGCTCCCAATCGACTACCGCTTTGAGAACATTGGGCGCGACACTAGGGATGTGGTTACGTTCAAAGAGTACTCCATTCCCTTTGAGCCACTCGTGCACTGGATTGAGCAGGTAGTTTGTACTAGCGAGGACGAGCCATTCTCCGTCATCAAATGGAACATCTTCGAAACGACCATACTGTCGGATGGTGCCAGTGTAGTCACGTGGGAACCAAGTTTTATCTTGGCGCTGCCGGATTCTTCTGACAACCCGATTTGCAAGTTCGTGAACGGTGGCCGGGATTCGATAGGATTGCTGCAAGACATGGATGTCTCCGTCGAACTCTAAGAAGGATTTAACGTCTGCGCCTGCCCATGTAAAGACGGCTTGGTCATCGTCTCCGGCGATGAATACGCGGTTTGATTTCTGTACGAGTTCCTTGACCAAGTCCCATTGCAAGCGGGAGAGGTCCTGTGCTTCATCGATGATGAGGACTTCAAGTTTGGGTAAGCGCTGCGGCTGAGTGCAAGCCAGCTCCAACAGATCGGTGAAGTCCATTAGATTGCGTGAGGCTTTGTAGTGCCGATAGGTGCGCTCGACAAACTCAAAGTGATACCACTCAATGTCGATGTTTGATTGGTTGTAGTGCTTGCGTAGATCAATGCCGCGAATCCGAGCGAGGTTTATCTCGTTTAGGATAGGGTTATCTGCTTTGGCGATACCGTCTTCATCAGCGTTCAAGCTGACTTGTATGCCTGCTTGTGCTGCAAACTCCTCGTAGTGCTCTGGCTGCATGATGTCATCACTCTTCGCACCAAGGCAGAAGAAGGCGAGGCTATGCAAAGTGCGAAAGTAAGGGAAGTCGGTTTTTGCGTTTAGGTGTGGGAACTTGGCAATGGCCCTGTCGCGCGCTTCGTTAGCTGCTTTTCGTGTGAAGGAGAAGTAGCCAATCCTTGCCGGAGAAACACCGTTCTCTAGCTCTGTCTCCACTTGATTCAATAGGTACGTTGTCTTGCCTGATCCGGGCGGACCAAAGACTTTGCGCACGGCAGCCATTAGGATAATCCTCGCTGTACGTCTTCAAACAAATGCCGGACTAGTTCAGGCTTATCGTCCACAGGGGCGCACTGTAGGAAGAGCGAATAGTCCCCGATGTCGGCGTACTTTCGCATCTTGGTGGAAGACATGCCGCTAATATCTGTTTTGTCTGCGTGTCGTTCGCCTGCCGAGACCACTTGGAAAAGTGGGAAGTGAAAGAACTCATCTTTGCCATTCATCTCGTTCATGACGGCTTCGTACATTTCTGTTCTGTCCCCGCCTGCAACGAAGATAAGATGCTCGGTCCCCGACAAGTGGAGCTTGCGCAGTTCATGGATGAAATGCGAATCACATAGCGCGAAGTTTGTATTGGGGTAGAACTCTTTGAGATACGCAAGCTTCTTCGCGGGAGGAAGCGGGTTATCTTTGTCGTGTGTGCTACTGATTGAGATGAGATGATCTGCGCCGAGCTTGTCCGCCATTCCTTTGACAAAGGAGATCAATAGGCTGTGGCCCTTGTGTGGCGGATTCATCCGAGCAAAGGCAAAGACAGTGATCTTTGCATTTTGCTTTAGCATAGTTGAGCGCAGGAAGTTCTGTCGGCTGAACTCTTTGCGGTCAACAATTTTCATTAGATGGCCGTTAAACGATACAACAAAGCCTTCACCCTTGGTCTTCGCGCCATTGATGGATGTATCAAATGGGCGATAGCAATTCGTTTGATACAGGCATTCATTCAAGATGTCTTTGATGCGCTGTAGCTTGCCATGCACGTAGAACAAATCCTTGAAGACTGTCATCAAGTCATCGGACAACGGCTCGTTCAGGTATTCCGCAAACCCATGGACGTTCGGAGAAGTATCTTCTCGGACTGTTTTATTTATGTAGCTCTTTAGTTTTGTCTTGTGCCGGACAATGATCTCGTACCGTGAGTCGGTAAAGATGGTTTGGCTTGTCGATAAGTGCACAGTATTTAAAAGCGACAGCACCTCTTCTTGCGTTTCTTTGGGGTAGTGCACCTCATGCAGTTGGAACTCTACGGGGATGAGGTAAACATGCTTGGATGCGCCAAAGTAATACAACGCAGGAAAGCCCTCTTCGCGCTTTAGTCGTGTAAGCCGACGAAGGTCATTGCCAATGTACTCGGTATGTACAGCAATACCGAGTGACGATTTACGCACCAAGGCTTCTACATGCGGATAGTTGCATGAGTACGTAACCGTGTTTGCGACGAAAGAGGCGTCAGGGTTTACTTTATCCGCCACATACATTAAGTCGCCTTGGAAAACACCAGTGACAGGGGTTACTTCGGGCAGATAGCGAAGCGCCGTCTTTAGCTTGTGTACCAAGTCGGCTGAATAGCCGTGGTTCTTTTCAATATCTTCTTCAGTGAAGTTGATCTTTGGTGTTTTGCTAAAAAACGCTTTGGTTGCAACGAAGAATTTATTTGTCTGTGGGTCACGACCAAAGACAACGCTAGGACTGCCATCATACTTTTCTGATACAACAAGCTTTGCTTTACGTTCCACCAGCAGTGTGTGCAACTCCTTAAACAACAACATGCTGTACCGCAGCCCTGCACGGCCGCTGTTGATGATGTTGTCTTCAACGTGCTCCAGATGGACGAGCTTATCGCCTTTCTCGACAACAGGGATGGGCTTTGCCGGGGGCACGGGCTTCATCTCAGGCAATTTCTTGTGTGAGGGTGCCTTGATGGTTCGCTTTGCAGGCCTTAATGACGATAGCGTAGGCACCTTGGGTATCTTAGGCATCTTTGGAATCATTAGAAGGGACTCCCCTGCTGTCGCACTGTTTCTGTTGTAAAGGGTGCGTCTTGCTTGGTGAACTGTGGCAAGCGCCAGCAGCGCACTGTGCGTCCTTTCAAGAATAGGCTGATGGGTTCACCACCGAGATCACGCATACGCTGCGCCATCTTTGGTGCCGTCATGCCTTTGAAGTTGTTGCGCGTAAGATGCGATTCCAAGTCTTTCATTCGGAAATAGCACTTGCCATCGTCTGGTTCAATCCATGCACGGCCCATCAAGATTTCATCACGGTCCATTGCTTGTTGGATGTGCGTGGTGAACTCCTCAAGCAGGTCTAAGAAACGTCCGGTGACCGAAGTGTCTTCAGAAGCCTCGGATATCTGTTCGGTTTCGACCATCTCTTTGAGAAGTGCGTTAAGCATGTTCTCCCAATCGTTCTTCTTAAGTGAGGGCGGGAGGATATTAAGCTTCTCCAAGCAGCTCTTCTGGAACGCAGCCTGATTAAATAGACTGTCGGTTTCAAGTTCAATCCGTCTACCGTTGATGTCCAAAAACCAAAGAGGCGGTTCAGACGCATATTTAGATAGCGAGGAAAGCGTGGGCGAGTCAGGGCCGTGTCCGCCAATCCCAAAGCGACGAGTGCGACAGAGACTGCTGTTGCAGAAACTATTGAGCGGCGCGTCCTTGCATTTATAACGGTAGTCTTTCTTCTGGAGTTGCTTAATGACAAGTTGCACCTCGTTATTCGGTAGTGGAGGGCCGAAGTACTTTAGGTTGTGCTCAACAATCCTGTCTTCCCAACTCGCAGGCGCAAGCTTTTTAAGGTAAATGCCGATATTAAAGAGCCCGTTGTTGCGCGTTCCTTCAGGGAAGCCCTGTGAACAGAGAGCCTGAAGGCACGGTGGACCGTCTTTGATCGGAGCCTCTGCCACTTTCGGCGGCTCTGGTACGACAAGCGGTGCGGTTTGGGCATTCGCTTCGTAAAGAGCAAAAAACTCTTCAAGCGTAGCTGCCGAGCCGTCAGCGTTAAATGCGTAGCGTGTGCCATTGTCTCCCCCAAAGTAAGGAAGATTTAAGAAGTTGCCGGTATCTCCCCGGTCCACGAGGATTTCAGCTTGCTTGGGGAATATCTCGCGCCCTGCTTCGCCCAATAGCGCAGCACAAGCTTTCAGGTAATCCTGCATATCACGTGCAGGGATAGGCTCACGCACAAAGAGAAAGCAGTGTGCGCCGCCTGATTTGCTACGGCAGACAACGAGTGGAAGTTTTAGTGCCGCAATCTTCTGTACCAATCCTTTGTGATCGATTGGATACTGGTCAATGTCAATACAGCCCCATATGCAAGAGTTATCAGCACGAATAGGGATAATGCCAAGGGAAGGATCAATGCCAGCAAGATGGCGTTCCCAAAGGTCATCCGCTGGAGGTTTACGTACAACCGTAGCCTGTCCTGCCTGCTTGCCATCTCCGCGCTCCCCTTTGATGATGTAAGTGCCGTAAGCGATATCCAGCCCACTGAAGATCGCTTTGAATTTTGTTATGTCGATCATTCTCAATTCTCAGGAAAAGGTGGGGTACTCGCTGCACTGGCCTATCCTTGACGCCTCAGTTGAGACAATAAACCAGCATCCGCTTTCCCCCGTAAGGGTGAGGTACTAATCACACTGAAGCCTTCTCATTGCCAGTGGTGCGTTCTGGCGCTCTTCAACGTGAGTGTTCCCTCGTAGCACTTAAAACGGGGTTGCCGTATCCGCCGCATCTTCCGAAGCGTGTTTCACTTTTGCTTCGCCTGAGGTGACTGTTGCAGCAAACTGCTTTGCGGCCACGTACATATCCGCGTCTTCAATCGGCCCAATCTTTTCCACTTCCCAACCAAACCACTTGCCTTTGTCGTTCGACTCGGCTTGTGTGGTCAATCGGTACAGATGCGAAAACATCGGTGGCGTGTACGGACCATTTTTGCCAATCAGTTTTGTGGACAGCATCATGCTGTTCCACTTGCGCGACTTTTTCAACTGCGTGGACTTCATGGTAATCAAGGCAGGTTCGGGGAAACCTTCCTCATTCACAACCATGACGAAGTGATTGGCGGTGTTTTCAATGTAGTTACCGTTGTCGAGATAATCTTTATTATCGCCCGGTTCCCGGTGCGTTCTGCTAAGGATATCGCTCGTTGCGGGATAGATAGCGATTGGCGCGCCCGACCCTGCGCCGCGTGGTGCCCACTCGATGTATTGCCTGACATACGCACAGGGGATAACCGTGATCCCTTTTTTACCATCGTATAACTGCCCTGTTACTGTGTTGTAGATCATCCCCGGCATTGCACCATCTACTTCACCAACCTCGGGGCTTGTGTTGGTGAGTAGTCGCAGGAAAGGTAACGCACGATCTTCCTGCCCCATGTTCTCGAACCCACCTTGTGCTGCATCTTCTTCAAATGACACAGCGGTGGATACTGCGTATTGCTTCTTCTCTGCTAGTTCGTTCTTAGCCATGATTCACGCTCCTTGGTTCGTCTTACGATTTGATGGTTGCCTTGGACCCAACGTACAGGCCAAAGGTTTCCGTTGGTATCTCAACGCCGCGCTGAACCATGTCCTTGGCCCAAGCTTTTAGCGTTTGAGGTTCAATCTTCTCCGTTTGCTCAACAGGGTAGTTTTGCTCACGTAGAAGGCTGATCAATGTCTCGCACAGTTTGTCCTCATTGCGGCCAAAGCGTACAGAGACGGTGTTCTTGATGATGTCATCGTAGCCATTGTCACGCAGCCATTGATAAGCGACTGCGCGGTTTTCCTCTTTGATGCTTGCAGAGTAAAACGGTTTGACTTCGATGGTGCTGCCATCGGCCATCTTAAAAGACTTCATGCCGAGTTCTTCAAGCATGGCAGGGATCGTTTCTTCGAGCAACTTGCGTAGCTGCTCTTTACGTTCCTTGACCACGGCCTCGGTCTCTTCAATTTCTTTCTCAAGCAGTTTGGCACGGCGCGCCAACGCACCTACGCTATCCAAGTCTTCGTTCTTGACTTGCAAAGCACCGGCATCCTGCTCAAACAGGGTATTAATATTACTCATCACTCTCTCCATTCTCGGTTACATCGATACGAACCGGGATATACAAGAACTCCCGGCGGTCCCATTTTAGGGCAGTGTAGCGGCCCCCGTTATTGAAAGAAGCTATGGCACACGCTAAACCGATAGCCACAGGGTCCCCCGTTAACAATAAATAATCAGAATCGTTGAAATCCAGTAGCTTCCGGCGCAGTTTCCTGACGACGGGAACAGTGGAAAAGGCGATCTGAGTGTTATGCGGTAGCAGAATAACAATCTCGCCAAACTGCATGGCAGGCGAAATGTTATGCGTAGGCATCTCTTGGACGACGAAAACTCGACTCACGTTTCTTTCTCCTTTCTAAAAACGTACAGAGAGTGTACAATAAAAATTCAGGTTGTCAAGCACCTGCTTATAGAAAGGAAGAAAGATGGATTACTTCGTAGAGAAATACCCGTTTAAGAACAAGCCGTTCTTACATCAAGCCGCCTACTTGCAGCGTTTCTATAAACACGCGCAGGTGGCATTGTTCGCCGAGATGGGAACAGGCAAGAGCTTCATGCTCATCAATAATGCAGCCATGCTGTATGACAAGGGCGAGATCAACGCTATGTTGATTGTCGCGCCTAAGGGGGTGTACAGGAACTGGTACAAGTCCGAGTTACCCAAACACATGCCTGACCACATCTCTTACAAGATGGCATGTTGGAACCCAGCGCCAAAGAAAGCAGAAAAGTTAGAGATGGATGCTATGTTGGCGGCGGCCGACGATTTGCGCATCTTGATCATGAACGTCGAGGCCTTCAGCACAGAGAAAGGCCAGCAGTTTGCCAAGATGTTCTTGCGCATTACCGAAGCTTTTATGGCGGTTGATGAATCCACCACCATCAAAAACCACACAGCCAAGCGAACCAAAGCCATCGTCAAGATAGGCAAAGAGGCCGTGTTCCGGCGTATTGCTACAGGCTCTCCTGTGACCAAAAGCCCGTTGGATTTGTACTCCCAATGCGACTTTTTGGGCGAGGAATGCCTGAACCACACCAGTTTTTACACCTTCCAAGCACGGTACGCGGTCCTTGTAGAGCGCAAGATGCCCACCCATACATTCAAGCAGGTGGTGGGTTACCGGCACTTGGAGGAGCTAAAGGACAAGCTGGATAATTTTGCCTTCCGTGTTACCAAAGATGAATGCCTTGATCTGCCGGACAAGATTTACCTGCGCCGGGACGTGGAGCTAACGGCGGAGCAGAAGAAGGCGTATGAGCAGATGAAACTGATGGCGCTGTCCGTTCTCAGCGAAGGGCTCGTCAGCACAACCAACGCTCTGACACAGTTGCTAAGACTGCATCAAATTGTTTGTGGGTATGTGAAGCTAGACGATGGGCAAGAGATACCCCTTCCGAACAACCGTTTGCCGGAATTGATGGACTTGCTGGCGGAGTCTAGCGGCAAAGTCATCATCTGGGCCAACTACCGCAAAAACATCGAAGAAATCAAGCTGGCTATCCAGAAGGAATACGGCATGACCTCGGTAGCCACGTACTACGGGGATACCAAAGCCGAAGACCGACAAGAGATTGTCGATAAATTCTCTGACCCCAACAGTGAGCTACGCTTCTTTGTTGGTAATCCAACAACGGGCGGGTACGGCCTGACACTGGTTTCCTCGCATACCGTGGTGTACTACAGCAATAGCTTTGACCTAGAGAAGCGCCTGCAATCCGAGGACCGCGCTCATCGTATTGGGCAGACCGAGAAAGTAACCTATATTGATTTGATCGCCCCTAACACGGTGGACGAACACATCGTCAAAGCGCTAAGGAACAAGATCGATATTGCCTCGGCAGTGTTGGGAGAAGAACTGAAAGGATGGCTAGTCTGATGCAATTAATCCCGATTCGAAAGAAGTACAAGTACGAAAAACTTACCCGTGTGGACAGTGACAACGGCCGCCGTTATGTCTTGGAGGGGCAGGAGCCGATGCCTAGCGTCACCACCATTCTGTCCGGCACCAAGGATCAAACCTTCTTGAAGGAATGGGAAGAGCGGGTGGGCAAAGAGAATGCAGAGCGCATTCGTAATGATGCCGCCACCGTAGGCACCCATATGCACAATGTTGTTGAAAGGCTATTGTTGAATCGTGCGCTTGATCCGCCGCGCACGTGGCTACAGGTCAAAGGTTACCGCATGGGCTATGCCCTGATAGAACACTTCTTCCCGAATGTCTACGAAGTATGGGGCGCGGAAGTGCCTGTGTATTACCCGGGAAAGTATGCGGGGACCACGGACTGCGTAGCCGTATACAACGGCAAACCGTCCATCCTCGACTTTAAGCAGGCCAATAAGATGAAGAAGCGGGAGTGGGTAGAGGATTACTTTTTACAGCTTGCCGCCTATGCCTTAGCGCATAACACGGTCCACGGGACGGAGATCGATCACGGCGTGATCCTGATGGTGGCGCAGAATGGAGAAGTACAGGAGTTTGTCACCTGTGGCCGCGAGTTCCAGCAGTATCAAGACCAGTGGATGCAGCGTGTAGAGCAGTTTCAAAAAGACGGTGGTCCGTCACCTGAGCAGACCACCGTTAAAACACCGGTCTCGTAGAGGGGAGAAAGGTCCCTACGAGTCTCTCCCGGTGCCAACAGCGATTACTTCTTTTCAAAGTTACATTTAAAAAAGTCCTTTACCTCCTGCGTTTGCTGCTCCGCTTTGCGAGGTTAAAGGAGTTCCTTGCTGTTGCGGTTGGCCGAACGAAGATTGGCCGAACGGAGGAGGCATTTGCCCAAATCCTTGTTGTCCTAATTGTTGAAATGTCGGAAGACCTGCCGACTGTAAAGCTGAATTAACGCCACCAAAAGCAGGGGCTTGTTGTTGACCAAATGGAGATTGGCCGAACGGAGGAGGCATTTGCCCAAATCTTTGTTGTTGCTGGAAAACTGCTCCTATGCCTTGTTGTAACGGTTGAGGTAGTTGCGCTGGCACCATAGGCATGATTCCCGGCGTAGGGGTAAAACCGGGGCCACCTGACTGCTGTTGCTGACGCATCATTTGGTCTATTTGCGCTTGCTCTAACATTTGTTGCTGCATCTGCTGCCCCATCATTTGGTCTATTAGTTGCGCCTGCTGTGGGGTAGGCGGTATTTGTGTTTTCCGTGCTTGTTCCAAATATCTTGAAGCCTCTTGCATTTGCTGTTGCGTAAGTTGTTGCGCCATAGGCGGTTGAGGTAGCGGCAGATTCCCCGGAACCATAGGCATTTGAGCTATGCCCTGCCCCGATGCTTGTAAACCTTGTATCGGCTGAACTTGTTGCGCCATTTGCTGTATTTGCGCTAATTGTTGCGGCGTAGGTTGTTGCAACGGAAACTGTTGAACTTGCGGGTTTTGTTGAAGTAGCCTCTGCTGCATTTCCTGTGCTCTACGCTGCCCTTCCGGAGACTCAAATAATGCAGGTTGAAACGCATTTTGCTGTTGCGTAAGTTGTTGCGCCACAGGCGGTTGAGGTCGTAATGGCGCGGGGGACACCTGTGGGGCAGGCGGAGGCGGTGTTCTAGGTTGAGGCCTTGGTAATCCTCGTAACCGTTGAATATTTTGTTGCATCCCTCGTGCCATTTGTGAAAGAGGTTTGGTATTTGAAAAAATAGGCATGATAGTTCCTTCAAAAAATTATTTTTTACGAGCAGCGCGCATATTGTCCACCAAGTTTGGATAAGGGCGGCCAGCCGCCTTTGCCATGGCCTTGGCAGACGCTTTCTTCTCAGGAGAAAGCTTCTTTGGTTTACCTAGCGCTTTAGGACGGGGTTGATCCCATACTTGCTTTTTCATAATCACCTCATTGTTTTGGCTGCGTTGTATTGCTTGATGCACTGGTCGAGGGCGGCTTGGAGTCGGGCTGCGTCGGCAGCGTACCCTGCAAGAAATTCTCCATCTGACCTTGCCAATTCCTTGCCGGTGGCTCCACCGCAAGATCGGGGAGCACCGGACACGGCACCATTTTCGGCGGGGCGCTCCTGCCTGTCGCGCAGGCTGTTAGACAGAGCGGTAGCACGAGCATTAATATTCCTGATCTCAGCATCTTTTTCCCTCCGCAACTTATCTGCCGCAGCTTGTAGCTCCTGCTCCTTTTGCCGCGCTTCTTCTTGCCCTTTGGCATAAGCAGCATATTGCTCGGCCTTCTCTTTATCCCACGCCTGCTGCACTTTTGCAGCACCGTGCTCATGGCCCTTATAGTAGCCTGTTGCGGAGGCCACTCCAAGCGCTACGACAAAGCCAAGAAGGACCCACGGATTCATTTTGGCGGCACTTTCGTACCATCGAGCTTTTTGTGCATTTTGACCTCTTTGCACACTTTGACCTCTTTGCCCTTTTTATCCTTTTGGGTATTGCAGACCTTTTTGGTTTCTTGCGCCAGCGATAAGTTAACAGTCAGGGCCAGCAAAGTTATCAATAGCGTTTTCATCAGTTGATCTCCGGATGAGGGGGTTGAACAGGAGCAGGTTTACCGCCATAGCCTGTGGCTATTGATGGCGTGGAACTAATAGGATCAATGGTCGGCTCCACGCGTACAGGCGCTTGCGTAGGGGCAGGGGTCTTGGGAGCAGGGGGTGTTGGTGTATCAGAGCGTTCCTTCTCTGTGGATAGTCCCGGTGGCGTGAACTGTGGCAGCGCGTCCTTACCCTTTACAGCCAACAGCGTGGCCAGAGAGCCGAGGATGTATTTGCTCATGTCGGACAGGATTAAGAAAAACTGCTTGTCCGCAGGGGCCATGCCCGTCATTGGCTGAGTCACCCAAACCACGCTGTAGAGCGAAATGCCCACCATCATCACTACCGTAAAACAGAACGTGACGGCAATGCAGAATTTAATTACCGCATCGTGTTGTTCCTGAGTTAGTGCAAGGAATTGGCTGATCAACTTTAGCGGGTTCATTTGTCTCTACCTTTGCATCTTCTGGTTTAACAAGTTGGTCGGGGCAGGTGCCTGTGCTACTGCAATACGGTCTCTTGCACTCTTTCTTTTCCCAGTTGTCGGGATTTTGGCAAGGGTATCGATATTGATCACACGCACTAAGCCAAGCGACTGCCAGAATCAAACATACCAAGCGCAATCTCATAGTGATGCTCCCTGTCTTCCAATCCAATATAGCCACCGTTAATAGCGCGGGTTAGGCCTTTAAAGTCATTCGCGTCGCATAGCTTGTTTAGCTTATTGGTCTCCCAGAACCAGCAGGCGCTCTGCGCTGCGCCTTCGAAGGTTTCCAAGTATTCCGACGCTTGCTCCGGCGTTAAATCAAGCGACGCACCAAACCAAAAATAATTATCCTTGCCCGTCAGCTGGAGAATTCCCCTGCCCCGGTAGGCGTACCCCTCTAGGCTGGCTTCATCACCATTGCCCATCCGATTAGCGTACACACGGCTGGCGATCTTCTTGGGGTTGCGCTCGTACTGCTTGGCGAGTTCAAGAGTGGGAAAGTACTTGGGAAACACACGCATTAAGCCAGATGCAGAGTAGTTCAAATTCTCAGTGACAAACACAAAGCCACCGGACTCATGACCGCATTGGGCGAGGAACGCCGCAACGCGCTTTGCTGTATTGATTTGGTACTCTTCTAAAAGAGATTTCCCGCCTAATTCGGTCTGCGGCCCAAATAAAGTGTCATACCATTGCTGTGGGTATTTGGTATTAGGCGCAAACTTCTTGAATTGTGCGAGTGTGATCATTTCCCGTACATCCTCTCAATTTGTATTTCTTTGCGCAGTTCCCGCATTTTTTTCATCTCATGCACCGCTGCCTGTGTTGCAAAATACATATCGTAGTACATAAATGCTAATATTGGCATTACGATAAAAAACATCAGCACAACGGTCAGCACTACAACAATCAGTGACCAAGGGACATTCTCGTAATCATGCTTCTTGTCGTCAGCCACATTATTCCCACCGCCCATGCTATTACGAAGAGTACTGCCGAAACCCACATTGCTCTTGCCCTGATTTCCGCTATTCTTTTTCTGCGTCGCCATGATGCTATCTGAGCTAGTCTAAGTTCCTCTGCGTGGGCTATCTCCTGCTCGGCAACGATCCGTTGCCACATCTCTTCAAACTTACCCCACAGCGCACCCAACTCCGGCGGGGCTTTGTACACCATTGTCTCGCGTATCTCGGTCAGCATTGCATCGAGCCTTGCAGTAATCAAAATGCGTTTTAATGCACGTCTGCCAATACTCTCTTCACCCTTGTATACCTGCTTGGCTTCCAACTGCTCTTTCAAGAACACCTTGCTGATGGCGTCATACGCATCCATCAAAGCGCCCAACTGATTGCCTATGTCGGTAAACACGTCGTTCGGATCAGCCTTTGCCACCTCCTGCACCCGCTGTACTTCCGCCATGTACTGCTGCTTCTGTACAGGCGTCGGGTCTACTATCTTGTTGTACTGCTCCTTTAAATCTTTTAGTACATCGCTAACATCACCTGCCGCGCCTTTTATTTCCTTGTAAAGTTGACATCCCTTCTTGACTGCCGCGACAGCGGCGTTTGCAGCAGCCAGTAGGGTTAGCGGATCAATTTTTACCTCACTGCGGTGGTTGTGGCATTTGTGGTTGAACCATCTGCCCTTGTTGCAATGCTTGTCTACGCTGCTCCAACATGCCACTGATTGGATCGTCCGGGAACAGCATTGGATACATCAGCGGTACATTCTGTGCCGTGCCCCCCGGTTGGCGAATTGGCGTAGTTGGCACACGCAGGTTGTAACCCGTTGTCGGGGGCGCAGGAGGCAGTGCGCGTAACATTGACGCTGCTGTTTCACGTGGAACAACCGGCGCTTCTCTCATGCCCGGAATCTCTTCTTCAGCAATTGCAGCACGAGAAGCTTCTTCCGTTGCCATACGAGCAGGCATCAAAGACGTGCGTGGAATACCGATTGTCTCTACCTGCGCCAACAACTTCTGTGCTTGCTGCGGCGTGGACACCGAGGTTAGGTTCTTCGCAAACGCAGGATCTTCCAACGCCTTGGTAAAGATGCGCTGGTATAAACGGTTCTCAAGCGCCGCAGACCACCGCACCAATACAGCCAAAAGGCCTGTCTCTGGGCGAATACGACCAACAGCTGCTTCACGGGCCGTGGTTGTCAGGAACTGAATACCCGCACCAAACGTAGTACGCAAGGCTTGATCTAACGACTCAAAGACAGGAATCTGACCGGTGACATCCGCAAACGCATTCACGCGCCGCTGCATGTCCGCCAGCTTCTTCAGGTCCTCCAAGTGCCCCGTGTCTTTGAACAGGACCTTCAAGCCCTTTTCGTTGTTGTCGATGAACGTCTTTAATGCACCGCCCTGCAATGCGCCTTCGCCTGCTACATCAAATACGGCACGGCGCAAGGAGGCAAGGCGCTCTGGATCTTTGCCAAACTCATCTACCAGCACACGCATGGTGGCAGGGTCTTGGATAGCCTTGGCCAATGTCTGTCTTGGATCAGCATCTGGACGGCCTGCTCTACGCAACAGCGTATCTAGTTCGTCATTCTTTGCTGCCACACGGCGTTGATCCAACTCGCCCACGCGCTTGACATAGTCCTCAGCCAGAACAACTTCATTATCCAACTGCGCACGTACTGTATCGGGTAACGATTCCACAATGTTGCGGTTCTTATCCAATACCGAGCGAATGCGCTTTGGATCAACCAAGCCATCCTGATTAACCACGCCCTTTGTGCGCAGCCAATCAATCGTGCCCTTCATCAGCATATCGTCGAAGCCGGGAGTACCCCCAAGCGTTGTCTGTAGCTGGCGCAGATTGTTGCCACTGGAGAATGCCCTACGCATTAGCTCTTCATTGCCAAGCAGATACTCATCGCCACGCATCCGCTGCTGCGACATCAACAGGGGAAGTGATTGTTCGAAGCCTGCTCGGTAATCAGCCAAGACGTTATTCATGGCATCGTACTCACGGCTGATCCGTGGTACGTGGTCCAAGATCAACTTCTCAACGTCCTTGTACACCGCATTACCCGTATCAAGAATGCGTTGTGCATCGGTCAAGCGTGTGCCGCCCTTGGCCATTGCGGCGTTGTAGCGGCTCAAAGCATCATTGCGGAACCGTGCAGCAGAGGCTAGGTAATCCAGTGCCTCTGGTAGGTTGATATCAATCTTGGTGTTTTCATCCGCAATCCGAGCAGCGTCTTCTTGTATCTGCCTTGGATTAATTTTTATAGGCTTGCCCGGAATACCACTGTATATAAAAGCCTCTCCTTTGTTGTTAACAGATAACCGTTGGCCCGGTGCATCATACTGCGCCCGGACGTTTTTAGGGACTTTTAAACTACTCCCCTTCATTGCCAACAGGGCTCCCTTACGAACAGATTCTTGTATGTCTGAGGCTAGGTCAAGTGCTTCAAATTGTGGAGCAAGCGCGTCATCAAGAAGCTCTTGTGTTTTTAGCCTTTCCAGCCGCGCTCGTGCCACATCTTGGCTTTGAATAAAGTTGCGCAGGAAAGCAATAGGCTCTGGGATAGGGTTACGTAGGGACGGGCGCTCTGGTGTGTACTTCTGTACTAACTCCTTGGCGGCCGCCTCCATATTTTGCGAAGGAAACAAGGATATGCCTTCTTCCCGTGTCGGCATCGGCAAGCCTTCGTCACTGGTTGCCTGACGCAGACCCATACGACGCAGCACGTTGTCCCGCATTTTGTAGTCGAACTCCATGGCACCCATCAACGCGCCACGTAGCTCGTTGTTGATCATGTCCATGTTCTGCGGTCCGAGGCGCTCTGCTACTGCAAGGCGTTCCGCCTCTGTCAAATCTTTCTGTGCGCGCAACAAGTCATCAAACAGGGCTTGGCGCTCTGCCTGTGCTGCTTGGAAGGCATCGATAACCGGTTGACGTGCCTCAGGTGCAATGTTGTCGAACAATGCAGCAAGCTTCTGCTGGTTCTCGTTGATGCGCAGTTTTGTAGACTCAAGTTCTTTCGGGCCAAGCTGTTGCAATAACTCCGCCTTGCGCTCAAGCAGCGGCGCGTACATTGTCTTCTCGGCCACATCGAACATAAACCCGGCTTCCGAGAAGCGCGGGTCTTGCATCGCGAGTTCCAACTGACGCAACGCTTGTTGTGCCTCAGGGCTCTTCTCAATTGGTCCAAACACCTGCGCAAGTTTGCGTTCGGCATTTTTCATTAGTGCTTGAGGAACAATACGAATCAAGGGTAATTGCCAAAGCTTGCCCTGTTCAGACAAGATTTCTTTTTCAGTGTCCCCAAGCCCTGATGTTGCACTTTTAATTTTATTGTTAATGGCTTTTCCTGCCATAACAGAAGGTAGTGCATTTACTGCTAACGGGGCACCAACAAACGCTGCCATTGGCAACAGGTTTTCGTATAGCTGCTTGTTTGGGTTATCGTCGCTGACATTTTCTGTCACTGCTTGACGCAATCCTTCATAGCCTGCACCGAAGGCAATATCAAGCGCCGCAGCAGAGCGTGGGTTCTTCTGCACAAACTTGATGGCGTCATCTGCAATCCCTTTGAGAACACCGGTCTTTACTGTTGGCGCGGTGGTTACCATGGGCTTAGTGCGCGCAGCCCAAGCAAGAATGCCGGTAAACGGCATTGTGCCGCCTACTCCTTCACCAATTGCACGGGCATAACGCTCTTCAACATTACGCGCAGGAGCAGCACCTTTGTTAAAGAACTTGCCTAGCGTAAAGACTTCGTCTTCTTTTAGCCCCAAACCACGACCAATCGCTTGTGTTGCTGCATCGGGCAATGCAAACAAGGCAGAGTTAAACCCCCATGACAGGTTATTGATTAGACCGCTAACCTTGTCGCCCGGAGGAACGGCAGCCTCGGCGCGCGGAGAACGTGCCGCAATGGCAGTTGGCGCACCTTGTGTGCGCCCAACAATCTCGCCCGTCGTTAAATCAATAACCTCGCCACGCGCATTGGTCAATGTGGTCATTTCTGTACCAGCCCTCTCAGTTGTACAGGATTGAATTGGTCTACACGGCCATTAGGCATTTGAATGAAGACCGAGGCGCGCGGGTCTTGGACCGTGCCAATCGTTGAAGCCAGATAGCGGAACATACGCTGTTGTTCTTGCGGGTCCGTGGAGATAACGAACGGATCGTTTCGTGTGCCCGTAGAAGGCACTTTCATTGAGATATCGTCAGCGACAAAGCCCAACTGTGTCAGCACTTGCTGACGTGCGTTACGCAATTGCGCTTCCATCGCCGCGAACTGTTTGGCCGCAATCTCTTTGTTTGAGAAGAACGCGGTTGGGTTAGTCAAGCCGCCTAACATATCACGCGCCCACTCCTGCTCTTGGACCGCGACACGGCCTTGATCGTTGGCAGACGCAATACGCTTCATCACCTGATTCAAACCTGCATTGATACGTGTCGCAGCCGCTGCTTGATCAACATCTGGACGCACCATGCCACCAGAGATTGGAACAATGATGTTATTGATCTTGTCATTGAACCACGTGCCGGGGCTGTAGAGTTGCGAGTATTGACCACGCAGATCATCTAGTGCGCGCAGGCTGTCATCCAAGCCACGTAGTGTGGTGCCAAGTTTGACGCGCTCACCCTTGTCTGTCTCCACCGTTGTAGGCGCTGGCCCACGGTTATCGACAAACGGATTATCCGTCGGGCGCAATGTCCAGCGGCTGTCAATCGCGCTACGGACAACAGGAGGCAATTCACCCTTAGGACCCGGTTTGATATACGACCCGATGAAGCTGCCGCCTTTGGTCTCTTGTAGAACAAGACCCATACCAGCGTCGCTCTCTTTAACGCCGCCTGTACGAATCTGTTCAAGCAAGAGATCAATATCGCCTTTGTAAGCCGTTTCGCCGATCTTATAGCGGCCCTTAATCTGCTCAAGTTCTCTCGCATTACGTGCCTTAAGAATCTCTTGCACCACCTTGCCTTGAATTTTAAGGTCTTCGATCTGGAAGTCACGAGCGTACTTGTCTTGCAGATTGATGTTGTCAGTAGCCTGCTGCAATGCTGCTGTCTTGATCTTGATGTCGCGGTCCCGCGCCTGCGCAACAATCGCTGCAAAGCCACGTGGCACACCAGAAAGAGCTTCACCAATTGCCATGGCCATAGTCGGCTTGTATGTAGACGCCAACTTAAAGCCAGCGTCAGCCAATAACAGCATTGCATTAGTTCTCGCATCTGCTTTGGTATCGCCAAGCAGTTCACGGAACGTCGGCTCAAGCGCAGTGAACTCTTCTTTGATCCGTTGTGCGCGGGTCTTGAGCGGTGCTTCTTCTTTCAGCTTAGTCTTGATGAACTCTTCGACCTTCGGCGCTTCAGCAGCAGCCTCTGGGCCAATGCCACCCATCGCTTGTCTCTTCAGGGCCTGTAACTGCTCTTGCGCTGTTTGTGATGGGGCAGGACCTTTACCTTCAGGAGGCGTGATCAACGGCTCTGTAGGGGCAACGGCGGGAGGTGCAGCCGGTGGTGTGGTTGTCGCTGTTGCAGGACGTGGCATACCTTCCATCGGAATCTGATTGATTCGTGCCATCGTCGCTTTCAACTCTTCTGGCGAAAGCTGAGAAAGGTCTTTTCCGCCCATACCAGCCAACATTGCAGCAGCACTACCTGCACCTACCGTGCCTGCCACACCAGT
>JACCEB011009803.1_pt1 | contig 18729 bp, 17 predicted proteins | sample 7454761 | NCBI WGS metagenome assembly JACCEB01 (sample SAMN15323454, study PRJNA562643) | freshwater metagenome | isolation source: river surface water | place: USA:Blue River Watershed | collected 2017-08-18 | reverse complement strand
TGCCGACGCAGGCGACAACGACGAACGAGAGTAGGAGAATGTACTCGACTGTGGCTTGTCCGGCGTTGGCCGGACGAATGGGGGCTTGTCCGACGTTGGCCGGTCGGGCTTGTCCCGCGTTGGCCGGGCGGTCAGCGCCCAATCGAAGCGAGGAACGCTTCAAGCGCCTCTCACTCCTGATTTTTTTTGCTTGTCCCCCAAAAAACCTTCGCACGCGGAACCTTCCCGCGCGGCGCCCGCGCTCAAACCGTCACTGCTCCATCCCTTTTTCGATATCACCGCCCAGCTTATCCACGATGCTTACGAGCTTCCCTTGGAAGGTCGATTTGAACTTCATGGCAACCATGGCGACGACCGACAGAATCAGGATGTACTCAGTGGTCGACTGCCCCCGTTCGTCACGGAGAAAAGCTTTCCAAATTGAGCGATCAAAGAAGCGCATCGGCAAGAACCCCTGTTCCCTAGTCTCATCGGCGCTCAAGACCTAAATCTTGAGTCCCAGACAAGAGAATGAATTATTTGACAAAAATAGTCAAAAACAGACCACGCTGACGGCGACATTGTCGCGATATGGGCAACCCTGCAGAACCATTTGAATTTCCTGGTTCGCCACACCCGGGGGTAGACCCCTGCCTTGAATTTCTTTGAGGATTTCTCGACCCTCGGAAGGAAACCCATCGGTTGCCATCAGCACCCAGTCGCCTGGCTGGATTCGCGCTTCCAGAATCTCGGGCTCTAAGTCCCAGCCCAAACCCAAAGCTGCCAAGGGAACCCGAAGAGACTCAGGAACGTCGACCGCAAAAGGATCCGCGACCCGCCCCAGCGTTCTCGGCGTGACCAGTTCTCGCTCCTGACCGCCGCGAAAAATCCAGGCTTGGCAAGAACCCACGCTGGCTAGAGCCAGAAGGTCGCGATCCAAGAATCCCGCGATCAGAGAGGCGCCCCCTCGCTCATGAACGCCTCGCTCACGATTCAGCTTCATCAGCTTCTGATTGGCGTGAAGGATGGCGTTGAACAAGACGTTGCCGGCCAGCGAGAAGTAACTGCGAAGCACGAATGGCAGCGTCGCATCGAGATCGCCCGCCTCGCGATCCAGAAAATCGCGAACCGCCTCGCAGGAAACTTTCGAAGCTTCCACTCCGGCCGCAGGTCCACCAAAGCCATCCGCGACAATGAAGATACCCCGCTCTTTCCGGCAAAGAACGTGGTCTTCCTGCACCCGTCGACTGCCAGGCGCATCGAAGGTCGAGAGAGCTTGAATCGTCAGAGGCTTATGCATCACTGTGGCTCCTTCAAGAAGCGCGCAAGTTTTCTGCGAGCGCGCTCATGGTAAAGATCGTCGTCCGGCGACAGGTCCAGCGTCTCTTGGTACTTGGTGCGGGCCAGCGAAAAATCACTGTAACTCTCGGCGAGCACCGCCTCGGTGTAGGCCGCTTTGGCGCGAAGGTGAAGTGTCTCGCGAACTCGTTCAATGCCGGCACGCGCTTGCTCATGCTCAGGATCCCACTTCACCACCGTGCGGTAGCCCTCATAGGCTTTGCGAGCTTCTCCCGCTTTCTCGGCCGCCTCAGCATCCCGAAGCGCGGGTTCTACTTTAGCGCGAATCTCTTCACGACACGCCTTCAAGCCCTTCTCCGCTTCTAGACCTGGGCGCCGATCACTCGAACCCATCTGAATGACTTCACGGAAAGCGACGATGCCTTCACGACAAGAGCGCTTAGCGAGTTCTTGAGCGCGCTTCAACTCTTCCCAAGCATGAAGATTCACCTGCCTACGCACTTCGGCAGCGCGAGCTTCTTGAGCTTTTAACTCCGCTTGTTCTTGAATTTCTCGCTTCCAACCTAAAACTTCCGCGTTGTCCGGATCCTTGGCCAGAATTTCCGGGAATTTCAACTGCGCCTGATCGTAATCTTTCTTCTGCATCAAGATTCGAACTTCAACGAGGAGCTCTTCTGCTTGACGTTTGGCGAGCTCTTTCAACTCTTGCTCTTTTCGCTCATTCTCAGCCACTTCGAGGCGGCGCTTCGCTTCCAGAGCGTAACGCTCGATCTCGCGCGCATTCTCAAACTCAGGAATGATGACGAAAATCTTCCGGACTTCGAACAATGCCTTGTCGTACTCCTTGGCGGCGAAGTGCGCTTGCGCCAGATCACGCTGAGTCCGAACGAATTGCTTATCTTTCTCGCTCAAACTCTCAAAACTGACAGGCCCAGGGCTTGCTCCAGTGGCCGGTGCCGAAGAAACCACTTTCTTTCCTTGAGTCGGTGCCTGAGTTTCCGGGTCGTCATCAAACAAGAACAGATAAATGCCACCCAAAATAATTGCAGTCCAAAGCGCTTGGCGCTTCGGGGGCAAGGCACGGTACCACTCCAGGAATCGTCCCATCAGAGTGCGACGGCCACCGGGCTTTGCCTGAGCCGGAGCTGGCGCGACTCCCGGAACTGCGAGCGGATCTGCGACCGAAGGCGAATCAAAGGGCCCGCTCAAGGCCTGATTCGCTAAGGGCTCCTCAGGAGCGGGTACCGAAAGAACACGACTCGGCGAGACTTCAGAAACGAATTCCTCGGAGGGAGCACCGGCTTGAGAAAACGAAGAGGCCATCTCGATCCCAGAGGCCGACCCCGTGTTTTCCTGTGGCTCTTCCACTTTCAGGAGGCCCGCTTCCCGAGCCTGATACTCCGGGCTGATTGCGCGGAACTCAAACTCGACACTCGCAATGCGAATCCGGTCCCCACCCGAAAGTTCACACTCAGCCGCTTGAGTTCCGTTCACCCAAGTTCCGTTTGCCGATCCCAGATCCTTCAGAATGAAGCGATTCCCTGCCCGAGCAATTTGTGCGTGACGACGCGATGCTTTCCGGTCGTTCAGCACCACCTCACAGCCGACTTCGCGTCCTAGCACCGTCAGATCCCGATTCAGCTCAAAGTACTGAACATTGGCGGATCCTGGCGGGAAAACGAGCCCCACTTCCAAAATCCCTTGAGCGGCGCCGAGCTGAGTCGCCTCGTCCTCGGAAGCAAGCTGCATCTCGTCGGTGTTCTCGGCAGAAACCGCAGCTTCTTGCGAGGGCGAAGGCTCGAAGCTGAGAGAAGCGGGAGTTTCCTCGGAATCCTGCAAGACTGGCTGAATTTCTTCTGCCTGACTCGAAACCGCTTCATTGGAAGGCGAAGGTTCGGGTGCTGCTTGCGAAAGGGTTTGAACGCGAAGGCGGTAAGGCCCAATCTCGACGACATCGCCTAAGCGCAGAACTGCAGAAGTTACGTCCGAACCGTTCACGCTGAGAGGAGCAAAGTCGCTGCGCTTCTCGACCTGCACTTCCCCTGCCTCATTGGTTCGGAAAACCGCATGCTGACGGGAAATGGCGCGATCATCGAGGCGAATCACGCAGCCCTCGGCCCTGCCGACCACCGCTTCCCCTTGAAGCGTCATTTGGCGAGCTGGCTGACCATCACGGGAAATATCGAGAACGAGCTTCGGTGCACCCATTAGAGGCCGCCCTCCACGAGTGCACGTTCCACATCTTTCTGTGCGCGGCTTGCCTCAAGGAAACGCGGATCTTCCGGCTTCCGAGCCAAGAGGCGCTGAACTGATTCGAAGTGGCCTTTGGCAGATCGCAACCTTCCGGCTGCAGCGCTCTTACGCCCTTGCTCGAGATGCTGAGAAATCTCGTCTTCGATCGCTTTCAGGCTATGACTCAAATAGAGCCGCGCCAAAGAGTTCCCAGGCTCGAGCTGCAAGACGTTTTCGAAGTTGAGGCGCGCCCGCAGATAATTTCGAACGCGGTATTCTCGGAAAGCTTCGCGTAGGAACATCCGTGCAGCCGGCTCGACAGCGGTTTTTACTTCGGATGGCCCGCCGACACGCGAAGGATCCGGGAGTGCGGTAGAAACGGAGCCTGCCACTGGTGCCGTTTCAACGGCTTTTCGACTCGCGGGTGCTTTTTTCGTTTTCCCGCCGCTTCCACCCAGCGGATCTAAAACCACCCAGACTACGGCCGCTCCAGCGACGAGAAGCAATAGACCCGGCTTCGAGCCAGAAGTCGCTCCTGCTTTCGGCGCCGCTGATCCCCCCGAACGCCCCAAGGCGCGAACTCGCTCACGCTGAGCTTCCAAAGCTCGCTTCTGGTCGACCGTTGCCAGAGCGGCATCCATCGGGAGCCATTCCAAAACCGTGTCTCCCACCGAGAACTGTTCTTGAGCTTTGAGGGGCACTCGTCGTTTGCCTTGCCCTTGGTGACCGATGCCGCTTGAGCTTCCCAGGTCTTGAACTTCCCAGCCCTGCGGAGAAACTTTGACCAAACGCGCGTGCTTTCGCGAGGCTTTTGGATCAATCAAAGGAACATCATTCCCTTGCCCTCGACCAATCGAGGCACTTTCGCTCGTGAGAACAAAAACAGAACCCGCGTCCGGACCACGCACCACGCGCAGCCGCCCCTTCTCGCCTTTTTGCTTCGGCAGATCCGCCTGACTGAACTTCAGCGCTGCGCCCATGGCAGCCTCCGCTTGAAGCTCATTCGTCCACCCTCTCAGCCATCAACACATAGCCCTGAGGCATTCCACCCAGCGATCCCAATGCGGCAGCAGAAACTCGGTAAGCAACGCCCGAGAACTCGAAGTCCTCGGCGCCCGAGTCGGCGCCTGGCTGACAACGTCCCAGTAGATCGGTAACGAGCGAAGAGAAAGCCTGGTCGCGAGCTACGCTGCTGAGTTCCTGACCTTGGGCGGCGTCTTGCCGAATTCCAGTGACTTCTTCGAAAGTGGAATTCAGCGCAAGGATCCGCTTTTGTGAATCACACAAAACAAAGGCGTTTCCTGTTCCCTGCGCGCCACTCATCAATCGGAAGGCATCGGCAAAATCTTCGGGTTGAAGTCCCGCTTGGGAGAGACTCGGATCGGAAGAGCTTTGCGCTGCTCTTTGAACTGCTGCGTTGATCACGTCCCAAAGAGACCGCAGCTCCGAGAAGCGGAACTCACGGGTCACTTCAGCGATCTCGCCTTTCAATGCTTTATCGATGTCCACGTTCAGCACTTCAAAAGGCCGAAGCGTCATTCGGTAGGCAATGAAGAAAAGCGCCACGGCAAGAAGTCCCACCAGTATCAGCGCCTGAGAGTAGGCCATGCTTTGCTCGCCAAAACTCAGATCGGCCATCCCGGAATCCACCGAGACAATCGCCATGGCAACGATCGTGTTTCGCCCCAGTTGCGGGTCATAGACCTTCAAGGGTTCAGCTGCGGCCAAAGTGCTTGAATCCAGCCGAATGAGGATGCCTTGCTCTCGACCTTTTCGGAACTGATCGCGCGCTCGCGTGGCAAACTTCGCTTCATCTCCCAAAGTGAGAGTCTGATTGTAACGATTGGCAGGCGCAAGAATCCGACTGTCGAGATCGATGAGAACCGCAAGCCGGACACCTTCTTCCCGGTCCAAGCTACCGATGTCAGTTCGAGTCTCGCTTCGTCCCACCAGCGCCGGCGTGTTGCGTTCGACGATCTGTCTTGCGATCAGCTGAGCCCGTCGCCCCAGCTCGCGCTGCGCAGTCTGGCGCATTTCGCTGATCACTGGCGTTACAGCAAGTAAAACACAGCCCAGAACAAAGACTCCCAAGACGCCCCCCATGACGGTGCGCCACTCGTTCTTCAAAATAAACTCATAGAAGAAAGGCATCGCCTTTTCTTCTAGCCACCTCTCCCAAGGCGACGAGAGATCCGCCCCGAGACTCGGGTCAAGTTCCGTGGGCCCAGGCAAAGCAGAAGGCACCGAAGGGACGCTTCCGGGTAAAGCGGGAGGAAAACTCCGCTGCGAGGTGACGGACGGCATTCGTGTGGTTCGCTTCACGCGAGGTCGCGAAGCACGCACCAACTCAAAAACCGTCTCGCCAACACTGATGCGGTCGCCCCTTCTCAGAGTGCGGTTTCTGACCAGCTGGCCGTTCACAAAGGTGCCATTCGAGCTCCCATCGTCTCGAAGCAGCACGTGATCTCCATCCACTACGAAAGTGCAGTGGCGTTTAGAAACTCGCGCACCCTCCAAGCGGACGCGATTCTCGGAATGGCGTCCCACGCCATTTTCGCCTTCGGACAGCTCATGGGAGGTTCCACGACCTGGACCGCCAACAATCGTCAGCTTGAACATAGAACATCCCCCTTTCTCACGCCGGTACGCTCCACGCTTCCCTCTGGAAGCTCAAGCGCATGGCTGGCGTGAAAGTCGATGACTGGGAAGAGGCGCCACGGGCGCAGGCCTGAGTGCACGGAAGTGACGCGGTATTGAGAGTCCACGAAGACCACGTCGATCGGAAACCGCATGAACCACATGTGGATGCTATTGCAGCGGGGAAAAAAGAGCCCTTCACCCGAGGCAAGCCCACGTTTTCCGATGAGTCCAGTGAGTCGCTCGACAAACGATTCCGCAACTTGGCAGCGTTCCGCCAGGAACGCGCCGCCCGAAACTTTTCCGAACTTCATAAGGAGTTTCTTCGCCGGAGTCATACCGTTAGGTCCTGCCTCCGTAGATCATCCCCAAAACCAAAGGCCCGATGACCATCATCAGAACGGCCGGGAAGACGAACAAGAAAATGGGAAGCAGGAGCTTCTGTGCAGCGGCAGCGCCGGCTTTTTCGGCGCGAAGCATTCTCTCGGCGCGAATTTGTTCGGACTGCTGCCTGAGGACGCGACCAATCGGAGCACCCATTTGATCCGCCGAAATCAGAATCGCGATAAAGGAATTCACTTCCGTCATGTTGATTCGCTGACCCATCTCGCGAAGGGCATCCTGGCGAGACGAACCCACTCGAATCTCGCGAAGCACTTGCTCGAACTCTTCGACCAAGGGATTGCCTTTGGATTTCTCCACTACGCGCCCAATGGCTCCGATGAAATCCAAACCCGCTTCAGTCGAGAGTGCCAGCAAATCGACTACGAACGGCATGGCCTTCAGAATTTCGGTCTGCCGGCGTTGCATCCGGCCTTTGGCCCAAAAATCGGGATAGAACCATCCGGCAACTGAAGCGCCTACGATGAGCAAGGGCCCCGCATCCACCAGATCCAGGGCTTTTAAGAGCGCCGCCATCACTGGGAAGAAAAGCACGAGGAAGAATTTCAGCGCGATGAACTCATCGGGAGTGAGCTCGTCGCGAAGGCCTGCGGAAATCAAATCGCGCTTGGCCTTACGACGTGCGTTTTCCCAAGTCCCCTTCCCGCGCACGATGGGAACAAAATACTGATTCAGAAGCGGACGGACTTTTCGGATAAAAGCATGGGTCGAAGTGCGCTGACTTGCGTCGCTCAGTGCTTCAGCCGCCGCACGCGAATCTTCTTCGCTTTGGAGCACGCGACCGAGCAGGAACAAGGCGCCGCCGATCAGCGCCACCCCCACCCAACTCACCCATGTGCTGTTTGCTAAGAGTTCCAAAGTCGTTCTTCTCCACAGAACGGATCGGCATTTCTTGGAAAACCCCTGAGTTTTCCGAGGTATCCCCTGCCTAAGTCCTTGATTTTTCTATAATTGAATAATTTAATCAAGTATTGCGGCAGCTTATTCCCACCTGCCACACCGCCCCACACATGCTAACATTCGGAAATCAATGAAACTTTCACGCCTTCACAAGCTCAAAAACGCAGTCGTTTTGACCGTCCGCGACACGATTCACACGGTTCAGCAGGCGCAAATTCTTTTGGCTGCTTCGTCGCTCGCTTACACCAGCATTTTGTCCATCATTCCGCTTCTTGCGGTCAGCTTCTCGCTCTTTAAAGCGTTTGGTGGATTAGAAAAGGTCTACGCCACTCTTGAACCGGTTGTATTGAAAAATCTAGCCCAAGGGACCAACCAAGAAACGGTGGCTCAGCTTCGGCAATTCATCAGCAATATCCACGCAGGCCGCCTCGGTGCCGGCGGTTTACTCGCTTTGATCGTGACTTGCATGAGCCTTCTTTTCAGTGCCGAGAAAACCATCAATCGCATTTGGAATGCGCCGATGACTCGAAGCCTGTTCCAACGAGCGTCAGCTTATTGGCTATTCATCACCTTAGGGCCCATCGGGCTTTCTGTTGCCCTCGGTGCGGGTGGCACGACCGGTACCCCATTCACGCGCTGGCTCCCCTCGGGGACGGGCGGAATTTTCGCAGGAACGCTTCTCCTGGCCTGTATCTACAAATGGGTGCCTCACCGAAAAGTGCATAATGCCGCAGCCATTTTCCCGGCCTTTGCCATCAGCATCGCATTGATGGCGGCACAGCGCGGTTATCAACTCTACACTTCGAAAGTACTCACCTATAACAAGATCTACGGTAGCCTTGCAGCCGTGCCCATTATCCTGTTTTGGATTTATATCCTCTGGGCTTTGGTCCTTTTCGGAGCGGCCCTCAGCTCCGCTGTGCACCGCCGATTGGAGTCCCCATGAAACCAGCGATCACCGCATTTTTCCTCAGCATCTTCCTCGCTACTGCATCTGCCCCGGCGCAGGAGGCCCAAAAAACCTCGACCGAAAAAGTGCTCTGGGACGCATGGTACACCGTCACAGCGGCGGGCGATGTTCCTTACGGTTACTACAACGACCGCGCCTCCATCAAAGACGGCAAAATCCATTACCGAAACCGTTTTTGGAAGTCAGAAGAAGGTTACATCAACGAAGAAAACTTGGGTGCGATTGCCGTGGCCGGTCCCGATCTCACACCCGTTTTTTTCAATTTCCGTTCCCTTTATCGCGCGACTGAAACCACAGTCGATGGTTCGGTTACCCAAGGGAGAACGCTCGGGATCCGAGTGAAGCTGAACGGAAAACCCAAGCCTCCCTACCAAATCGTACTCCCGAAAGGTCTCGTGCTTTCGGTCCTCTTCCCGATTTGGGCAGGTCAGCACCTGAGCGAACTGAAGCCTGGAAAGAGCGTTTCTTTCCTCAGCATTCTTGAAAACGGGATCGAGGAAAAATTCCCTGTTCTATCGGGAAACATGCAACTCGAGCCCGAGGACGATTTCTCGCGCAATTCAAAAACCCAAAAAGTACGCGTCACTTACGGCGACAGAAAGACCTTCTGGTACCTCGAACCGAGCGGACTTCCTGTTCGCATCCTGTACCCAGAGCAGGGAATCCGGGCAGAGAAGACGACAGAAACCCAAGCGCGAGCTTTCCTCGGGAAGTAACTGGATCGGATGCGAGTTTTTCGGTCTCTCCTGATTTTGCTGCTCGTTTTTCTGGGTAGTCGCGCGCTTCTTCACACCCTCCCTGGAGATCCACTCGAAACCTTGCTCTCGGAAACGGGAAGTTCCGTTCCACGGGAGCTTTTGCGCACCCAACTGGGCTTAGATCTCCCATTCTGGGAGTCGCTATTTCGAGACTTGAAATTAGCAACTCAAGGCGACTTGGGCCGCTCGATCCTCACTCAAGAAGCGATCGCCCCCCAGCTCCCGGTCCGGATCGGTCGTACGCTCGCGCTGACGCTCGCCAGTCTCACCATCGGCACCAGCTTGGCGTGCGCTCTCGGGCTCACCGCAGCCGCCTCAAAACATTCCGACTCCCGCTGGCTGCGGGGCCCAGCTGTTCTTTGTCAGCTGAGCTCAGCACTCGCTTCCGCTCTTCCAACGGTTTGGCTTGGCCCGCTCTTGGGGCTCGCTTTTGCGGTGAAACTGAACTGGTTTTCGATCAGCCGCGACTGGGTGCTACCCGCTCTGACGCTCGGAATTTCCTTTTCAGGTTCTTGGTCCCGCTTGATTCGCGACCGCGTGACAGAAACACTTCGCGAGCCTGCGGCTCAAGCAGCACGCGCTCGGGGCCTCAGTGAACTTCGCACTTTATTCAAGTACGGCCTTGCCCCTGCTTCGCCCGCTTTGGTTGCGTACCTGGGATCACAGGCCGGAAGTCTCATGGCCGGGGCGTTTGTGACCGAGGTGATTTTCGACTGGGCCGGAATGGGAAGCTTCCTGGTCGACGCAGTCCTTCAGCGCGATTATCCCGTTGTGCAAGCGGCTGTGTTTTCTGCTGCCACCTTTTCCATCTTGGGCACTTGGCTCGGAGATTGGCTCCAGCATCGAATCGATCCGCGACTGAGGGGTGAAAACTCGTGAAGTCGCCCCTTCGGAAAATCGCTCAGCACACCCCCGCCGTTTTCCTCATTGCAGGCCTACTCGCTGCTGCATGGGCCCACTTTTTTGTCTCCCCTGAACTTGAACTCTCCCAAGTACTTTGCTCGCCTTCCCCGACTCACCCCTGGGGATGCGATGCTTTTGGACGAGACCTGTTCTTAGGAACGCTTCGAGGCGCTTGGAATAGCGCGGGGTTTGCTCTAGCAGCAACTGCGGCGAGCCTGATCTTAGGAATTGTAACTGGCCTCGCTGCCGCACAAGGGAGAGACGGTCGCGGATCTCCCGCACTGGAATCGCTTCTGGCCGGAGTCCTTGCTTTTCCTTCGCTGCTTTTAGCTTTGGCTTGGAGCGCAGCTCGCGGGGGAGGGTTTTCTACCCTCTTCGGCGCATTGGTGCTCGGCTCCTTTCCAGGCTTTGCACGCTTAGTTCTTGTCCGCGCACGCGAGCTGAAGTCGACTCCCTACCTCGAAGCTTCGCAAGCTGCGGGCGCAAGCCCCTTTCAGCAAAGTCGCCGCCACCTTCTACCGGCTTGCCTTGAATTGGGACGAGCTAAAGCACCGGCTCTCTTTGCTCAAACCCTTCTGGCAGAAGCAACTCTCAGCTTTCTAGGCGTGGGCGCACCCCTAGGAACCGAGACTTGGGGCCGCGCCCTTGCCCAAGGACGAGACTACCTGATTGAAGCCCCGCACATCGCCCTGGCATCGGGAGTCCCCCTGATCATCACGGTGCTCTGCGCCCAACTCATTGCCGATCGCTGGGATAGAAAATCCCTGGCCGCGCCACGGGACTCGAAGTTAACCTAAGCTCCATGTCGACCGCGAAAGAAGCCCTTTCCGTTCTGGGAGAATTGTTCATCACAGGCGTACCAGGCGTGGAACTCGCCCCGACGACCGCCGACTTCTTGAAACAAGCAGGAATCGGAGGGGTCATCTACTTCGGCCCCAACTACGAATCTCCCGCGCAGATTGCCGAATTTAGCGAGCAAATCCAGGCCTGCCGAGGCAACCTTCCACTTTGGATCTGCGTCGACCAAGAGGGCGGACGCGTTCAGCGGTTCAAGAAGCCCTTCACCCGCCTTCCCGAAGCCATGGCCGTCGGATCGGTCGATTCCCCGAAACTCGCTTTTGAGCTCGCCGAAATCATGGGCCGCGAGCTCCGCGCCGTCGGCGTGAACGTCGACTTTGCGCCTGTTGCCGACATCCACACCAATCCGAAAAACCCCGTCATCGGGCACCGTGCCTACGGCACAACCGAAGAGCAGGTGACGAAGATGGTCAGCGCGGTCCTGCGCGGCCTCCTGGTCTCAGGCGTGCAACCTTGCGTGAAGCACTTCCCGGGGCACGGCGACACCAGCACCGACTCCCACTTCTCCCTTCCCCGAATCGATGCTTCGCTGGATTCTCTCCGCGAGCGTGAGTTCAAGCCGTTCATCAAAGCGATGAAAAGCCGCTGCAGCTGGATCATGACCGCGCACATCGTGGTCCCTTCGGTCGACCCCGAACGTCCTGCAACGCTTTCCCCGCGTTTCCTCCAGGACATTCTCCGCGATGAGCTTCGGTATCAGCAGCTCATCGTCAGCGACGATATGGAAATGAAAGCCATTGCCGATCACTTCGGCGTCGACGAGGCGCCCGTTCTCGCCATCGAAGCGGGCTGCGACTTACTCATTTACCGCTCAGAAGCTGGAACGCGGCGAGCCTACCAGGCACTCGAAAAAGCCATCCAAGACGGCAGGCTTTCTCCACAAAGAGTTCTCGACTCGGCAGCACGTTCGCGCGCGCTGAAAGCCGAGGTCCTGATGCCCTACGAGCCAGTGGTCGTCACCGACGTGAGCAGCCGAATCGGCCTACCCGAGCACCAGGCGTTGGTAGACCGAATCCCGGCTCTGAAAACCTAGTTCGAGCGCCACGACAGCGCAGACCGCCGATTAATCGGCACCTCAAGCAATGCGAGCACCTGAAAACGCCGCTCGGTGATCAAGCCGGCTCAGTCTTCGAAAGATCGGTGCATCCCGACTGAAACGTCGACAGAATCGAGCGAATCGTGGCGGCCGGGACGGGCTTTCCTCGAGCGACGGCCATGTCATGGATCTTATTCAGAGTCACCGTGTCCATCGTTGGCGGACGAGACACCGGATCCAAGTATCCCATGCCCCACTCAGTAAAGATCCGCTCCCCGTTCGAGATTTCAGCCAAAACGGTAAACCCTTGGTGACGGGGGTCTTTCTTAATTCTCTCGACCAGACTCCGAACCGAAGTCTCGCTACCTTCCAGAAGCTGCAGGAAGAAGCCATCACGCAAAACTAAGAGGCCCGTCACACCGAGAGCCGGGTTGTTCTTACGAGAAGCGGCCAAAATGGACTTGACGTCCGCTTGGCTCAGACCCTCTTTTGCAACGCTACGGTACACGATCTGGAAGACATTGGATGCGGGGTTGGTCATAGGTAGAAACAGGATAACGTTCTATCCGCCTACCGCCAAGACCTTCCCATTAACTGGAAAAAACGACCGAGTTCAATAAAACGAAGTCCCACGCTCGATCACCCGAGTCAGTCGACACTCCGCCAACCTGTTGACACCCTGGTTTTTTCCATCAAAACCCGGAGTAGCCGCCATACTGGCCATACACAGCGCGCATAGAATCGGCGATTTCACCCAAAGTCGCGCCCGCACGAGCCGCACTGTAGATGCGTTCCATCAAGTTATCGCCCGAACTCTTGGCTGCCTCAGCCAGCACGCGCAATGCGTCACGAGTAGCTCCCTCGTTTCGCTTCGCACGGTAGGCCCGGATCTTTTCCACAGCCGACTGCTCGAGCTCCGGAGGGATTCGCAAAATCTCGACCTTCGCATCCGAAACTGACTCCTGATAGCAGTTCACCCCGACCACTTGAATCTGCCCCTGATCGATTGCGCGTTGATCGCGGTAAGCCGAATCCAGGATCTCATTTTGGATGTAGCCTTCCTCGATGCACTTCACCGTGCCGCCGCGACGGTCAATCTCTTCAAGGTAGGCCCAAGTTCGTTTCTCCAACTCCTCGGTCAAGCTCTCGACCAGCCAACTGCCGCCTAGAGGATCGACTGCCTGGGTGACATTCGTTTCGGATGCGATGATTTGCTGAGTCCGAAGAGCAAGCTTTGCAGCCGACTCACTGGGGAGGGCAAGCGCTTCATCCAACGAGTTGGTGTGCAACGACTGGGTTCCCCCGAGAACTGCGGCCAAAGCCTGCATGGACACGCGGACCACATTGTTCTGGGGCTGCTGCGCCGTGAGCGTCGAGCCCGCCGTTTGGGAATGGAAGCGAAGCATCTGACTTCGGGCGTCTTTTGACCCGAATCGATCCCGCATGATCTTGGCCCAGATGCGCCTTGCCGCACGGAACTTCGAAATCTCCTCGAAAAAATCGTTATGCACGTTGAAAAAGAAACTGAGCTGGCCGGCAAAAGCGTCGACATCCAAGCCCCGATCGACCGCAGCTTGTACGTAAGCAATCGCGTTCGCAAAGGTGAACGCCAACTCCTGCACTGCCGAGGCGCCCGCTTCCCGGATGTGGTAGCCCGAAATCGAAATGGGGTTCCATTTCGGAGTATTCTTCGCGCACCAGGCAAACATATCGGTAGTCAGGCGCAGCGCACCTTCGGGCGGATAGATGTAATTGCCTCTCGCTACATACTCTTTCAGAACGTCGTTCTGAACCGTGCCGCGAAGGTTTTGGGACGCCACACCCTGCTCTTCTGCAACCAAAGTATAAAACGACAGCAGAATCGAGGCCGTCGCGTTGATCGTCATCGAGGTAGAAACTTTCCCGAGATCAATTCCTCGGAAAAGGGTTCGCATGTCGTCCAAAGTGGAAATCGATACGCCGACTTTTCCCACCTCGCCCTTGGCGCGGTCATTGTCCGGATCGTAACCCAGCTGCGTCGGTAGATCGAAAGCCACTGAGAGACCCATGGTCCCTTGCGACAAAAGGTAGTGGTAGCGCTGGTTCGACTCTTCCGCGGTACCGAAACCCGCGTACTGGCGCATCGTCCAAAGACGGCCGCGGTACATGTCCTTCTGAACACCACGAGTGAAAGGAAACTGACCCGGGGCCCCTAAGCGTGCCTGCGCCGCTTCATCATCTCCCGACAGACCGGCAGGCGCCTGAGACGGCCAGTAAGTTTCTGCGACTGGAATATGCGAACGGGTTTCCCGATGAACCGGCTCCTTGGATTGCAAAGGCTTCGATGATTTCTGAGCGGGCTCCGGCAATTTCGACATCTCAATTATTCCAAATTCAGAAGGTCAGCGCCGGTTTCAACGGCTTGGCCTTCCGACACTTTCACGGCCACGACTTTTCCAGCCTGCGAAGCGCGAATCTCGTTTTCCATTTTCATCGCTTCCATCACCAGAAGCGGCTGGCCGCGCTCGACTTCCGCGCCAGGCTGGACCAAGATTCGCACAATCTTGCCCGGCATCTGAGCCCGAACACGAACGCCCTTCTTCTTAGCTCCGGCGCCACTCACTCCATCGCCTGCTCCTGCGCGCAAGAAGGACAGCCCCTGCGCCGCTTCATGCGAACTGCGCCGACGTAGCCGATAGGTCAAGCCTCCCTCGTCCTGCAGGTCTGCTCCAATATCAAAGCCCGCTACGGTGTGGGGAAGCTCGACCCAGAGTCCCTCGGCATCCTTCTTCCAGCGCACTTGCCAAAGAGTGCCGTCGGCGAACTTCACCCGACTTTCGCCTTCTTTTCCGTGCGGTGGAGATAACCATTCGAGCTCGTGCTGGCCTACTTTACCTTTCACAGAACTCACAACCGAACCCCCTCACGACGCGCCAAAAGCGCCCATTGGCTTCCCACAGCGCCTCGAGGCTGTTCGCCGCCTGCGACTGCTTCATGCTCTTGCAAAAGTTGGTAAAGGGAAAGCGCGACTGCGGCTTCGCGCGAGCACTGACCACTCACTTCGTCTCCGGTCAGTTCCGGGTGACGAGCGATCAGATCGGTCGTCGTATTCCCTTCTCGAACCGAGGGAAGGCGTGCCAGACGCCGCAGGAAGGAGAGATTCGTGCGGAGCGAGCCGGACTGCGTTCCGTCAGGTTTTTTCGGAGGCTCCACGCGAGTCTCGTCCAGAGCTACTCGGACGCGGTCAATCGCCTCACCGCGAGTGGGTGCCCAGACCGACATTTTCGCGATCATCGGATCGTAGTGAACGCTCACTTCGCCAGCTTCCGTGAAAGCAGCGTCTGCACGAACAAACGCCCCCTGCGGCATCCGAATCAGATTCAGAGCTCCCGGCGCCGGCAAGAAGGTTTGTGGATCTTCTGCATAGACGCGCACTTCGATCGAGGCTCCGCGACGCTCCGGAATCGAAGGAGACTTCCACTCACCTGCAGCGAGAAGAATTTGCCACGCCACTAAATCCACCCCGGTGACCCACTCCGTTACCGGGTGTTCCACCTGAAGGCGCGTGTTCATCTCCAGGAAGTAGAAATTCCCTTTGCCATCGACGATGAACTCCAGCGTTCCGGCACCCGCGTATTTTACATGCTTCACCACGCGAAGCGCGGCTTCAAACATCGCTTCGCGTGTTTTCGGGTACATTTCCAAAATCGGTGCGGGAGACTCCTCCCAAACTTTCTGGTGACGACGCTGAATGGAGCACTCGCGCTCGCCCAAATGCACGCCGCCGCCTTTTCCGTCGCCAAAAACCTGAATTTCGACGTGGTGGGGCTCGAGGATGAATTTCTCCACGTACATCGAACCATCACCGAAAGCGCCCAGTGCCTCGCGCGAGGCGCCTTCAAAAGCACTCTCAATCTCGGCTTCCGAGTCCACTCGTCGCATGCCTTTACCACCGCCGCCGGCAGTGGCTTTCAGCAAAATGGGGTACCCGATCTCTCGCGCCACTTTCGCGGCTTCAGCTCCGTCTTTCACCGCTCCTTTGGAACCCGGAACTCCGGGAACCTGAGCCGCTTGAACGGTGTTTCGCGCGGTAATTTTATCCCCCATCGAGCGCATGCTCTCGGCGGTTGGCCCGACAAAGATCAGACCTGCTTTCTCACACGCATCCACAAAGTGCGGACGCTCCGACAAAAAGCCGTAGCCCGGGTGAACGTACTTGGCACCCGATGCTTTCGCCGCAGCGATCACTTTTTCAACGTTGAGGTAACTATCCTTCGGAGCAGCCCCACCTATGTAGTAGGCCTGGTCGCAGTACTTCACGTGTTCCGAAAAACGATCTGCGTCGGAGTACAGGGCAACCGTAGGAAAGCCCAAGGCCTTCGCCGTGCGGGCAATCCGGATTGCGATTTCGCCGCGGTTAGCAATGAGAATCGGGGCTCGTTTCGAGGATGCGCTCATGGGATCGATCCTTCTTTTTTAGAGCGGAATGTTGCCGTGTTTACGCTTCGGCCCTGCTTCACGCTTGGACTTGAGAAGCTCAAGACCGCGAGCCAACTGAAGCCGCGTTTCTTCCGGCAAAATCACTTCGTCCACGTAGCCCAGTTCCGCCGCCTTGTAAGGATTCGCAAAAGTGGTGCGGTACTGCTCGACCAAACGAGCGCGCTCTTCAGCCAAACGACCCGCTTTTTCGGCTGCCGCCAATTCCTTGCGATACAGAATGTTGATCGCTCCTTCGGGCCCCATGACCGCGATTTCAGCCGTCGGATAGGCGAAGTTCAAATCGGCGCGGATATGCTTGGATGACATCACGTCGTAAGCGCCGCCGTAGGCTTTCCGAGTGATCACAGTCAACTTGGGTACCGTGGCTTCAGCAAACGCATAGAGCAACTTGGCGCCGTGACGGATGATGCCGGCGTATTCCTGAGCCGTACCCGGCAAGAACCCGGGAACATCCTCGAAAGTCACCAAGGGGATATTGAAGGCGTCGCAGAAGCGAACAAACCGCGCACCTTTCACGGAAGCGTTGATGTCCAGACAGCCCGCAAGCTGCTGCGGCTGGTTTGCCACCACGCCGACCGAGTGGCCTCCAATCCGCGCAAAGCCCACGACGATATTCGGTGCGTAGCCTGCGTGCACTTCCATGAATTCGCCGCCATCGACCACGTCTGCAATGAGCTTACGCATGTCGTAAGGTTTGTTCGGAGAGTCCGGAAGAATCTTAGCAATCTCCAAGCAACGGCGATCGACCGGATCTTGAGAGCCTTTTTGAGGCACCGAATCCAGATTATTCGAGGGGATGAAACTCATCAGCTGACGAACGGCTTGGAGGCAAGCCCGCTCATCGGGTTGAACGAAGTGGCAGACCCCGCTCTTTTCCATGTGCGTTTCAGCGCCGCCCAAGGCTTCTTTCGTAACCTCTTCGTGAGTCACCGTCTTGATGACGTCCGGCCCGGTGACGAACATGTAAGAGACACCTTCGACCATGAAGATGAAGTCCGTGATGGCTGGACTGTAGACCGCTCCCCCTGCGCAGGGTCCGAGAATCACGCTGATTTGGGGAACGACGCCCGAGGCTTGAACGTTACGCCAAAAGATCTCGGCGTAACCCCCCAAGGACTCCACGCCCTCTTGAATCCGAGCACCGCCCGAGTCGTTTAGACCAATGACAGGCATCCCGGTCTTAACGGCCAGATCCATCACTTTACAGATCTTGGAAGCGTGCGCTCCCGAGAGGCTCCCGCCAAAGACCGTGAAGTCTTGCGAGAAAACCGCGACGGGTCTTCCACCGATCGTTCCGTGGCCAGTCACCACGCCATCGCCCAAGAATTTTTGCTTCTCCATTTCGAAGTCCGTGCACCGATGGGTCACGAACTTATCGATCTCGATGAAGCTACCTGGATCGAGCAGGAGCTCTAAGCGCTCGCGAGCGGTGAGCTTGCCCGAGGCATGCTGCTTTTGAATTCGTTCAGGACCGCCACCGGACTCGGCTAGACGTTCCCGTTCCGCCAGAAGCTTCAGCTGATCTTGGTAGAGCATACTGCGGGGGATACACGAGTCGCGGCGCGGTGTCATCGCTGGTTTTTATTGGGCTAGGCCTTTGCTTTTGGCAAATGACTTTGATTTCAATACCTTCGACTCCACTCCAAGAGTGCTTGCCCCACCCCCGGGCGGTCTTCGCCTACTCCGCCCATCAGGGTCCAGCTTCGACTCACCCGCTTGCGAAGCCCCCAAACGGCACGTTGCTCAGCATTGGTTCCCAGCCGAAGGGAAGCCCCCTGGCCTAACTTTAAGCGGAGCCCTACCGCTCCACTGGATGGGTCATAAGTCATGCCTTCGACCGGCGTTGCAGTGAGCAGGTACAGTGCTGCAAGGCTCAAGGCCCGGTCCGCCACGGCGGCGCGGGTGTCGCCGACCGACTCAGTCTCCCAAGAGTCGAGGTCATCGAAAGTTCGACCAAACAAAAGAACCGACCAGAGCTGCTCCTCGGGGACAGGAGGCTCAGACTCGAGGTGAATCTCGGGTTCTTCCAAGCTTCCGCTCACGCGAAGGTCGACGCGGTAATCGGCGGTGAAGAATTTCACTTTCCCCTGAATGGGCACCTCGGGGCGCTGCGGATTTAATTCAAAGCGGAAATACTCGACCTGAGCGTCCCGACGCATCCAAGAAAGCGGGAATGGATCGAGATCGATGAATCCTTGAAGAACACCCCCTGGATGAATTTCTAGATTCGGACTGACCCCAACGGCTTTCCTTCCTAAGTTCGAGAGAAGCTCGAC
>JACCEB011390532.1_pt1 | contig 18750 bp, 15 predicted proteins | sample 7454761 | NCBI WGS metagenome assembly JACCEB01 (sample SAMN15323454, study PRJNA562643) | freshwater metagenome | isolation source: river surface water | place: USA:Blue River Watershed | collected 2017-08-18 | reverse complement strand
CCTCAGCGAGGGCAACACACAGATCCGCAACACGAAACGAGTGCCCACTGGTTGTCGGGTCGCGTTGCTCGATTGCCATAACGGAGGCGCGAACAAAGCCTTCAAAAAGATTCTGAATGTCGTTATATAAAATGGCGTTTTCGATAGCCACGCCAGCCTGTCCTGCCAATGCCTGCAATAGCAGGAAGGATTCAGAATCGAAGGGGATAACAAGTTCGTGGAGAGGAGTGCCTGGCGATAACATCAGGTGTCGCTCTTTTTTCTTGTTAATAAATTGCAGCACAGCAATGACCGACTTCTTTTTATTCAATGCCGGCAGAGTCAACATGCTGATGGTTTTGTAACCTGTAGTTTCGTCGAAACTACGATTGAACCTGTAAGGAGCTTCTTCAGGAATCAAATAGGCATTGGAGATATTCAGTGGTTCTTTGGTAAGGGTTACATTGCCAGCAATTGAGTGGGCATCCAGTGAAAAGCTGCTTTCCTGAAACGGAAAATCCAGGGAGTCGTTTTGTGTAAGTTTGAATGTAATCCTCTTGGCTTCATTATCTACAAGAAAGAGTGATGCAGCATCGCAACAAGAAATATTCTGACCTTCAGTCAGTATCTTCCTTAATAAGATTGCCAGATCATTTTCAGAGGAAAGTGCAATGCCAACGCTGGCAAGTTTTTCGAGATTCCTTTCAGTTGCACTCAGTAACTCTTTGCTTTTTACCGCTTGAATGCGAGTGACCAACGTGTCGCGTGCAAGCGCTATCAATTGCAGAGTTTGCCGAGCAGGCAACCCATCCGAAAGAATAATATCAGTCGCGATATTCTCAGAATTTTCACTCAGGAATAAGGCTTGAGGAAAATGTGCTCTCCATGCATCCATAGGCGCCATTGCGATCAATGGCCGGTCGAGAAGAATTAATGCCGCAGACTGGATTTTGACATCATTTACAGATCGAATGATCTCTATGCGAATATTGCGAGAGGCCAGGGAGTGCCACAGCGGATTGCCCTCATACAGCGCCCCATAATAGAAACAAATTTCGGCGTCCTCAGCGCACGACGAAATTGCCGAAAGAATTGTTCTTTTCTTCACTGTAGCCCCTGCGTCGATGAGCCTCGGACGACAACGGCGCATCCATAGCGCCTGATGCAGGAATGTACGCCGCCCATTACAGGATGGCGATCAGGATATCGAGATAATCGCGCTTCAAATTCCGGCACGCATCGATGATATGGCGCGCTCAGCGGTCTCTGCGATTGCACTTAACCGAAAGTGAGGCTTCGGCACTCGACGCTGAGATTGAGCTTCCATCGCCATCATGTCTCGAACGAACTGAGTCAACATTTGACGTGCTTCTGACTCATAACGAAACGGCCCGATGTCACGCCCCTCTCTGGTTCGAAAGTACCAAAGACTCGATTTGCTGAATACGCGGTCGGAGCGGCAGGGCGGAGTCCGCACTGATTGATCATTCTTGCGTACGTTTGCCATATTCGGCCTCCTGTTGGTCTCCGTCGGCTCAGGGAAGCCTGGAATAAGGGGCCTGCCTCAACAACATACGCGACACCCCTAAGCCGACGAGTGACTTAAACTTAATTTAGGAAATCCAATGTTGAGAAGAGCGCAAATTACATGCCACTATCGAAGTCAATTCGATATCGACGCAAACTAGCGAGAATATAATAAGACAATTAAATCAATAAGATAGGGGGCTTTTCTAGAAAACAACTTCTTGCGGATCACTTTTGAATCAGCAGGTTAGTGGCACAATCTAATAGTCGCTTTCAGGATTGCTGATCTAAAGAAAAATCAACTTAGCGATATTGGAGCTGATTTTTTTCCATGAAATTTAGTGTGTTAGAGATAAGAGAAATTAAAAAAATTTACTACCAATCAGAATGCCGAATCACGCAGAAAAAACGTACTTTCCTGCCATATTCCTGGCCATCTGCAAGTCCTCTGGCGTGTTGATATTGCAGAACAATCCAGGCGATAGTCTGGGGTAATCTACAAGAGCATGTCTTCTGCTCAGGATGAATTGCATAGGGCTATAGATGCCTCCCTGCAATGCGCCCTCTAATGCCATACGCAATTTCACGGACCACACCGAAAAGAGTGGCTGGACCTGTCCGTTAGTGCGCAACCATGCCACCTCACTACCAGTCTCACTCATTGCCTTTAGCATGCTTTCGACGATGTCATCAGGAAACCATGGGACATCGCCAGGAAAGCACGCTATCGTCGTAATCTCAGGAAGATTCTTCTCCGCATAATTAAAAGCCGAGAGAATTCCAGCCAAAGGGCCCTTAAAATCGCTGTCATCCTTGATAATGGGGAGATTAAAGCGTGTATAGCTTTCCGGGTTGCAATTGACATTGATGATCAGACTGCCTACTTGATTGCTCGCAGTGTGCAGGATCGACTCAAGAATGACTCTTCCTCCGACATCGAGTAGCGGCTTATCCGAATAGTTCATGCGCGAGCCCTTGCCGCCCGCGAGTATTACGCCGACTACGGTTGAGGTGTTACATTTCACTCTTTGGGGGACTCGTCAGAAAGCGTTGATGTTCAATAGCCCGTCTATGTAGCTCTCCAGCTGGGACAAATTAGCCCGGTTTTTGAATCCGAGAGGAGGGCTTCAGACACAACGAGCTTAGTGCACTCGCGCAGGGCTGAACAAGATTTTTTATTGAATAAAGCCAGCCAATATGGGACAATCGCGCACTTCTTATGCTGGGAAAATCGAATTAACCTCTTGATTTTAATAGACTAAGCTGAACCTTTTGAAAGGGTATGGTGAAGTCGATACTGGCAGGGTAAAAAATTCCCAATTCGTGTCACCTGTCGCCTGCATTGTTGGCACAGATTTCTTTTACTATTGATGGCCATTGACTGCCGTGTCGGTCAGGTCGGCCTGTGAGGGTGTTTAATGCAAGTCTCTATTGAAACTACTTCTGGTCTTGAGCGTCGCATGACGGTTGAAGTACCGGCTTCGGTCGTAGAAAGTGCTGTGAACGCACGTCTCCAGGAAGCAGCAGGAAATGTGCGACTGAATGGCTTTCGCAAGGGCAAGGTCCCGATGAAGGTTATTCAGGGGCGCTATGGTCGCGGTGTCCGACAAGAAGTGGTCGGCGAAGTCATGAGCAAGACCTACTACCAGGCTATCAGCGAGCAGAATCTGAAGCCCGCCGGGCAGCCTAGAATCGAACCCAAATCCCTAGAAGAGGGTAAAAATCTTTCTTATGTGGCAGTTTTCGAAGTCTTCCCCGAAGTAACTTTGAGTGATTTCGCCAAGCTGAAGGTCGAGAAGCTGGTAGCAGAAGTTGGCGATGAAAATATCGACAAGATGATCGAAACGCTTCGTCAACAGCGGCAAACATGGGAACCCGTCACTCGGCAGAGCAAGAATAAGGACCGAATCAATATTGACTACGTCGGCACGATGGACGGCGTGGCTTTCAACGGCGGATCTGCGAACGGCGCAAATCTGGTGCTCGGCTCTGATCGAATGATCGAGGGTTTTGAAAAGGGTCTGCTCAAGAAGAAGGCCGGCGATGAAGTCGTTTTAGACTTGGTTTTCCCTGAGGACTATCAGAACAAAGAGCTCGCTGGTAAGCCCGTCAAATTTGAAATAAAAATCAATTCAATCAGCGCGCCGGTGTTGCCTGAACTGAACGACGAATTTTTTGCTGTCTTTGGTATTGAAGAGGGTGGTATCGAGGCTTTCCGCAAGGAAGTCGCCGCCAATATGACCAGGGAACTCAACAATGCCAGCAAAGCCAAACTGAAAAATCGCGTAATGGATCTGCTGCTGTCTCAGAATCAAGTTGCCTTGCCCTCAGCACTTGTTAAGAACGAAATTGAAGCCCTGCGTCAACAGGCTCTGCAACAATTTGGAGGAGGCAAGAAAAGTATCGATCCCTCTATGCTGCCGGACGAATTGTTCCGTGAGCAGGCTGAAAAGCGCATCGCGTTGGGGCTGATACTTGGCGAAGTCATCAAGAGTAAAGGGCTGAAAGCCGATCCAGTGCAAGTCAAAAGCACTATCGAAGACATCGCCTCAACCTATGAATCACCCGAGCAGGTAGTTCGGTGGTACTACGGCAATAAGGAACAACTGGCCTCTGTTGAGTCAGCGGTTCTCGAAGATCAAGCCTTCGACGCCATATTGGCAGAAGCCAAGGTGACTGAGAAAAAAGTCAGCTATGACGATGTGATCAAGCCTGATACACCCAAGGCCAGCAAATAACAGGTACTTATGCAATCTAAGGATGATTTGGTGATGTCAACGCTCGTTCCCATGGTAGTCGAACAAACTGCGAGAGGGGAGCGATCCTATGACATCTACTCGCGACTCCTGAAGGAGCGAGTGATTTTTATGGTAGGCCAGGTAGAGGATTACATGGCAAATCTGGTGGTCGCCCAGTTGCTATTCCTGGAGTCGGAGAATCCTGACAAGGATATCCACCTTTATATCAACTCACCTGGCGGATCGGTCACTGCGGGTCTGTCGATATATGACACGATGCAATTCATCAAACCAGATGTAAGCACCATGTGTATCGGTCAGGCTGCCAGTATGGGGGCCTTGCTGCTTGCCGGCGGCGCGAAGGGAAAACGCTTCGCGCTTCCACATTCCCGCATGATGATTCACCAGCCAAGCGGTGGAACTCATGGACAGGCAGCAGATATTGAAATTCAGGCGAATGAGATAATTAAACTCCGACATCAACTGAACAAGATCATGGCAGCGCACACGGGCAAAGAACTTGACGAAATAGCCCGAGATACGGAGCGTGATAACTTTATGAGCGCCAACGAAGCGGTGAAGTACGCCCTGGTGGACAAAGTCCTCAGTCATCGTGTCATGCAATGACAAGACTCTGACCCTGCGTCGTAGGACAAGCTCTTTCGGCGCTCTTTGTCTTGTTTAAATTCCCCATCCCGGTGTTATCATTCCCCCTACGGCAGATCTCTTTTCTGCCGATTACATGGGTGATGGTTGACGACTGTGGAGTCTAAGTGGCCTTTATTGAGTGGCATGCGGCCCCATGTTCTGGTTATGCAGCGAATTTGAGAGGTAGTTGAATGTCAGATGATCGTTTCAACAAAGGCGACGATAGCGGCAAGCTGCTCTATTGTTCCTTCTGCGGCAAAAGTCAGCACGAGGTTCGCAAGCTGATTGCTGGCCCTTCTGTCTTTGTCTGTGACGAATGTGTAGATCTTTGCAATGACATCATCAGGGAGGAGATTCAGGAGAAGGATTCGGAAGCGGGTACGAAGAAGTTGCCTATTCCTGAAGAGATCAAAAGAACTCTCGACGAGTATGTAATTGGGCAGGAGAATGCCAAAAAGGTCCTCGCCGTGGCCGTTTATAACCACTATAAACGCCTCAACTATGATGAAACCAGCGGTGGGGTGGAGCTCGGAAAAAGCAATATCCTGATGATAGGCCCGACAGGCACTGGGAAAACTCTGCTCGCAGAAACCTTGGCGCGTTTGCTTGATGTGCCATTTACCATAGCGGACGCTACAACGCTGACTGAAGCTGGTTATGTCGGGGAAGACGTCGAAAACATCATTCAAAAGTTACTGCAGAAATGTGATTACGACGTCGAGAAAGCACAAATCGGCATTGTTTATATCGACGAAATCGACAAGATTTCCCGGAAGTCAGACAACCCATCGATTACTCGCGATGTCTCTGGCGAAGGGGTGCAACAAGCCTTGCTAAAGCTTATTGAAGGTACCGTTGCATCAGTTCCACCGCAAGGCGGTCGCAAGCACCCTCAGCAGGAATTCCTTCAAGTTGATACTTCTAATATTCTGTTCATCTGCGGAGGAGCCTTTGCAGGGCTGGAGAAAATAATCCGCGATCGTTCGGAGAAAGGGGGTATCGGCTTCGGTGCAGAAGTCCGCAGCAAGGATCTTGAGCATCGTATGGGCGAAACATTGCGGGATGTCGAACCAGAGGATCTTGTCAAATACGGGTTGATTCCAGAGTTCGTCGGCAGGCTGCCAATGATTGCCACTTTGGACGAATTAGACCTTGACGCCATGGTTCGTATTATTAAAGAGCCACGAAATTCCCTCATCAAGCAATACCAGAAACTGTTTGAAATGGAGGGTGTGGAGATACAGTTCCGAGATGAAGCGCTGAAAGCGGTCGCTCAAAAAGCAAAGGAGAGAAAAACGGGAGCACGTGGATTGCGGTCCATTATGGAGAGCGTACTGCTTGATACCATGTACAAAATCCCATCCATGGAGCATGTCAGCAAAGTAATTATCGATGCTGCAGTCATCAATGGGGAGTCTGAACCACTATTGGTTTACGAAAATCGCGAGCAGCCTGCTACCAGGGCAGCATCAGAAGAAAATTGAAAAAATAGCTGATTTACTAAGATGTAACAGTCTTGCGTAGCCCCGACTCTCTAAGGTTCGCGAGATTTTATTTGCGGTTTTGCTCTCCATACGATTGAAAAGACAATAGGCCGACCCAAAATCGATGTCTATGTACATACGAGCAGGGCGTCCTCTCGTACTTTCACCATCAGGATGTTAGATATGAGTCTTTTGCCAGATACAATCGATGCCGGGAAAATAGTGTTACCTCTCCTCCCTCTGCGTGATGTTGTTGTATACCCTCAGATTGTGCAGCCACTCTTCGTTGGGCGACCCAAGTCAATAAAGGCCCTCGAAGTGGCAATGAGTACGGGCAAACAAGTATTACTTGTCGCCCAGAAAAGCCCATCCGAAGACGACCCCAGCGAACGGGATATCTTTGAAATAGGCACGGTGGCAAGCATCCTGCAACTCATTCGACTACCTGATGGCACGGTAAAAGTCCTTGTTGAGGGCGTTAGCAGAGCACGAATCAAGTCAGTAGAGCTAGCCACGGACTATTATCAGGCGAATATCAATTTCTTGAGCGGTGACCCCTTGGCTGAAAAACAGTCAGAACTGCTGACTCGGTCGTTACTGTCCCAATTTGATCAATACGTGCAGTTAAGCAAGAAAATCCCTCCCGAGGTTCTTACTTCAATTTCCAGCATCGACGAGGCTGGCCGTCTTGTAGATACCATTGCATCGCACATGTCGTTGCAACTCCAGGAGAAGCAGAATCTTCTTGAGCTGGTTGCACTGCAGCCCAGAACTGAGCACCTGATGGCCCTCATCGAATCCGAAATCGATCTCTTTCAGGTGGAGAAAAGGATTCGCGGACGTGTCAAGAAGCAGATGGAGAAGAGCCAGCGCGAGTACTATCTCAATGAGCAAATGAAAGCCATTCAGAAGGAAATGGGGGAGTTGGATGACAGCCCCAATGAAGCAGAGGAGTTGAAACAACGGATTGAAGAGGCGGGCATGCCCGTAGAAGCGCGCGATAAAGCACTTTCAGAGCTGAACAAACTGAGAATGATGTCACCCATGTCATCCGAAGCCTCTGTCGTAAGAACTTACATCGACTGGATGGTAAGTCTGCCATGGAAAGCACGCAGTAAAGTTCGACTTGATCTGGAGAAAGCCGAACAAGTCCTTGAAAGTGATCATTATGGTCTGGAAGAGGTAAAGACCAGAATCCTCGAATATCTGGCCGTTCAGAAGCGTGTCAAGAAGTTGAAAGGACCGATTTTGTGCCTCGTGGGTCCACCCGGGGTAGGCAAGACTTCACTTGGGGAATCCATAGCCCGCGCAACAAACCGAAAGTTCGTGCGTATGGCACTGGGTGGTGTGCGTGACGAGGCTGAGATCAGAGGGCACAGGAAAACCTACATCGGATCACTTCCAGGCAAATTACTGCAGAAGCTCGCGAAAGTAGGCGTGAAGAACCCGCTGTTCCTTCTAGATGAAATAGACAAGATGGGAATGGACAACAGGGGTGATCCGGCGTCCGCATTGCTGGAAGTTCTCGATCCAGAACAAAACCATAGTTTCAATGATCACTACCTGGAGGTCGATTACGATCTGTCTGAGGTCATGTTCGTTTGCACATCAAATACCATGAACATTCCTGGGCCTCTGCTTGATCGCATGGAGATTATTCGCTTGCCCGGCTATACCGAAGACGAAAAAGTCAATATAGCCAATCGTTACCTTGTGCCAAAACAGCAGGAAAATAATGGTCTGCGCAAGGGCGAACTGAGCATTGGCGAAGACACCATCAAGGATTTGATTCGCTACTACACAAGGGAAGCCGGCGTTCGAGGTTTAGAGCGCGAAATAGCGAAAATCTGCCGAAAGGTAGTTAAACATAACTCCTCAACAGGCAAGAGTTCTCCAGTTATCTTGAATAGTGACACGCTGGAGGAGTACTCCGGCGTTCGAAAGTATGACTATGGTCGTGCTGAAGAAAATAATCTTGTTGGGCAAGTGAACGGCTTGGCTTGGACTCAGGTTGGCGGCGAATTACTCACAATCGAGGCCGTTGCACTGGAAGGTAAGGGTAAGACCATCAAAACTGGATCTCTTGGCGACGTCATGCAAGAGTCAATTCAGGCGGCTATTACTGTTGTTCGCAGCCGCGCAGCTGTGTTGGGCCTCAAACCCGGCTTCCATGAATGCATGGATTTGCACATTCACGTTCCAGAGGGAGCTACGCCCAAGGACGGCCCGAGCGCGGGCATCGGTATGTGTACTGCGCTTGTGTCAGCGTTGACGGGTATTCCGGTGAAAGCTGACGTCGCCATGACAGGAGAGATAACTTTGCGTGGTCAGGTGCTCCGAATCGGAGGCCTTAAGGAGAAACTCCTTGCGGCGCACAGGGGTAATATCAAGACAGTTATCATTCCTGCGGACAATGAGAGAGATTTGCGAGAAATTCCCGATAATGTAAAAGCTGATATGAAAATTTGTCCTGTCAAATGGATAGATCAAGTTTTAGAGCTTGCTTTGGAATATCAGCCTGTTCCAAATTCAGATGTGGTTGCCTCAAAAACTGTAATTTCTGCGACTGGTGATGATGCAGATAAAACCAAAGATGAAATGCATATAAATACGCACTGAATCACAGTGCAAGCCAGTGTTTGTGGTTGACACAGCTTTCTTTGGCTTGGTATAAAGTGCCGGTCGTATTGGTTATCAAGCCATCTCTTGAATAAAAAATCAGACAGAATATAAATACTTAGCGCGGGCATAGATACGCCACTTCGCCCGCTTGGTTTCAAGTAATAACTCAACTTAGAAAAATAAGGGGACAACGTGAATAAATCTGAATTAATCGATGCTGTTGCTGCAAGTGCTGACATTCCAAAAGCTGCAGCCGGACGCGTGATAGATGCCATGATTGATGCCATCACTGACTCGCTTAAGAAAAGCGATCCGGTCGTACTCGTTGGTTTCGGTACATTTACAACCAAAGAGCGCGCAGCACGTCAAGGTCGTAACCCGCAAACTGGGGCGACAATTCAAATCAAAGCAGCCAAAGTGCCTACATTCAAGGCTGGCAAGGCTCTTAAAGACGCCGTAAATCTCTGACCATACAGTTAAAATTCGACAGCGATTCAGGCCGAACAGGCACGATTTTTAAAATTCGTTCAGTTGGCCTGACAGCTTAGAAGTGTTTTTAAGGGCGCATCCGTGATGCGCCTTTTTAGTTTAAAGAAGGTGCTATTTATTCATTCTTCGCACCAATTCGATCGTTGTATCAAGTTCGGTATTCGACAGGAAATGACATGCTGCAAAAAATAAGAGACAACTCCCAGGGGATGATTGCGAAGGTCATTATCGGCTTCATTATTGCGCTGATGGCCCTGTTCGGAGTGGAATCCATCGTAGGCGGATTCGTGAACAACTCGACAGTGGCTGAGGTGAATGGAGAGGAGATCACTGAACCAGAATTGGCAACCAGCGTCCAGAACTTGATGATGAATGTCGGAGCTGATCTGGCAAATCTGGATGAAAGTTTGTTGCGCGAAGTTGCACTGAATCAGATTATCGAGGACAGATTGCTCCGTCAATCGGCACGAAATGCCGACATGACGATCTCCAGTGATGCCATTGATCGTCAGATTCTCAATAACCCACAATTCCAGATTGGGGGCGTGTTCGACTCTGATCTGGCCTTGCGAACCATGGCCACTCAAGGCTTTAGCGTGCAGGCGTATCGAGATGCCTTGTCTGAGCAAATGGTCGTGGGCCAGCTCGTGAACGCATATGCTGCCTCCAGCTTTATGACTCAAAACGAATTGGAGCGCATAGCCGCACTCACTTCGCAGACTCGCGATTTCCGCTTTTTGTCAGTAACTCTCGGTAACAGAACTGAAGGGGAAGTAATTCCAACTGATCAAATTGAGACCTACTATCAAAACAATCAGTCTCGCTTTACGGTAGAGGAAGAGGTAGCAGTTGACTATGTACTGCTGGATAAGAGCGCCATTTTTAGCGAAGTCGAGGTAAGCGATGCCGATGTCCTGGCGCAGTACGAGATTGAGCGTAGCGCGTCATCAGCCTCAACGCAGAGACGAGCATCTCATATACTCTTAGAGGTAAACGATACCAGGACGCAAGAGCAGGCCCTAGAGCAGGCAGCCGCGCTGAAAACCCGACTGGATCAGGGAGAAGATTTCGCCGCACTGGCGCTGGAAGCATCAAGCGATACGATTTCCGCCCAATCTGGAGGCGACATCGGTTACTCCGATGGATCGGCATTCCCTCCGGAGTTGGAGGAAGCGCTGGCAACTCTTGAGGTCGGCCAGATTTCTGCCCCGGTTGCGTCTGAGTTCGGGGTGCATATCGTCAAGTTGACTGAATATGACGTGAATGAATTCGCGCCTCTGGAAGAAGTCGCCGATCGTATTCGTCGCGACCTGAGTAGTGCGGAAGTGGACCAATTGTATTTTTCCCGCTTGGAAACTCTCGCAAACTTGGCATTCGAAACGACAGATCTAGGTGAAATATCTGAAGAGCTTGGTCTGCAAATCGTGGAGAGTGAGACGTTTTCACGCTTGGGCGGCACTACTGAAATTACCAGTAATAGCAACGTAGTCGCAGCAGCATTCACAGAGGAAGTTCTGGTGGATGGTAATAATAGTGAAGTAATTGAGATTGGAGACTCTCGTGCGCTGGTTTTAAATATGCGTGAGCACATCGAAGCACATCTGAGACCATTAGAGGAGGTCCGTGGCGAAATTGCGGCCATTTTGCGCACAGAACTGGAAAAAGAAAGAGCGCAAGCGGTCGGGGAGGAGCTGTTGGCTTCGCTCCGTGCTGGGCAGTCAATAGACGAGATTGTTACCGCAAATGAGTTGCAGTGGATTACTCAGGTAAATGTGTCCAGAGATCAGACAGGGCTCAACACAGAAGTGCTACAACGCGCATTTACCATGCCCTCCCCACAAGATGACGGCTCAACTCTCGACGGCTTTGCCTTGAGCAATGGCACATACGTTGTACTGGAGTTGCAATCCGTCAATCGAGGTACGCTGGAACAACTTGCTGCAGACGAACGTACAACCCTGACGAGTTCTAATGTAGAAGCTGATGGCAGGGCCGCATTTGATGCTTTCCTGGCCAACGCCAGAAACAATGCAGACATTACCGAGAATCTTGCAGACGAACCGTTGCTCTAATAGATTGGTTCTAGATTAGTTCGAAGTGAAGAGCTTGACTGCGATCAGTTAAGCTCTGAACTTTCAGGGTGCAAACGTAGTAGTTGCCCTGGGTGTATCAACCCATCCGATTGAATGCCATTCCACTCCAGCAACTCTTCGATCTCTACACTATGTTTTCTTGCGATACGACCAATAGTATCGCCAGGCTGGACTGTGTATTGCATTTGAGAATTATCTTTTCCGCTATCCACTGTTTGTGCAATTGACGGATCGGAGTGAAGTACCAGAACCTGTCCTGGACGCAGTACTGATTCGGTGGAAATATTATTCCACTCTGCAAGCGTTGAAGCGCTCATGTTATAGCGACTGGCTATTCTCCACAGACTGTCTCCAGAACGAACTTCATATCGAGTGGGTGGTGTCATACCCTGCGGCGCCACGTCCCCCGCAAGTGTTACTCCAGTCAAATACTCGGGCGCATTTGGGGTAGCTAATGGGGCCGATGATTTGTAGGCTCGGGGGATTAAGAGGGATTCGCCAGCGATAATACGACTTCCATCGATTCCGTTAGCCTGCTGTAAAGACGCAACTTGTGTATTGAACTGCCGCGCAATCTTGCTGAGAGTATCTCCGGACTGGACTACATATCTATCCCAGGTGACCGGAGTCTGTCCTTGCAGGCTCGCCACTGCAGCCTCAAAAGCATCGACCTTATCAACAGGAACCAGCAACGTATGCGGACCATCCGGGTGAGTGGCCCATTGCCTGATTCCAGGGTTGAGTTGATAAAGAATTTCAGAGTCCACACCGGCAAGACTGGCCACCAATGCTAAATCTATTTGTGTACCCGCCTCTAGCTTGGCAACCACTCTCTCATTTTTAACATCCGCCAATTGCAGACCATAATGATCGGGAGTTGAGATCAATCGAGCGAGGGCAATCAGTTTCGGAACAAAGTCCTCCGTAGTTGATGATAGATTCAGGGACCAGTAGTCAGTCTTGCGAGATCTCCGACTGTTTTGTTCGATGGCCTTCTGGACATTGCCCTGGCCGGTGTTATAAGCCGCCAAAGTAAGAAGCCAATCCCTTTCAAACATCTCGTTGAGTGTGGTCAAGTAGTCCAAAGCTGCAACCGTAGAGGCGATTGGATCCCGACGACCGTCATACCACCAATCCTGTTTAATCCCGAGACTTTTGGCCGTTGCGTTCACAATTTGCCAAAGTCCGACTGAGTTCTTATTCGCTGCGGCATTGGGGTTGTAGGCACTTTCCACGATGGGAAGCAGAGCCAACTCCAGAGGCAGCGAGCGTCTCTCAAGCTCCTCAACAATTTCGAAGATAAATGGTCTTGCTCTCTCTGTCACTGCAACGAGAAAGTCGGGATTATTCTTATAGTATTCAAGCTGCTCTTCAATTCTCTCGTTGTCATGACTCAGACTGAATGACAGACCACTGCCGATCCTTGCCCATATGTTTTCGAATTGATCAGAACTCGCTTCATTGCTTTCTGTGTCAGGCTGTATACGAACTCTCGCTGAATCCGCTCGACCGCTGACGATTCGAACCGAATTATTAGCAGAATTCTGAGCACTCTGCGAATCCCTCATCAGTACTGGATTCGGGTCCTGAACAACACTACACGCACTCAACAAAGTAACCGCTGAAATGACGGCACTCAGCTTTCTCAATCGCAGTGGTGCAGTAGTCCCAGAGAAACCGCTACCTGATCTTAAATTATCAAAACTCAAAAGCATTTATTAAATTGCCATAATGAAAATTGCAGGGCTTAACGCTGTTCGTAGCTTGGTTTTATATTGAAAAGCAGTCTTTCCATCGTCTAAGCGCCGCAAATACGTCGATATCACTACAGTCCGCGGCTATTTCCATTCTCTCGGTAACTGCCTTTCTAACACCCTTGGTATGACACCGCAAAAAAGGATTAGTTCGCAACTCTATCGATAACACGGACGGGACAGTCGGAATCCCGGCATTCAGAATCTCGTTAACCTGCTGAAGTCGTTCGATGACCTCTTGGTTAAATGGATCTGCGTGCATGGCAAAGCGCAAATTACCCAAAGTGTATTCGTGGGCACAATATACCATGGTAGTCCCTGGCAGAGACGCTAGTTTTTCCAGCGATTCATACATCATGTATGGGTTGCCTTCGAAAATTCTTCCACACCCACCAGAAAACAGAGTATCTCCACAGAATAGCAATGCCGGTCTGACGCTTTCCTTGCCTGAATCACCATGTGCAAAATAGGCGATGTGATCGAGCGTATGTCCGGGCACCGATATCACGGCAAATTCGATTCCCGACACATTCAGAACATCCCCCTCGTTAAGCGGGTGAGTTATGGAGTCAATTTTATTGGATCTGGGACCGTAAACAGGTGTGCCTGGAAATTCGGCAAGAAGTGCTTTTATTCCACCGGTATGATCTGCATGGTGGTGGGTTACCAAAATTGAAGACAGACTTAAGCTATTGGCATGCACCACATCCAGTACAGGCGCTGCGTCACCAGGATCTACAACACTGACGCCCGAGCCGTCGTTATCAATTGCCCATATATAATTGTCACTGAAGGCGCGAATGGGACTTACTTTGAAGGCCATAGTGTATTATCCATTAAGCGAAAGACCATGTATTCCGACGGATCGGCGTAGGTTGTAACCATGTCACTATTCTCAAGTTTTCGATTGCGATGGCAACAACGTCGTCAACTGTCCGAGCCGCAAATTCTTTTCGAGGAAATGGACGCTTGGCTAGAGTCCCCTCTTGGTCAAGAATTGCTGGTATGTGAGAAGGAGATGTTGGAACCATTTCTCGCACGTGTCTTTGGGTATCATATCCTGCAATTAGGTTGTTCCTCACACTCCATGCTAGGCGAAAGTCCCGTGGGACATAAGTTTTTTTTCACTCCATCTTATAAAACCGGCTCGCATTTCCCCGTCGCATGTAACGAGCTCCTCCCATTATCAAACGAGAGTGTTGATGCGGTCTTAATTCACCATGCGCTGGATTTCACACCGGATAGCCACCGGTTACTGAGAGAGGCGGCGAGAGTTGTTATGCCCGGCGGAAAGCTGTTAATAATGGGATTCAACCCCGGAAGCTCATGGGGTCTCAGAAAGCTTTTTCGATGGAAAAATTGTCTCCCCTGGAGCGGCCGATTCATCTCAAGTGGTAGGGTCACCGACTGGTTGAAGCTACTGGACTTCAGCATCGACAAAGTAACTTACTGCGGATACCTCCTTCCGTTCAATCATCTGAAAGTGGTTGCTCTTTCGCCCAAATTGGAAAGGCTCGGAAGGCGATTACCGTGTCCTGTGGGAGCAGTTTATTTTATCGTAGCGTGCAAGCAAGTAATGCCCATGACGCCGATTATTCCTCGTTGGCCACGAATTCCAAGACCTGTTATTGTGCGGCCGGTTGGTGAAACGGCAGGTATTCACAAGAAGGCGGACACGGTCAAAGCGACTGTTTCCGCTTAAGTACATTTTCAAGATTCACTGTGCGGAAGGTGTTTGATTGTCAAATGTTGTAGAAATGTACACAGACGGAGCCTGCAAAGGTAATCCAGGCAGAGGTGGATGGGGCGTCTTACTCAGATATAAGGGCATCGAAAAAGCACTCTATGGGGGTGAAGTTCTCACCACCAACAATCGCATGGAGCTAACCGCAGTGATACAAGGGCTCCTGGCACTTAAACGCCCTGGATGCGATGTCACCGTGATTAGCGATTCAAAGTACGTGTTGACGGGAATAACTGAATGGTTACCCAATTGGAAAAGACGGAATTGGAAAACCGCAGCAAAAAAGCCAGTTCTCAATGAAGATCTTTGGCGAAAGTTGGATGAACTTGCTTTACAGCACAAAATCAAATGGGAGTGGGTTAAAGGGCACAGCGGTCATCGTGAAAATGAAATGGCTGATGAACTTGCCAATCGCGGGATCGATGAACTCCAGTAGAGAATTCTAATTACTTAAACAAAATCAAAATATTGTAGAGATTATGCGACAAATTGTCTTAGATACTGAAACCACCGGACTTGATCCCGCCCAAGGGCACAGAGTCATCGAGATCGGATGTATCGAAATTGAAAATCGACGCCTTACTGGACGTCACTTCCACTGCTATTTGAATCCTGATCGTGAGATCGACGAAGGTGCTGTTCAGGTACATGGCATCACATCAGCCTTCCTGGCCGATAAACCTCGGTTTGTGAATGTGGCAGCTGATTTTTTGCACTTCGTGTCAGAAGCCGAGTTGATCATACACAATGCTGCCTTTGACTTAGGCTTTCTCAATAGTGAGCTCAAGCGTGCCGGCGAAACCTACGGTCGAATGGAGGACTATTGTTCTGTCGTTGATACTCTGACGATGGCGCGTAAGAAGCATCCGGGACAGCGCAACAGTCTGGATGCTCTCTGCAAGCGCTACGAGGTCGATAATTCACAAAGAGAACTTCATGGAGCCTTGCTGGATGCGGAAATTCTCGCCGATGTCTATCTATTGATGACTGGAGGGCAGACTTCATTACAGTTAGGAACCGAAGAAGTAAGTGTAAAGAAGATTGAGGTCGCAAGTCGCAAGCTCGATTTTGAGCGCGAGCCACTACTCGTGAGTGATGTTGAAGAGGAGGCTTTGGCCGCCCATAATCGGTTGCTCCAGCGAATAACAAAGCTTAGTGGTAATCGCTGCCTCTGGGTAACGGCTGAGCAATGAGTTAACTTACGGATACGGCGTCACAATGGAATTGAAATCTGACTACTTTTTGAAGCCTGATAATTTTTCCGGTGATGAGCAGGTGTTGCTCTTCCACAATGGGGAAATTCTCCATAGAAGCCAAAATTTCTTTTGGCCTGCAGCGAGGGTGCGTGATCTCTGCCGAGGAACTCACCAATACTCACTCATGATCGGTGAAAACTCTATGCGCCCGTATGTGGCTCTGGGGCTCAGTGACGCGAGTATTGAGCTGCTTGACGCAGAAAAGGCTTCATTAAGAGAGCTACTTTTCAGCCAGAATTTGGATGTCTATGCCGTCGCTGGCAGGGCCAGCCAGATACTCCATTGGTACGAAAATCACCGGCATTGCGGAAGATGTGGAGCCTTTACGGTACCGCACTCTACTGAGAGAGCCCTAGTTTGTAGGTCCTGCACACTTAACTTTTATCCGCGAATCAATCCTTGCGTCATTGTTTTGGTCATCAAGGATGATGAAATACTACTCGCACGCCATTTTGGCAAAGCCAGTGCTTTCTTCAGCTGTCTTGCCGGTTTTATGGAAGTGGGAGAAACCCCTGAAGAAACTGTCGTACGGGAAGTATCTGAGGAGGTGGGCATCGAGGTGGATAACATTCGCTATATGAAGAGTCAGTCATGGCCATTCCCTTCACAATTAATGCTCGGTTTTTTTGCAGATTATAAGTCTGGAGAGATCAAAGTAGATGGCAAGGAAATCGCTGAAGCACGCTGGTTTCGCTGCACAGATCTACCTTTAACCCCCGCAGCGGGCATCAGTGTCGCAGGGCAACTCATTGAGTTATTCTTGCAGCGCATAGAATTGCGAGAGCGCAATCGAATATAAGGAGAGGTTCTTGGAATATTTTATTGAGTATTGCCTGTTTCTGGCAAAAGTTGTGACTTTGGCTGCCATTTTCATTTTGGTCATTGGGGCAATGATTGCGATTGGAGGTAGGGGGCGGCGAGAAGCGGGCAGGGGAGCTATCAGTGTTGTACAACTCAACGATGAATTGGACGACATGCGTGATGCAATGAAAAAGGTTGTCTACGACAAAGACACCTTCAAGCAAGAGCAGAAGCAGGAAAGGAAAAGGCACAAAGATGAGGAGAAAGAGCGTAAGAAAACTAGGAAAAGTCTTCAATCAGACTCCGCGATTGACCCCCATGAAAAGAAGCGGGTCTATGTAATCGATTTTAACGGCGATATTCAAGCCAGCGAGGTGGAGTCTCTCCGTGAAGAGATCACTGCAATCCTGTCATTAGCCACGCCTCAAGATGAAGTAATCGTGAGATTGGAAAGCCCAGGAGGCATGGTGCACGCTTACGGCCTGGCTGCATCTCAGTTGTCGCGAATCAAAGAGCGGGGCATACCGCTTACGGTATGTGTTGATATGGTTGCAGCAAGCGGAGGCTATATGATGGCTTGTCTGGCAGATAGACTGGTCGCTGCGCCATTCGCGATTCTTGGATCGATCGGTGTATTGGTTCAGATGCCAAATTTTCATCGCCTCTTGCGCAAGCATGAGGTCGATTATGAAACAATCAGCGCAGGGGAGTTCAAGACAACGCTTACGACATTTGGCGAGATCACTCAGCGTGGACGAGATAAAGTTAAGGAAGACGTTGAGGAGATGCATGCAATATTCAAGGACTGGGTGAAGCAACATCGCCCTGCAGTGGAAATTGATGGCATTGCCACTGGCGAAACGTGGATTGGGCTGCAGGCCGCAGAACGCAATATGATCGACGATGTCATTACCAGCGACGAATACATTATCAGGGCTTGTGATACCGCTGATGTTTTCGCCGTGAGATTTGAAATACGCAGAACAATTGGCGATAAACTTGGTGCCGCTATTCACACCACTATCGATAAAACTGTTTTATCGTGGCTTAAGAGAGCCCGTCAGAGCGCCTACTTCTCCTGACCGACCATTCCTGCTCCGTTTTTTGCAAGGATAGTTCTGATGATAAACGACGCTATGAAGTTCAAAGCATTTCGGGTTTCAGAAGAATCTTTCAATGGTAGGACGGAGTACCGCGGGGAAGTTGTGGATCGCTCTATCGGGGACTTGCCGACAGGTGAAGTATTGATAAGAGTTCAGTACTCTTCGTTGAATTATAAAGATGCCCTGTCAGCTTCGGGGAATCGAGGTATAACCAGACAGTACCCCCACACACCTGGTATAGATGCTGCCGGGGAAGTCGTGACTTCAAGCGTTTCCAGGCTTCGGGCTGGAGATTCAGTGCTCGTAACGGGTTATGACTTGGGTATGAACACCGAGGGTGGGTTCGCTGAATTTATACGTGTGCCGAGCGAATGGGTAGTCCCGATTCCTGCGGGATTGAGTGTACGACACGCTATGATATTAGGCACCGCAGGATTGACTGCCGGTCTATGTGTTGAGAAATTAATCCGCAACGGCGTCTCTGCTGAACACGGGGAGGTGCTAGTCAGTGG
>JACCEB012065995.1_pt1 | contig 18774 bp, 15 predicted proteins | sample 7454761 | NCBI WGS metagenome assembly JACCEB01 (sample SAMN15323454, study PRJNA562643) | freshwater metagenome | isolation source: river surface water | place: USA:Blue River Watershed | collected 2017-08-18 | reverse complement strand
TGGTGAAGGTTCCTTTTTCTCGCTTTTTTATTGCTCAAGATACTGGTGGAGCGATTCGAGGAAATGCTCGTTGTGATTTGTACTCTGGATATGGCCCATTAGCTGAGCTTACGGCCTACAGTATGAATGACATGGGAGAGCAGTATTTTCTTGTGAAAAAGAAAATGAAAAAAAAATTAAGCAAGGTTCTCTGAATCAATAAAGAGAACCTCCAGAGCTGGAAAATCTTTTTTCACTCTTTCCATCAAGGCCATGATGCCAAATTTCTCTGTGGCATGGTGACCACCAGCAAAGTAGTGAATCTTCGCTTCAATAGAATCATGCCAATTATATTCTGAAATCTCTCCTGTGAGATAAGCATCTAAGCCCTCTTCTTGCGCCTTAATCCAATCGTTATTCGCCCCACCAGTGATGATACCGATGGACTTAATCATTTGATCCTCGTTAGGTGAGGCAAGTATCACGTCATGATTAAGAAGTGTTTTAAGTTTTAATTTTAGGTCTTTGGCACTGATCGGAGTTGGGAGTTCTCCCTTTGCTCCTGAGTAAGCTTTTTTATAAAGGCCGAAAGGGGAGAGATTCACTAATCCCAAGGCCTTTCCAAGGGCAGCGCCATTTCCCACTTCCAAGTGACCATCAAGAGGAAGATGGTAAGCAAAAAGATTGAGATCACTTTTAATACACAGTTTAATTCTTTCTCCATGCCCACCTGTGATGGTCCGCGCCCCCTGGTGTTTCCAGAAAACTCCGTGATGCACCACAAGTCCGTCTGCACCCCAGGAGATGGCCTTTTTAAGGGAGTCTTGCGTAGAGGAGACCGCAAAAGCGATGCGTTTTAAGTGGGATTTTCCCTCTATTTGAAGGCCATTTGGTGCGTAATCATCAAATAAACCAGGATTTAAAAGCCCATTAAAGTAATTCAGAAGATTTAATTGAGTTTCACTCATGCCCGATCCTTTTCAATTAAGACTCATTCTAATACAATTTTTGCGTCTTAAACAAAGGATTCCAAATGAAATTTAAACCAGGTTTAGTTTTTGGTTCTGCTCTGACAGACCTTTATCAATACGCTAAAGAAAATAAATTCGCTCTTCCTGCGGTGAATGTGATCGGAACTGATTCCGTGAATGCTGTTTTAGAGACGGCAAAAGCGGTCAATTCTCCGGTAATCATCCAGTTCTCAAATGGTGGTGGCCAATTTTACGCTGGAAAAAGTTTAAAGCTAGATAATGATAAGGCCGCAGCCCTAGGTGCTATATCCGGTGCTCATCATATTCACATGATGGCGGAAGCTTACGGCGTGCCAGTTGTGGTCCACACAGATCACGCCGCGAAAAAATTACTCCCTTGGATTGATCACATGCTTTCTGCCGGTGAGGCCCACTATAAGTCTCATAAAAAACCTCTTTTTTCTTCTCACATGCTCGATCTGTCGGAAGAATCATTGGAAGAGAATATTGAAATCTCAGCAAAATACTTTAAGCGCATGAATGCTATTGAAACTGGAATTGAAATTGAGCTCGGAGTGACTGGAGGAGAGGAAGATGGCGTGGATAATTCTGACGTTGATAACTCAAAACTCTACACTCAGCCTGAAGATGTTTCTTATGCTTATGCTCATCTTCGTGAAGTGGGTTCAAATTTCACAGTGGCTGCTTCATTTGGTAATGTTCACGGCGTCTATAAGCCAGGAAACGTGAAACTCTCTCCTGTTATTCTTAAAAACTCAAATGACTTTGTTCAGAAAAAATTTGGAACATCTTCAAAACCAGTTTCTTTTGTTTTCCATGGTGGATCGGGTTCTCTTCAATCGGAGATTCGTGAAGCTATTGATTATGGTGTGATAAAAATGAATATCGACACCGATATGCAGTGGGCATTTTGGGAAGGGGTGAAGAATTTTTACGAGGATAAAAAAGCTTATCTTCAAGGTCAGCTTGGAAACCCTGAAGGCCCAGAGGCGCCAAATAAGAAATATTATGATCCACGTGTTTGGTTACGTAAGGGTGAAGATCAGTTTGTGAAACGTCTTAAGGTCGCTTTTGAAGACCTTAATAACATCAATAGAAATGCCTAATTAAATGGGTCCCACGGGACCCATTTACATTCTCCGGAGTTCTGATGAATCAGGAAATTTTTGATTGGATTTTACTTCTCGTTCGCTGGCTTCACATCACTGTGGCCGTGACTTGGATTGGGACTTCCATTTTTTTCATGTGGCTTGATCGAAGTTTCGAACCAAACCCAGAATCAAAAAGACCTGGTCACATCGGTGAAGTTTGGATGGTTCACGGGGGTGGCTTTTATCACGTGGAAAAACTTCAGATGGGACCTACGAAAGTTCCAGAAAGACTTCACTGGTTTAAATGGGAATCCTACTGGACATGGATGAGTGGTTTTACTTTGACGGCACTGATTTTCTATACTGGTGACGGCACTTATCTCTTGGATGATATGATTTCCAGAATCACTTATTGGCAAGCTGTAGGCCTAGGTGTGTTTTCTATTTTTGGATCTTGGTTTTTTTATGACTCCTTATGGGAGAGTAAATTTGTAAAAAATCACCCTTTTTGGGGGCACGCTTTTACGATGTTATGGTTCGTTGCGATGACATATCTTCTATGTCACACCATTAGTGGTAGAGCAGCGTACCTTCACGTGGGAGCGATGCTTGGAACGTGGATGACTGCGAACGTCTTTATGCGAATCATTCCTCGCCAGATAAAAATGGTCGAAGCTTCCAAAAAAGGGGAGCCAGTTAATCAAGAGTGGGGCAAGAATGCGAAAAATCGTTCCACTCATAATACTTATTTTACTCTTCCCGTCATTTTTATCATGCTCTCAAATCATTTTCCGAATACTTATGGGCATGATTACAATTGGCTTATCCTTCTTCTCATTTGTGCTGGCGGAGCGGCGATTAGAGAGTATTTTGTTGTTCGTCTCAATAACCCAAAGCGCTCTATGACCTTTGGAGCACTGGGTGTTGCACTCATAACTGCAGTGATTATTTTTTCTCAGGGTAAAACTAACTCGTTTGAAGCACCTCAAGATATTCACTCGCATGTTAAAAGCGAGGAAGCCCCTCCCAAGGTTGAAACTTCACCAGAAGTGACTCCAATAGCTCCGACAGTTCCTATAGAACCCATGAAAACGTTTGTCGTAAAGGGAGTTGTTACTTATGAAGGTGTCGTCCCTCAAGGGAAAAAACTGAATCTTCCTTCAGGTTGTAAAGCTCCTGGATCCGGAGACGTTTATTCAAATGAAGTCATCGTGAATGCAGGAAAAATGCAGAACGTTTTGGTGAGAGTCACGAAAGGCCATGAAGGGATTGCTCCTACACCTGTACCGACAGAAGAAGTGATCCTCGATCAGAAGGGATGTATTTATACGCCAAGAGTGGTGGGAGCAAGAGTTGGCCAGAAGGTAACATTCATTAATTCGGATCCTATTTTTCATAATGTTCGATCTGTGACAAATCTCAATCAGCGCTTTAACGTAGCGATGCCGAAAAAAGATCAACGTGAAACAAGAGTGTTCAATAAACCAGAGATTTTTCTCCAAGCGAAGTGCTCCGTACATCCTTGGATGACTGGTTATGTGGCCGTAATGGATCACTCTTATTTTTCTGTCACAAATTCCAAGGGAGAGTTTGAAATAAAGAATTTGCCTCCAGGAAATTACACACTGGAAGCTTGGCACGAGGTTTTTGGAACTCTGACCCAGGAAATTACGATCTCAGAGACTGGTATTTCAGAAGTTAAATTTCATTTTAAAAAGTAGGTTATATGATCAGTACTCACATCCTAGATACGACTAAAGGCGCACCTGCTGCAGGTGTGACAGTTCTCTTAGAGAGAAAAATTTCTGAGGGCTGGAGAGAAGTAGGAGTGGATAAAACAAATGCTGACGGAAGAATTGTGTTTGATTGCCCCAAAGAAGTAGGGGACTATCGGCTCACATTTCACATTGAAGAGTACTACCAAGGCCAGGAGCATTTCTTTTTAAATACTCCCATCACTTTTAGAGTGAAGAGTATAGAGAGAAAGTACCACGTGCCTCTTATCATTAATCCATTTGGTCTTTCTTCTTACCGAGGAAGTTAGTTTGAAAAAATCAAAAATCCCATACTACGATGATTTTCTATCTCCTAAATTAAAGGAGCATATCTTAAAATCTGCCACTCCCGTTCATGGTAACCCTGATCTTTTGATGGTGGGTGAACCTAAAGGACTTGAAGGAACAGAATCTCTTAGGTTTGTGAGTGAACTTTATCTTGCAGTAAAAGATGAACTGAAGCTTGTTTTAGAGAGACGAATAAAAGACCGAAAATTTATTGATGAAAGGACAAAGGCCCTTAAAGCTTATAATGATGAATTTAAAAAAGATTATTTAAGTCCAGACTATAAAACTATTTTTGGCCAACAAGACTCCGAGGGAAGAATTGTCATGGGCCCCAAAAGAGCGGACTACGCTCAATCTGGGGGAGCGCCCATTGCTCGTATTCCAGATTTTCTTCAAGGTCCTCATGTGACTCTTTTTGGGCCACCGGATTCAGCAAAGCTTTCTATCAATGCCATGAATGCTTATCACCGGAAGCTAAAAGATGAGCCAGAAATAGTTAAAGAACTTCTCTCTACACATGAATCCCTTCCCAAGTGGGGGGCGGATGATGAGGACTCAAAAACTCCTCTACATGAGGATTTAGTAGATGCTGGTGTAAACTTAACAAAATGTTTAGATGGAAATTTATCTCTCGAAGAAAATGGCAAAAAGTATGAGCTAGAAAAAAGTAAGCTCTCACTTCCCATTAAACGCTTCCCAGGACTCGCCCTTCCGTGCTTTTTTCTTTTCTATAAAGGGGAGCCCATCCCTCTCCATATGTATGACTTTGCGATGCACTTTTTTAGTAATTGGCATAATCCAAAGGCATTGGCCTTCTATGTTCCTAAACTAGAAAACGAAGAAGAAGCAAGATACATCCGTATTATGCTTGAGCACGCGGAGAGGCTTCTTAAAAAAACGTATCCAACTTATGCGGCAGGCAGTATTCGCCTCATGATTGTTCTTGAAAACCCAAGAGCGGTTTTTAGGACTCATGAAATCATGGATGAGCTTTATCCGTATTTTGTGGGAGCTAGCCTCGGGTGGCATGATTATCTCGCTTCAACCGCGAGGCTTTTTAAAGAGGATTCCAATTACAGAATTCCTGTGAAAGCGGATCCAGATATTGTGATTAAATATATTAAAGCTTCTCATGATCTACTTGCCGATGTGGTGGGTTCACGAGGCGGAATTAAAGTGGGAGGAATGTATGGCATTCTTCCAACAACAACGGATCTTCGTTCACCTTCTTACCAAGTGACGATCAAGGGCTACATTCGAGATGTCATTACCCAGATGAAGCGTGATCTTTCTGGATTTTGGGTGGCCCACCCAGATTTCGTGAGACTCGGGTTAGCTCTTTTGGAAGCTTGGAAATTTCATGAAAAGGGAGACTCATCTAAGTTAGAAAAGATGGTGAAATCCCTTTTGGATGAAAAATACCATAAAGAAATTTTGGACTTCATTCATGGGCCAGATATTAAAGGCCTAGATAAAGAGGATCCCCTTTTCCCTCGCTCCCTTATTGTATCCGATATGAGGGAGTCGGATTTTATCGCAAACAATCACCCGGATGAAATCCGCTACAACGTGTTCCAAAGTCTTCAGTACATTACCGACTGGCTCTCAGGAAATGGTTGTGTAGCACTTCCGTCAATCGTTGCTGGAACTCCTGTGCGTGTGATGGATGACCTTGCAACGGCCGAAAGATCGCGCTGGGAAGTTTGGCATGAGATTTATCATGGAAGATTTTCTCTCCAAGAGTTTTTAAAAATTGCTCATGAAGAGTACGCTTTTATTAGAAAAGACAAATCGAATGAGAAAAAAATCGTTCAAGTCAAATGGGATGAAAGAACAGAGAAGTGGTACCCAGTTGCGCTGAATCTCATGATTAAACTCATGACAGATAAAAAACCGGTTGAATTTGCAACGCAACTTTTCCTCCCTTTCACGATAGATTCTGTCAGAGACTCACATGATCCTTGGAAAGAAGTTTTAAGTCTTGATGCTGAGAAATTTAGCATTTCTCCTTACATCACGCGCTTTAATTATTTTTTTGAAATGTGTGGAAGCCTTAAGTTTGCTTCTAAAATGGCAAAGCAAATTGCCGTTGATGAAATGGTTTCGGAAAAAACCATTATGTCATTCGAGTTTGGTGATATTTTGGAAGCAGCTTCTTTTCACGGGGATATTGGTGAGAGCAAAAAAACGCTAGATAAAATGGCGAGTTCTGAACAGGCAAAAGTTTTCTCTGAAGAAGAGAGTGTCCGAATTGAATTAAAAAATCTCGGTTCAAACTATCTAGAAAAATTTGGTATGAAATTTCTCGTAAGTGCAGCAGGGAAATCAGGCGGAGAGCTCTTATCCATTTTAAAAACAAGAATTCATAATTCAAAAGACGAAGAAATTAAAAATGCTAAAGTGGCCCTTTGGGAAATCACTAAAAAGCGCATGAAGGCCCATCCCTTAAATGGCCTCTTTGAAAAATTGGAGACTTCTTTTAAAAAGCAAGGGATCCATGATTCTCAAATCACCATCATGACTTCTAGTCATGACCACCAGACATTGAGTTTTGGGAAATGTGATAAAACGACTTTTTTTGAAATGGCGTCTCTTAGTAAATCAGTGGCAAGTGCTTTTGCAATTGAATACTTTAAAAGAAAAAAGATCTCACTTGAGACTCTTGTAAATGATCTATTACCTGAACTTGATTTTCCAGGAGTGAGACTATCTCATCTCATGAGTCATGGTGCCCTTAATCTACATTACGTGAATGGAGTTCCAGCAGATAGAAAAATGCCACCAATCTCGGATTTTATTAAAGGGAATCCAGAATACGGTTATGAACCAGTGAAGGTGATTAATCCTCCGGGAGAAAAATTTCAATACTCTGGTGGAGGGTTTTTAGTTCTTGAATATTTAATTGAAAAGCTCGAAGGGAAATCCATCTTAGAGCTCACGAGACCTTTTTTAGATTCAGTTGAAATGGAAGATTGGAGTTTTGATCAGCACAATGAAGCTTCTCGGACTTATGCCAACGGCTACAAGGATAATGGTGAAATAGTGGAAGGAACTCGTAAGATGTTTCCATCTTTTGCTGCTGGTGGAATGGGAACGTCTCATGCGATGGCGCATTTTTTAGAGCACCTAGAAGAGGCTTATCATAACGTGAATGGATCAGGTGGAATTTCTCACGACACGGCGAGACTCATGCTGTTTGGGACTGATAAGGGCTGCAAAAAATTTATGAACTCCCTTATGGGGCTTGGAATATTTATCGTAGAGGCAGAAGACAATAAATTCATGCTTCATCAAGGGGCCAATGATGGCTTCCGTTGTATTTTCCTTCACTGCTTTGCTGGCCCGGATAAAGGTAAAGGGCTTGTGAGTCTTTGTAACGGGGACTTAAAAGGTGTTCTTTTCAATGCTGAAGTGACAAAGCTTATTTTAAAAGAGCTCAATATTTCTGGAATTGATTTCTCTAAATTTAAAGATACTTTTAGTCTTGAGTCTATCCCGCAGGAACAAGTGGTGAATTTGGGATATAAAAATCTTGTCCTGGATGCTTTTAAACCAACTCGCCCTGAAGCGATTTTAGATAAGGGGCCTATAGATCCCCTTGCTTCCTTTAATCTTTCTGTGGGTGGAGAAATCCTAGAAGTTTCAAACGAACTCTTTGCTCGCGCAGATAATCTTTTAAGTGACCATCTTCCAAAATTTGATCCTGAACTTTTTGGAAAGCAGGGAAAGATCATGGATAGCTGGGAGACCGTGAGGCATAACCAATTGGGTGTGGACACACTTACTTTTAAATTAAAAAAGCCTTCAAAAATACATTACGTTTTACTTTCAACAAAATATCACACAGGAAATTTTTCTCCAGAGGTTAAACTTGAAGGTAAAATAAATGGTGACTGGTGTGAAATCCTCCCTAAAACAAAACTAGAAGGTCACTCAGAGTTGAAACTAAAGCTTCCAAAAGAAACAGAAGTCGTGTCTGAAATCAGAGTATCACAATACCCTGATGGAGGTCTCACTAGACTTGGCCTTTATCTTGAACTTCCAGAAAATGTGAAAGATAGTTTTGATGGAAAAATTCGTCCTTATGAGGACAGTGTTCCTTCCACCGTAAAGCCTCTTAATATTGATTACAATCCCACGAGTGATGAGATCAAAAAAAATTGGTCATCTGTGAGTGGTGAATATAATAATGCGAGTCTTGCTCTTGGAGCAAAAGTGATGAAAGCAACAGATGAGCATTATTCACCGGCCGCTCAGGCACTTTCCCCATTTGGGCCCATTAACATGTTTGACGGGATGGAGTCAGCGAGAAGCCGGATACCTGGACACTTTGAAGAACTTGTCATTAAGCTCGCTAAAGTCGCACCCATTCACCGAGTGGAACTTGATTACACTTATTTTGTGAATAATAACCCTCTTGATATCACTCTTGAAGGTCTAAGTCATGGGAAGTGGATTCCGATTCTTCCAAAAACAAATGTGAAGGCGTTTGCAGGAAATAAAAAAGTGTTTCATGTGGATTTAAAAGAATCTTTCGAAGAGATCAGACTAAAAAATTATCCTTGTGGTGGGATGAACCGCATAAAGGTTTTTTCTAAATGATCACAGTTGAAAGGGCGCTTGAGATCATTAAGCTTCATTTTCCTGTGCAGGCCCTCGGAACGAGAGAGTCACGGGCCGATAGAGACTATCCTCCTTTCCACCGTGTGATGATGGATGGAATTGCTGTTTCTTTTGATTCCTATCAAAAAGGCGAGAGATCCTTTCATATTGAGGGCATCTGTGCTGCAGGTGAACCAATGAAATCACTTAAGTCTGGTTGCCTAGAAGTCATGACGGGGGCCCCTCTTCCAGTTGGTAGTGATCTCGTTATTCAGTATGAGCATTTAAAGATTGAAAATAAAGTAGCGACCATTATCGTTGATGCCCCTAGGAATAGATTTGATTCGGTTCACCTTGAAGGAAGTGACTGCAAAAAAGGGGATGTGGTTCTTTTAAAGAATCTTCCTCTCAATGGGCCTCATGTGGGAATACTTTCATCTATGGGAGAGAGCTTAGTTCCTCATTCACCAAAGGTCATGATTATTTCTACGGGTGATGAACTCGTGGAAAAGGATCCCCTTCCTCACCAAATCAGGCGCTCAAATGTCTATGCACTAAAAACATCTCTAGAACTCTTTGGGTATCAAAATATCGCCCAAACTCATCTTAATGATGACCCAATCCTCGTCGCTAATCACTACAATAAGCATGCTAACGATTTTGATCTTCTTATTTACTCTGGTGGAGTATCCAAGGGGAAATTTGATTATCTTCCTTCCGTTTGGGCGGACATGGGAGTCACGAAGTATTTTCATGAAGTGAGTCAGCGTCCAGGAAAATCTTTGTGGTTTGGGGTGGATGAAAAAAGAAAAACGACTGTCATTGGTCTACCTGGAAATCCCGTTTCAAGTCTCGTGTGTCTTCACCGCTATTTTTTACCCAATAGAAAAATACAAGTAAAACTCACAAAAGACATAACCTTTAAAAAGCCTCTCACTTATTTTGTGCCCGTTAAAATTGAATTCATGGGAACTGAGATGCATGCCACTCCACTCGAGATGAAAAACTCTGGTGAATTTACCGCTCTTGCAGGTTCAGATGGATTTATTGAACTTCCCAAAGACTTAGATCAATTTAAAACAGGTGAGATTTATCCTTATTTTTCATGGAGGCCTTTTTAATGCTGATTGATAAAGAAGGAAGAAAGATCACAAAGCTCAGAGTTTCACTCACGGATAAGTGTAATCTTCGCTGCCACTACTGTATGCCAGTGGATCAAGCCTTTATGGATGAATCAAAGTATCTCTCTCCGGATGAGATAACATCGGTTGTATCTGAATTAAAAGAGCTGGGGCTCCAGGAAGTGCGTCTCACGGGTGGGGAGCCCCTGATGAGAAAATCATTTCCAGAGATCGTTCAAAAATTAGCTTCGTTAAACTTAAAAAAACTGAGTCTCACGACCAATGCTATTTTCCTTGATAGGTATTTATCTCTATTAAAGGACCATAGAGTTTTTCATTTAAATATAAGCCTTGATTCCCTTGATCCCGAGAATTTTAAAAAGATCACACATGGAAACCACTTTGAAAAAGTGATCAGTAATATTCGCGCTGCAGTTTCCATGGGTTTTAGTGTGAAACTCAATGCCGTCATGATGAAAGGGATTAATGATCACGAAGTTAACCAATTTGTTAAATTCTCAGAAAATGAATCGGTTGAAGTGAGATTCTTAGAACTCATGAAAATTGGATACGCGAGATCTAATCAAAGCGAGACCTTTATCTCGGCGAGAGAGCTTATTCGAAACATTCAAAATGAGTTTCAGTTAAAAGCTATCACTTCTCCCTTGGATTCAACGTCCTTTAATTTTGTAACAGAAAATGGCGGGCAGATTGGATTTATCGCGTCGGAATCAGAGCCTTTTTGTGGCCATTGCTCTCGTTGGAGACTCTCGGCCGATGGAATCTTAAGAGCATGTTTATTTAAAGACGAGGGGCTTGATATCAGAGTGAGAGACAGGTCAGCACTTTATCAGGAACTTCTAGGGATGAAGCCCAATCATAGAATTTCTGAAGTCTCTCATACGATGAATGCAATTGGAGGATAAGATGCTAAATCATCTTAATGAAAATAATGATCCCACCATGGTGGATGTTTCAGCTAAAAATCATTCCGTGAGATCTGCGACGGCGCAAACGATTGTGGAGTTACCAGAGGAGCTTCTTCCTTATTTTTCTGGAAAGGAATTAATTCTTAAAAAAGGGCCTGTTTTTCAAACGGCCATTATTGCGGGAACAATGGCCGTGAAAAGAACTCATGAAATGATTCCTTTCTGCCACCAAATCCCAGTTGAGAGCTGCAAGATTGAAATAAGTCTTCATCACCTTACAGTGACTATAACATGTAAAATTAAAACGACCTACAAGACTGGTGTTGAGATGGAGGCGCTTCACGGTGCGACTGTTGCGGCCCTTACGATTTATGATATGTGTAAAGCGGTCTCTCATAACATTTTTATCAAAGAAACTAAGCTTCTTTCAAAAACAGGAGGAAAGAGGACCGTTTTAGATAAACCTCTTTATGGTCTCGTTCTCACTGGTGGAAAAAGTCGCCGCATGGGAGAAGACAAGGCCCTTATAAACTACAAAGGCACCCCACACGCACAATACACTTTTGATATTCTCTCTAAATATTGCGATAAAGTTTTTCTCTCTACAAAAAAGAACCAATGGAAGGGATCTTCCTTAGAACATCTTCCTACGATTACAGATCAATTTGATGGCCCCATCGGCGGAATGCTTTCGGCCTTCGAAACTTACCCTGATGTGAACTGGTTTATCGTGGCCTGTGATCTCATTCATTTTAATGAACTCACGGTAGAAAAAATTCTCTCCCATGTCTCTGGTAAGGTCGCTGTTTGTTTTAAAAATAAAGAGAAGGGTTTTCCAGAGCCCCTTTGTGCTTTTTATACTCCGAAGGCAAAAGACCTTTTTAAAGATGCCCTTTCAAAAGATATTACTTGTCCCGTGAAAGTGTTAAGAAACGCGGATCCTACACTTTTAGATCAAGATCCAGAAATTAATCTAGCGAACATCAATACTCCCGAGGAGAGACATGAGCACCATTAATGTTCACTACTTTGCTTCGTTGAAAGAAGCGAGTGGTTTATCTCATGAAGAAATGAGTTTTGAGGGAACCTATAAAGAACTTTATCTAAACCTCCTTCAAAAATACAACTTTAACCTTCCACCTGAGATGATTATGGTGGCAGTGAATGATGAGTTCTCCACGATGGATGAAATGGTCAAACCTCATTCAAAGGTGGTCTTTATTCCACCAGTGGCGGGAGGCTAGGTGTTTTCCATTTCGAATACTCCAATCTCTTCAGAGGATTTGACAGAGGCGCTTCAAAACGAGAAGGCCGGTGCTATCGTGGTTTTTCACGGTTGGGTTCGTGATCATAATGAGGGAAAAAAAGTTAAGAGTCTTGAGTATCAAATTTATAAAGAACTTGCTCTTAAAGAAGGGCAGAGAATTCTTGATGAGGCAAAAAAGAAATTTAATCTTCATGGAGTGATGGCGGTTCACCGCGAGGGACATCTCGCACTTGGCGAGATTGCCATTTGGATCGGGGCCACGTCTTCTCATCGTGATGATGCTTTTAAGGCCACTCGCTACGTGATTGATGAAATTAAATACCGCCTTCCCGTCTGGAAAAAAGAGCACTATCTATTAGAAAAACCTGAGTGGGTTTTTTGTAAAGATCATCATCACCACGTGCATTTTAGTGAGAAGGAGTTTTACTCCAAACAATCAAGTCTCGTTGATCAAGACAAACTAAAAAAGGCGAAGGTCTTAGTGGTGGGCGCTGGAGGCCTTGGGTGTCCGGTTCTTTTAAGCCTCGCAGGTGCTGGTGTGGGGCACATCACGATAGTTGATCACGATAAAGTGAGTCTCTCTAACCTTCACCGACAATCTCTTTATTCTGTGAATTTAGTGGGAGAGAAAAAGGCAATTATTGCAGCTAAAAAAATTCAGGAACTTAATCCCTTTATTCATGTGGAAGGGATTTGTGATCAGATTAATAGAGACCACATTAAGCATGATGTCGTCATAGACTGTACGGATAATTTAGACACAAAATATTTTCTTCATGACCTTTGTCATAAGTTAAGAGTTCCCCTTATCAGTGCCAGTGTTTATCAAAACGAGGGGCAGGTTCGTACCTTTATTCCGGGAGAAGGGTGCCTCCGTTGTCTTTCCAGTGTAACTCCAGATGATTCCCTTCTAGGAAACTGTAATGACTTTGGAGTCCTTGGGGCCGTGACGAGTACTTTAGGTTCAATTCAAGCCAATGAAGCGATAAAGCTTCTGAGTTCTGGTGAAAACTCCACCACGACTCATTCTTTTTATTTAAATTTATCTGATCTTTCTATGATGAAAGTGAAAAATTTCAAAAAAGAGGGATGCAAGACTTGTTTAGGTGAAATTGAGATCAAAGAGAATTCAATTGAAGTCACTGGAGGCATGGAGATTTTAGATATCAGAAACTTAACTGATGAAGAGGTTTTTGCCATGAAGCCTCATAAAAAAGCTCTTTGTTGTCACAAAGGAATTCGAAGTAAAAGACTGGCAGAGAGCCTTCAAAAAGAGGGCCATGAAGTCTACTCCCTTAAGGGTGGAGCATGCTCGCTGTAATCTTTTTTATTATAGCTCTCTTTTATTCTTCTGTGGGGTTTGGTGGAGGCTCCTCGTATTTAGCGGCACTTTCCATCTCAGAGATTCCTTTCCAACTTATTCCAAAAATTGGACTTATTTGTAATCTTCTCGTGGTGATGAGTGGGAGCATTCTTTATTATAGAAGAGGCTTTTTTAATAAAAAACTCATCTTTCCTTTTGTCTTCACCTCTGTTCCAATGGCGTTTTTGGGAGGTCTTTATCCCATTAAGGAGTCGACCTTTATTTTGGTATTAACCTTTTCTTTAATCTTAAGCGGGTTGAGACTTCTCTTTCTAAAAGAAATTCAAAATGAAAAGGATAGTCTTCCATCCTTAAAAGTGGCTCTACCTCTCGGCGGAGGTATTGGACTTCTTTCAGGTTTAGTGGGTCTTGGAGGAGGGATTTTTTTATCACCTATCCTCTTGAATTTAAAGTGGGGAAAACCCAAAGAGGTGGCGGCAGCAGCGAGCTTTTTTATTCTTTTAAACTCAGTAGCGGGTCTCTTTGGACAGTTTTTGAAGTCACCTTCTTTTGATGTTCTTAATTACTGGCCACTCTTTTTGGCCGTCATTTTAGGGGGGCAGATTGGATCTAGGGTAGGAAGTTCTACCCGAGTGTCCCAAGTTATGATTCAGCGGGGAACGGCGGTACTTGTTCTTATCATTTCAGGGAAACTATTGATTGGACTTTTTTAATTTTTCCCAAATGAAGATTCATAGTAAATATTGCGAGACGTATTTAATCAAGTAATTTCGATTGCACTCAATTCTCTTTCGAATTATATTGCGAACCAAACGCACACTTTTGAATATTTTATCCTATTGTATTCTAGGTATTTAATAAATCTATCTAAAGAGACAACAATCTTAAATTAGATAATTATTCCTTTTAGAATATTTTTTTTCACTATTATTTTTTGTTAATTATAATGAAATAATGAATTTCATCGTTTTTTTTATACTTTTCGTTTCAAACGCTCTTGCATTTCCAGTCGTTGTTGAACCCTCAGTTGGCTATGCTTTTAATGGATCTGGTAAAACGAAATTCTCTAATGCTGATAATATTGAACATTTATATACCTCAGTGAACTATGGCATAAAGCTTGGGGCAGTCCTTGGTAATAATAACCTTTTTGGTCTCGATTACTCTATTCAATCTCATTTTTTAGATTCTGAGCAGAATTCTGGTAAAGCGAGTGATGGTGTTGAAAGATCTCAGCTTGGAATCGTTTATAATTATTTATTCAATAAATTCATCCTCCTTTTAGGCTATTACCCATTAGTAACCCTTGAGGGTAAAGATGGTGATTCGAACCAGAATCAGGTTTTCGTTTCATCAGATCATTTTGAAAAGGGAGCCATGATGTCTGTTGGGCTTGGATATCGATATATGAAGAACTTGAACATTAATCTTCAATACCGGCAATATAGTTTTAGTGAACTAGTCCTAAATGGATCAACGAGTTCAACCCATGAATCGACAGTACTTTCTGATATTTTATTTTCTATTTCAATCCCTATAGGATTTTTTAAATGAGATTATTCTTCTTCCTTTTTATGATTACTCTCCTTGTATCTTGTGAAGAGTCCTGTCAGGGGCTGATCCAGAATTTTGAAAAGAATGCGTTAAGCAAAAAATGTCTCACGGGTAGCATTGAAGAAGGGATGGTAATACCTGGAAGAGACCTAGGTGATTTCAAGCAAATATCAGCAGGTTATTATCATACTTGTGGAATTAGGCCTAGTGGTAAATTGTATTGTTGGGGTCAAGGATCTGGGGGGAAATTAGGTACAGGAAATACCAAGAATTCTTTGATCCCTGTTGAAGTTGTCTCGGGGCAAGGCCTTGGGAATAATGTTAAGTCAGTCTCTGCTGGTGACTTTCACACATGTGCAATAAGAATTGATGGAAAAGTCTTTTGTTGGGGATATGGATTCTACGGGAATCTAGGTAATGGATCTACTAACTTAATGTCTTCAACTCCTGTTGCTGTTCAAACTGGAGAAGGTCTTGGTGATAAAGTTAAGTCGATTACCACCGGCTATGGCCATTCATGTGCCATACGTGAGGACGGCAAAGTTTTTTGTTGGGGTAAGGGAGAACATGGAAAACTTGGTACAGGTACAACAACAGATTCAGCAACACCTGTTGCTGTACTAACTGGAGAGGGTCTAGGCGACAAAGTAATTCAGATTTCTGGAACGAGGGATACAAACTGTGCCCTTAGATATGATGGGAAGGTGTTTTGTTGGGGTTATGGATATTACGGAAATCTTGGTAATGGAACTAATTCTAGTTCCTCAACCCCTGTTGCAGTCTCAAACGGGCAGGGCCTGGGTGAGAATGTAATTAAAATAAACGCCAAGGGTACAAATTGTGCCATTAGGAATGATGGGAAAGCTTTCTGTTGGGGTATTGGACAACGAGGACAATTAGGTAACAATACAACAGGTTTTTTTAACACTTCACCGGTTGCTGTATTAAATGGAGAGGGGCTAGGAGAGAGAGTTTTGGATATTGCCTCTGCTGAACATACTTGTGCCGTACGAGGAGATGGAAAATTATTTTGCTGGGGAGCCTCGGATACAGGCCAAACAGGTTATGGAACTACCACTGATTCCAAAACTCCAATGGAAGTATCATTCGGCGATGGCTTAAGTGATTCAGTAAAATCGATTTCCACTGGTTTTAGTCATTCATGCGCTATTCGAGAAGATGGTAAAGCATTTTGCTGGGGTAAGGGGGCAGATGGAAGACTTGGTAATGGCTCAGATCAAAACCAACTGGAGCCTTCAATATTAAACTTATAGAGATTTGAGGTACATTTGAAGACCAAAAATACACACAATGAGGAGATAAATTATGCTCCCAACACTCTTAGATTCTTTTCTTTAATTGTTGATTTGTTCGTACTTGGGGCAGTGACTTATTGGTCGGTGAAATATTTTGATCTCTTGAATTCTCTCGCGAATTTTAATGAGAGATCAATTTATATAGCAATTTTTTGCTACTTTTATTTTCTTCTCATTGTTGTCCCTATTAATATTTTTTCACAGTCTTTAGGTATGTTTATATTTGGTTTAAAAGCTGTTTCTAAGATTAAGCTAAAGAGATTGGGTAAATTAGCTTCTCTCAATCATTGCCTTTTTTTAAGGAAATATTCTGAGTCAATCGTCGTGAGTATTAGATGAATAAATTAAAAAATAATTTTCTCGATATCTTCTTTTTCTACACTTATCTCCTTTTGGTTCTGACAGTAAGTGCTGTTTTATTTGTGTCGATTAGCTCTGATGGTTTTGATTTTGAAAATGTCGCAGACAAACTCAGAAAACGTATAACGGGACAGAGTGCGAAAGTTCATTCAAAGATAATTAATATTGAAAAAAATACAAATTCGGCGATTGTTAAGGCAATAAGAGGAGCTGTTTTCTTAACACATAAGGGTGTTTCAACCCAATTAAAACTTGGAGATGTGATTGAACAGGGCTCATTAATTGAAACGAAAGAAAAAAGTTTTGTTACCATCATGTATGGTCAGGATTATGAGCTGAAGATAATGATAGGCCCAAAAAGTAAGGTTAATTGTACTTCAATCATGCTTTCAACAAAACAGAGGGTTCATGAAAATCTTTTTGGTCTTGTGCATGGAACTGTTCGTGCACAATTTCGTAATCCAAAAAAGAAGGCGGATCTTTCAATTAATACAAAAAGTGTGGTTTTTGGTGTCCGAGGTACTACTTTTTTTGTTGCTACAGACCAAGATAAATTTACACTCCTGATTGTTAAAGAGGGGCTAGTTGAAGGGCAGAATTTTATTCGCTTAAGTAAAAAAATGATTTCCGCAGGATCAAGTTATTTGATTTGGAAAAATGGTGAGGAGAGAGAATATTTGCTTAATGATATATTTGCGAAAATTAACTGGGATTTCAATACGGCTAATGACTTTTTGCCAGAGATTGAAGACTTTCTTAAATATTTTGATACTACCGGGTTAGATAATCAATCTATAACAGAAAATAAAACGACAGATAATTTAACAACTAAAATGGATATTGATATCAAGAAAGAACTTAATAATTTTAGTATCGAAACAAAGGAAATCCAAGACAGTGTTGATTCATTAAATGATTATCTCACCTCTCTTAATGCAAAAAAGAAAGATCGGTTACCTGGGATTGAATCTGATATAAAGTGTTTGATCACTTCTCGCAAGGAATGCAAATTATTTTCAGAGAAGGTGTTGATTCAGCGTGGATTTCCAAGAACCTTTGGAGCTCCCCGCTATATCCAAATGATGGTTGATGACCTTCGAAAACAGATCGTAGAAATGGAAGAAGAGATAGGGGCTACGAAAAAAGAGAAAGAATTACTTGAGGCCCTTATTATTAAACGGCAAGAAGTTTACGAAAAGGCGATGAAAATGATTACTGAATTAAAAGATTCAAAAGAAATCCTTGAGCTTATTTCAGACAAGAGTCTTATTAGACCTAAGGAGTAATTTGCGACAAACGACTAGCAGAGAAGCTTCAAAAATAGGGCCTCGAGGTCTACTCTATTGAGGGGTGAGTTTCCTTTTTTTTTATTTTAGCACTTTTTTTTTCGTCTGTGGGGTTTGTTAGAGGCATCGGGCTTCTCTCAGGGCTCGTGGGCCTTGGCGGTGGCAAGTTTTTTTATTTTTCTTAATTCTATCGCGGGTCTCTCTGGGCAATTTATAAAAGATCCCGATGTGAGTGCCTTTAGTTACTAGCCTTTATTTTTTGCCGTCTTTGTAGGGGGGCAGATTGGATCTAGGCTTGGGATTTCACCAAGAGTCTCTCAAGTCATGGTGAGACGAGGACGGGGATACTTATTCTTATTATTTCTGGGAAACTTCTCTTAGGGCTTTTTTAATTTGCCCACAATGAAATTATTTCAATGGGCATCCATCAAAAAAAAGCCCCATTACTGGGGCCTTTTTTTAGATTCAATTTCTTTTAAGGTCTAGGAGGACGTTGACCACCTTGTGGTCTATCTGGGCGAGGAGGACGATTTGAACCGCCACCTTCCCTGTCATCAGGTTTGCCTTCATTGTTAATTGAAGGAGCAGATAATCGAGAATCTGAATTTCCTCCTCCTTCATCACCGTGATTCTGTCTACCATGACCTTGTTGACCGTTCTGTCGTCGTTGTTCACTTACGAATCCACCCATTTGAGGTCTTTCACCTTTTGGCATGTCTCTAAGTTCTTGAGCTTTTTCTTTTACCATCTGGCCGAAGTTATCTTTGCGCTCTTCTCTGCGCTCTTCACGTCTTGCTTGACGATCTTCTTTGCGCTCTTCTCTGCGCTCTTCACGTCTTGCTTGACGATCTTCTTTGCGCTCTTCTCTGCGCTCTTCACGTCTTGCTTGA
>JACCEB010084076.1_pt1 | contig 18776 bp, 3 predicted proteins | sample 7454761 | NCBI WGS metagenome assembly JACCEB01 (sample SAMN15323454, study PRJNA562643) | freshwater metagenome | isolation source: river surface water | place: USA:Blue River Watershed | collected 2017-08-18 | reverse complement strand
TGGTTTAACATTATTATAACATAGTTAAGATAAAAATATTTTATTTTTAAAAATATTTAAAAAAAAATCTAATAAATTTTTTTCTATAGTATATTATATATATTTGATGTCCAAAAATACTGAAAATACTACATTACTTCCCCTATTCGTTAAAACTGCTGACAAACGTTCTAAGTTATTTATTGACGTACTTAGAAATCAATGGGATGATTCAATGACTGGAGTTAAAATTACCAAGTTTACTTCTGAGTTTAGATCACAATATTTCAAAGATAATAAACAACCTGATGATGTAATGCATCAAGAATGGATTGATTTTGGTAAGGATATTGGTACCCGTTTAGGTGATAAACTATCTACTGCTTTAAAACAAATTGAAATTGATGCTATACTTAGCATTTTTAGAAATGCTGCTGGTGATGCTTCTAGTAACCCCGAAAAAAAATTTACTCAACAATTAATTAGATCTTTATTTGCTGAAATGAAAGATGGTTCAGGAAATGAACAAATCAAAATTGCTGAACAATGGAAAAATGTTAAAACCTTTAAATATAAGGCAAGAGCCCAATTAGCAGATTTGATTGCCTCTAGCGGAGAATTAGCCAACCTTAATACTGCCATTGAATCTGGATCTGGTGCTACTGATGCTGCTCTTGAATTCAAATACAGATACGACAAATTCTGGCTCAGAACTTTACTTGAAGCCCATGCTGCTTCTGCTACTCAATCTGTTGGAGCCCCTTCTAGTTTCTGGGATGATGACGTTAAACCAACTGGTCAAACTTATTACCGTAAAGGTTCCGAACTTTACATGCGCGACGCCTCTGGTGTCGAAGTTCGTGTTGATGTAGGTTCACCTGCTTTCCAATCCCTTAAAACCGAAGAAAAGTGCTTAGGTACTGGTTTTGTTGAAAATAGTGGTGTATCAGGCGAAACTTGTGCTGATTACTTACGTGACTGCTTATCCGGCAAAGACGTTACCCAATGCAGAAAATATCTTGATGATGATAAATACTGGGATAAAGCTGTTGATGAAGTAGAAAAGATGTTACCTGGTATGGCTGTTCAAACTCTTAATGCCTTTGAATTTCCCATGGAACAAGTTTGGGATAACACTGCTTCCCGCAGACTTCTCAAGTACAAATCCACTGATGCCTGGATTGCTGGCCTTGTTGCACTTACCAAAGGAAAAGGCAGTGCTGCTATAACTGAACCTGATGTTAAAAAGATTGCTGGTAACACCAAACTTATTGGTTACCTTGAAATGTTAGTTAAGAAAGTTAACACCAACCCAGCTATCCTTAATAAAGACTACACTGGTGCTACTGATGCTGGAAGAATTAACGACCCAGATGCTTTTAAAGACGGCAGATTATGGAAAATGGGTGTTAGAGGTCATATCAATAATCCTGCTTCATCTGTCAGTTCAGTTGACAAATTAGCCAGTGGAATTAGAGATTCTAACTCCAGAATTAGCATTACTCTTGGATTACCTGGTTTAACTGGTTTTGCATCCAGATTTAGCCTTATGTCTGGTGGTGGTGCTGTTGAAGAATTAGAAGCTAAGGTTTCCGACCAAACCAAACATACCAGTCACATTATTGGAATGCAACTTGCCGGTCTTATGACAAGATTAAAACAACACGGTAAAGAAATTGAAAAGGGCGATCAACTTAAAATTGATACATTACTTAAAGCCCTTAAAGAGTCTGAAGAAAAATTATACAGGGCCAATTTATATGTTGAAAAATACGCCAGTTTACTTGAACTTCACGGTCAAAAAGACAATACTAGCGTATTAAGCATGGGCCATCTTAAAGAATTCGTTGATACCCGCAACAAATACTTCTCTCGTGTTGCCAAGAAACAAAATGATTTATTGAGCATCCTTAGATCCATTGCTGAAGCTGCTAACAAAGAAGCTCCTGCTACTGAAGCTGAAATGAAAGCTACTAGTGTTGATCCTGAATCTATTAACTTTGGTACTTTACTCGGTTAAACAAGTTAATCAAGTTAATCAAGCAAATAAAACATATTAATTAATTTTATTAATAATTATAATTATTAATAAAATAATATAAAGATGGAATTTCTAATTATTGTATAATGGGATTAGGACTTTTATTACTTGTTTCTGTGGGTAAGTAGAATCTTTACTTGTCTGCTCAACCAGAAATAACATTTTTTAAAATAGCATACAGAAGACACACAAATTATTCAATTGAACCGACACCACAATATTTTAAAACAACACCTGACTTTGGTAGAAGATGTACTATAAGTGTAGCTAAAAATGCGGATCTAATTGGAATGTCATATATTTATGCAGAATTACCAAATATACAACTAGAAAACACATCTGCAGCAAATAAACAATTTGCTTGGGTTGAAAAAATTGGTTTAGCTTTAATTAATTTTATTGAAATTGAAATAGGTGGTTCAGTAATTGAAAGACACTATGGTGATTGGTTAAATATTTGGAGCGAAATAACAATAAGCACAGGACAAAAACCTGGTTATAATAAAATGATTGGGAACATTCCTAAATTAACTGAATTTTCAAAAACAAAAGAATCATACAAACTTTATATACCATTGTATTTTTGGTTTTGTCAAGACACAGGACTTGCATTACCATTAATTGCTCTTACACATAATGATATTAAAATACATGTGGAATTTAATGATATTGAAAAATGTTATAAACTATCACCAAGTCATTATTTAACACTATCAGATAATTTTTGTTTATTAAAACCGGGAGAAATATTTTCACAAACATATCAAAACAATAAAAATATTGGAGAATTTGTTAGTTTTGACCCTATTACACAAAACTTATATTATAATCCAGTTAAAGGAAAATTTATTGTACCTTCAAAATTAAATGATTCATATCTTATCTTAACAGGTAGCAAAACTAAAACTACAAATAATATAAAACCAAATTCTGTTGTAGTTAAAGATCAGGATTATTTTAAGTTTAATAAACCATCGTTATTAAATGCATATTTAGTTATTAGTTATATTTACTTGGATAACTTTGAAAGATTTAATTTTTTAAATAATTCTCACGAATATCTTATTCCAATTGTACAAGATGTGCCTGACCAAGTTATGTATTCAACAAATGTAACTTATAAATTACCTTTATCAAATCCAGTTAAATTACTTGTTTGGCGTGGTATTTTATTATCTAATTCAAATTCAAATGATAACTTTAATTACACAACTTTCCCTTACACAGAAACTGAAGAAGAAATTGTAAATAAAAATACCCTTGTTATTAATTCAGTTAACAGAATGGAACCAAATAGTATTGAATATTATACCTATTTACCAAAACACCAATATAAAATTAAAAGTAAGCAAAAAGGAATATATTTTTATTCATTTGGATTAAATCCATTAGAATTACAACCATCAGGAAGTTTAAATTTTAGTAAGGTCGACGACGCTTACATATTATTTAAATTAAATAAAAACATAAATTATCAAAATCCCGTCACATTAAGGGGATATTCGATTCAATATAATATATTAAGAACATCTAATGGTATTGGTGGTTTACAATTTAGCATTTGAAATTTTTTGAAAATTCTCATATGCTTTTTATAACCATGCTAAACTACTATGTCCACTCATAAATCTTAATATATTATATTCTTTTAATACTGTTGATAAACTATATGGGTCAGATTTTACCTTAGGATTTGATTTGACTCGCATAATCACATCATCAAAGTTGGAAAAATTCAAATGACCAGAATGTTGATCTTCAGTTGGATGTAATGAAAATGTGTATGCGTAATGTCCGTTTGGTAAAGAATTATTAAATTTTTGATAAGGTACAACGTCGGTAAAATAAGTATAATCTCTTTCGGAAAAAAGAGCAGTACCATTAGCTTTAAATAATAATGATTCAATTGGTGAAATTGTTTGGGTTTCATATGCATCGGAAAATTGATATTTTAAGTACATTGCAATTAAATATTCTTTTCTTTTGTAATCGGTAATTTCAGATAAATATTTTGTTTCATAATACATAAGATATTTTAACAAGTCCTCAGACCATATTGACCATGAACTAAACCATTCAGTTAATCTATAAATTTGGAAAAAACTAGAACTAGTTTTGTCTGTTGACATCTTATACAATACATATTTGTTTTCATTAGTTTTTATTAGTTCAATATCAACCGCATAATTACGTTGTTCATCTGTTCTATATTTCCCATAAGCTAAAAGGTCAAGATAAAAGTAATATGCTTTAACATAAGTATTGTATTTTGCATCATATTTTGTATTGATAACTGGATAATATGTAAGTTTTGGATTTGATGAAGGTCTTGAAATTAAATGAATATCCTTAACTAGTCCTTTAAAATTACATTTAACAACAGATTCTTCACTTGTAATATATGTGTCGGGACAAATTTTGTAGCGGTCAATAATATATTCATGTGCATTATTTCCAAATAATTTTCTTTCAGAATTATCTAATAATATATAATCAGTTATTAATGATAAATTTACAGTTGGTTTATTTGTAAATGTAAAAGTTGTATCTGAGGTATTTGTTAAAGTATTAGTTAAAGCATATGCAACATCATTAAGTGAATATTTTAGTCTTATTTGAGTATTTGGCATTGCAACAGTTGGTATAGATAAACCGGGTTTACAAGAATACCAAAAAATTAAAGGTAAATAAAAATACCATTTTTTGCCATCAAATTTTATATCACACATTTTATTTTTTTGATTACGAGTTTCTTCTGTTGAGTATAAATATTTATCAATTAAATATGTGTTTTCACTTAACTCTTCAACAAGTTGGTCATTAAAATATAATTTTATCGATGAGAAAAATTTATTGCAATCGGTAAATTTTGGAACAATATTTGATGTTATTGTGTTTTGGTTATATTCAACAATTTTGTTCATATTAATATTTTGTTTAAATTCATTAGAGTAAAACAAATTAGTTAATTCTGATTTTTCATATGAAACTAAATAAAACTTTGCTGGGTTGGAAATTGCTGTTGTAAAAGGCGAATATGTCGGTTTTGTACTTGTAGTTGTAGTTGTAGTTGTAATATTGTTTACAGTTGTAGTTGTAGTTGTGGTTACTGGTTTAAACATTTTGAAATCATTAACTGAATCATTCATAAACAGGTTAATAACATTTAGTTCTGTTTGATTATAAAATTTTGCAAATTGCAAGGAATCTTGATAAAAACTTATCTTATTAACTAAGTTTATTTTAAAATCATTAAAGTGATATGTGTATTGTAGATTTACATCTAGTTTTTCAAAATATGATACAACATAACAAACCTTATTATTTGCCCTAACTTGATCTAAAATTTTAACTAAAAATATTTTTGTGCCAGAAATTAATTGCATTGTTGATTTTGGTGGAACTGATTGTAAAAATATACTATCACCTGTACTTTGTTCTGATGTTTCTATCAAATATAAATAATTATCAAATTTAGAAGCTTCCCCATCATATTGATACATGTAAAAATTAGTTGTTGATAAGTATTGGTAAGGATATTCCAATGTAACAACGTATTTTCTATTTTCTTTAGGTTTAAAAATTTTACCAATCGGTTCAATAAAATATTGTTTCAAAGTAATTGACCCTGTTAAGTCTCCATTTAATGGATTCCATTTTATAACAAGCTTATTATCATATGTGCTAATATCTGAATTTTGAATTTGGAAATTATTTATTTTATAATAAGATTGGTTTTGTAAAAGAATTAACACAAAATCATCAGGCATTGTAATCACTAATGAATTATTTGCAATCGAGTAATCAGTTTGAACAATGTCCCATGTATTTTTTTGAATGAAACCAACATTATTTTTAAGTTCTTGGTCTGTATATAAAGTTTTTATAGAAAAATATGTTGAACTTGTTTCTTGGTTAAAATAAATTGATGTTTTATTTTCAATATTAAATTTTGGTTCAGTAATGCCGTCCCATGGAGTAATATCATATACATGGGAACTTGGTAAACCATCTGTTATATTTTTATAAACAAACACCGTTGTATTTACACAAACTGGATATTTAACATTGGTATAATAAAGATACTCTTCTTGTTTTTCGATTGAGACAATTTCATTTGATAAATCTTCAACTATTCGTTTTGTATGAAGTATTTGTGTAAATTTTTCTGTTGTACCAGTAAGAATTGTGTTATTAGAATTTGTATAATGAAAAACTAATTTATTATCACCAAAAGTATGCACATGTAATGGTTGAATTTTTTTATTTGTAGATGCTGTGTTAGTGTTTATAATACTAAATTCCAAAGGAACAATATAATTATCATTGATTGGTCTGTAATCGGTTTGTTCAAAAGGTGGGTCTAATTGATACTCGTATAAACTTTGGCCTAATATTGTTGTTGTTCCTGTTATTTGGTTTATAATTAAAACATCTTTTGAATTAAAACTTGTAACATCAGATAAATTAACATAATACTTACCATTTGAATCAATCTGAAGAATACAATTTTGATTATCAATTATAATAATTGTTTTACTAGAAACAAATGGAAAAGCTGGGTTAATAAATTCTAAATATAACTTGTTCCCAACTACTGAAAACACATTAATAAATTCGCTATATCTAAACTCAAAAACATCACTAGTTGTTGATACTGTCAAATCAGGAATCAGTAAATCAATACTTGAGTTTGTAATATCAATATTATCAATTACTAAATTTATATTTTTAAAATATATTTCGTCCACAAAATCAAGATTATAACTTGTGTTAACTTTTAGACGATATAAATATCCCAAAAATTTTGATGATATAATTGAGTACGTTTTTTGTTGGTTTAAAATATAAAAATCAGTTGGTTTAATATTATAACTTGATGAAAAATTTATTTGGTCGGGATAAAAAGCAAAATTACCTAAATCAATTGATGTGTTTAGTTTGTCTCCATTTAAAAAATCAAGAAAATATGTACAGTTTGTAAGTATTTCACTAGAATTAAAATTTAATTTATATTTATAAACTGGGTTCATAATTAATCCGTTTGTTTGCTGAACTGGTACAATTCCATACCCATTAAACTCAATAACATCAAATAAATTAACATCTTGTAAAGGTAATGTATAAGAAAACAACGCATTATTACCAGTAGAATATAATCCATAATAATTTATTTTAAGAAGATAATCAGTTGTATTGAAATTATAAACTTTATTTGAATTTATATTAAAAGTAACAGTAGCAATTAGTTTGTCAGTAAATTCTTTTTCAAGATTTTCCAAATTACCGGTATTACAATATTTTTCCCATATTTTACCTACTAAAAATTTCATTGGGTTTAAAAAATAATAATTTGGGGTATCATTAAGTTCATTTGTAAAGTTATTTAATAATTCCAATAACTGATCCCCAAAAATTCTAATATATCTCAAGAGTTTATTTGTTCCAATACCAAATAATATTTCATTTTTAACAGTTGGGGTTGTTTTACTTAACCACAATAATACCTGATTTTGAATTGAATTAAATGATGTTTGGTTTCTATAAACAATATTTTGATTTATGTCATATGTATATTCATTCGATAAATCATATGCAATTTCTTCTTCATCATCAATAATAATATATTGTGGATTTTTATCATTATTAAAAATAATATTGTTACCATCAAAAAATACATCATATCCAAAAGATTTTAATAATTTATTTATATTATCAACAACATTAAAATAAAAGTCTGGTACCATAATTAATTTTTCAATACTGGCTAAAATTAATGGTTCAATATTATTTTTCCATAGGACATAGTTTTGTTTACGTGTTTCTGAGCTATTAACAATTTCAAGGAATTCAGTTAGTCTTAAAATTTCGTTATTTGTTAAATATGAATATGTGTTATTACCTGGTTCGTAAATTATTTTCGCTTCATTATTTTCCCATTTTACATATTTATTTAAATTTATTAATGAATTTAATCCAGTTGTGTTTTTTATTGTGCATAATAATCCCCATTTATTCCATGGTTTAATATAATTGCAAATAGTTAATAATTTTAAATTACATAATTCTAACAACTTTAACCTAATATTTTTTACACTCTTAAATAATAATAATTGGTCAAAATATCCTGTTGTATCAATACTAACAGTAGTAAATAATCTCAGTTTTTGAAAATCATCAGATTGTTCTAATAAATCTATGTCAATTGGATTCTCTGTAGTAAATACAAAAGAATTAATATCAATATTTTCTAATTTTGCAGTAAGTGAATTAACAGAATATTTTTCACCTGCCGTAAAAACATAATTAGAATTATCTGTAAGTTTATATTTGTATTTTGTATTATTAAATTCTATTTTTGATACAAGTATATTTTGAACCCAATCTTCGGTGTCTAATATTTTTGTGTTTATGTAATAGTCTAGCGAAGTATCAGCTATATTTTTTTGTTTAAAGTTTTTGAAAATTTGTTGAGATTTTACTAAATAATTAGTGTTTTTTGTGTAAATTATTGTTATGTTATTTAATAATATTTTTGAAGAAACCAAATAGTATTTTGAGTTACTTAAAATTATCTTAACACTAAATGTTAAATCTTCATTTAAATATACAACTTGGTATATCTTTGTATTTACTACTTTAGTGCTTGTTGTAAAAATTATTTCTTGATGATATTCCCCATTAATGAGTTGTACAACATTCATAAATTTTATTGGATATTGATTGAAAATAATAATTGGATTCATATTTATTTCTGTTAATTTATATGATTGAACAATTTCTTGAAATTTAAATGAAAATTCTCCAGTGTAATGTAATTTAATGCTAATAAGTTTGCTAATTGTATGAGAATAATTCCATGCACTTAAAATATCTGCATATATTTTAATTTGATTTCCATTTTTAATTTTTGCCAAATAAATTCTTTGAATTGCAACATTATTTTTTTCACAATGTAGATAATATGTGCCTGATAACGTATCAAAATTACTAATTGTTCCATCTTTGTTAATCATACAATAATTATAAAAATAAATGTTTTCATATTCACTCGATATTATACCATTCGCTTTTTCATTTTCTAAAATAGAAACACCATACTTAAATACTATTTTTTTATTATTTACTGTTTTATCCATAAAAATTAGTTCATCATTTTTAAGTGCGCATCTTACTACTTCTATTTTAGTTTCAAGTGGCATATCATAATTTAATATTTGAATTCCATAGTTATATCTAAATTTATTTAGTAAGTAAAATGTATTAATATTTGGTTCTGAATAAGATATTATCATCAATGTTTGCAAGTTAGTATCTGGAATAACACTAAAAATTTGATTAATATAATCTTCTGTTTTAATAAAATAAGATTTTACTATTGGTGCAGTTACTGTTGAAATAATTTGAATATCCCGAATAAAACCATACATTCCATTTACCTTAATTGGTTGACCAAAAAACCAATTAAAACCATTTGACAAAATCACTGGATTATCTATTTTAAATCCTTTAACAACTTTATCATATGTAGTTAAAATAGAAATTGGATGTTGAGTTGTCATTTTAAAATCAATATTAGGTACTTGCATGTAGTTTGTAAAAATTTTTTTATAATTAATATCCATCAAATAAACCCAATAAGATGACGCTAAACCTGTCCAACCATTAATTTTTCCATTGGTAACAAAAAACAAATCTATTTTATTTACCGAAACAGAATTGGGCATTCCAACAACAGTAGTATCGGTAATTTCAATGTCAGACGTAATTTTGCCGGTTGAATCTATTAAAACGTATTTTGATTTTAATGGTTGATATGGTAAAATAAAATCATAAAAACAGTTTGAAGTAAGTGCAAGTTCTGTGTCAAATATAATTTCATTATTTCTTATATTAATTACTGTTAATACTCTAATATCATTTTGACTAAATACATATATCATTTTATCCATTTTTTTTATTTTAACAAAATTATCACACAAATAATATTTATTATTTGAACAAAATAGTTTTACTTTTAATGATTGTTCACTAAATTTACCACAAAAAGAACCAGTTGTAGGTTCAATGGTAGTAGTTTGATTTGAACATATTAATTGATTTCCTGAAATATAAAAATCACCTGGTAATATTGTTTGTTTTGTTGCATATGTAATAATATTATTGACTTTAATGTCAGGAAGTTCTCTTTGTTCTTTGCTAAAATATACACCAAATGTATAATAACCTTTATTTGTGTATTTTATTTTACTAATTTGTTTCATACAATCTAATTCGTATGAATTATTAAAAATATTTAGTCCTTTAACTACAAAATAATTTCCATCAATTAAAATTACTTCATTTATTTCTAAATAAAGTTTTGCATATGATGTTATTATATATTGTAACTCAGATTTTTGAAACAAAAGTATTTTATTTTGTACAAATAATGGATTTTGATAAGATACAGAATAAGATGCAGAACCTTGAATAATATTAGTAAAACTACTTGATCCTAATCTTGTTGATAGGGTAGATTGTGGACTATTTAACACTACTGATACTATTTTTTCTGACTTTGTGCTTGATGTTTGTCTTGTTGTGTAGTTAACTAAATAAAATATTGCTTGTGATGATATGTTTGTAGATGTTGATAATGGCGACGATGATGTTATAAGTGTATTTGTTATTGGGTATTGGTTTATAATATTTAATAAATATGGTTTAATATTTAAAACACCATGAAAATCTAACGGTTTTATTTCATGAGAATAACTTGTTACATCTTTATTTCTAACATTTTCATAATATTTATAGCCAACATTGTAAGTTTGTGAAACAATGTTTAATTCCAAATTATTTCCATTTGATTTAAAAATATTTTGATTTAACACCTCATAATTTGTTAATAAGTTTTCCAGTTTAATTTCACCATTTGTGCTAGCAATTATTGGTTGAGAAAATCCAATCTTATTTGTTGTGTCTGTTAATAAGTCCAAATAATCTCCAAACATTGTTAATGTTGAAACAAAAACTATATTAAAATACATAATACTAATTTGTCCATTTGTTGATTCCAATTGCAAACTCCATGTGGTATTAGAATATGGAAGAGTATTTAGGGTTGATGATGTGTATGAAGGAATTATATATCCAGAATTTAAAATAATTGTGTTTTCGTTATTTGTTTTTGTTATTGATATATTTGATGACAAAGATGTAATTTTATGATTGGAAGTAATTTTACCAATTTCAACATTTGAATTTGTTTTTACTGAATCGGAATCAAAAGTTAAACTTGACATTAAAATTGGAATTATTGAATTAGTGTATGTGATACCTCCTGATATAAATTTTATCATTGGTACTTGAATATTCTCGTATTTTTTAATTATAACTGGTAATAAAAGCTTTCTTTCTGGAGATGATAATTTTCTTTTTAATACTAAATTTGTTGTAAATTCGTTTGTACCCTCAAATATCCCAGTATTGGAATCATTGGATAAAATATTAATATTGTCTAGAACAAAATTAGAATCAAATGCTAAATTTTCATTTGTGTCATAAATTAAACTGGATTGTTGGCTTTTAATATTTTTTGTTAAGAAATTTTCAGTTAAATTTTGTTGTTTATATGATTTTATATACTGATAATTTACAACATCGAATAAATCATTGTCAACCAAATATATTTCATTTTTTGTTACAGAAACACTACTTGAACCAACAATATTTTTATAATAATTTATATTTGGACTATTTGTTAAAATATTAGTACCTGAGTCATAATAGTAAAAACATTCATTATTTGAATTTGTAACCATGTAAAATGAATATGTAATTAAATTGTTTAATCCTAATAAATTGCCATTAGTTTCCAGAGTGTAAGTTTTATTTAATTTAATAACATCAAATGTGTTTTTATTTAATATCCATGTGTGATAATTTCCTTCAGGTATTTGTAAACTTTTAATGTTCTTTTTCTTTAAAATAAAGTACTGAGAATTTATTAAACTAATTAACATTATATAATTTTCATCATCTGTTTCAATAATTTTTTTGGTATATTCAGATGACTCATAAATTGAATATGCGGCAGAATTTCTAAGTGTTAATGCAGGCAATAACTTATGTGTAATGTAATTACCAGTTGTATCTGTTTCTGCAGATGCATTTAAGGATTTTTTATATAATGGTGAGTTAATTGATGTTGATGTTGAATTAATATAAAAATATATATTCTTCTCAGTTGGAGAACCATCTAAATTAACAATATATTTATCGTCAATTGAAAAATAGTCTGAGCCTATTTTTATTATAACTTCATCCCAATTTACTGATAATAATTCAGAGGTAACAGGTGCTGTATAATTAGCTTCCTTAAATCCTGTAATTTTAATTGACAAAATATTTGGTGTTACTGAAACAGAATTTAAATCAGAAACATTAGTTAAAAAAACAAGTTGTTTATCTGTAATATTTATTAATGACGATGATAATATATATAATTTAATTTCAGTACTAGATATTGGCTTAATTGTGCAACTAATTTGATTTAAACCCAATATAATTTTTGTTGATAACTGTGTTGAAAACATTGAACCGATATTACTTGCGAAAACTATTGAATACTCGTAAATATAACTTGATGTTGTCATTTTTGTTAAAGTTATTGAATTTGATGAATTTTGATTGCTAGCTGTTTTAATATTTGATTCTAATATTTCAACTGGATTAACAATTAAACAGTCTGCAATTGTGTTACTGAATGAATAACGATTCAAGTTGGTGTCTAAAGTTCCTTTATATATTTGGTTATCATCAAATTTAATATATCGTGTCTTTACTGTTGATACTCCTATGAAATTGTCGTTGTAAATTATATTACCACTAGAATCAATTGATGAAACACCATAATAGTTAAATTTTTCTTTTTTTTGTTCATTGTATACATTTGAAATTATTTGTCTGTCATCATAAGTATTTTCATCTTTATTATCAATATATGTACTTGAAGCAAATTGATATGAATTTAAATTAGTTGCATCTGTAATTGTATTTACATTATTATTTTGGTCGGTTATATATAATTTATCAAATGATGTATCTGTAATCGGATGTAATGTTGTTATTTGAGTTGTACCAGAATAATCATAATAAGTATTGTTAATATCTTGATTTATTTCTTTATTCGACAAATACTTATCTTTTTTGTTATTTGGATTTGATAAATTTAAATAGTCAATATTATTTTTAACATATTCAATATGATCAGTAAATAATTTTGACATATTTTCCATTGAATTAATATATTGGCTTGATAATCTGTTACTTCGAGAATATTTTTTATAAAATGGCGTTAAAATTTTATATGTGTTATACTTACTTTCAGTTAATGTACTTTTAATTACATCTTTAAAAGCTCTTCCATAATATTTATTATTTTCCTCAATTCTTAATGCACCGCGTGAAAATTTTACAAAATCACCATCTGAAATAGAACTTGTAGTAAAGTTATTTTGTAATGGTAATGTGTAAACTGAAGAAGATAATACATCATAAAATTTATTTATTGATGCAGCACGGGTTCCCATTGTTAAAATTCTTGTAGACACCTGACCATAAAAAATATTACTTGTATTTAACATGTAAACAAATATGTTATTAAACTCACTAATTGTGCTATCAATGATGTTAAAAATTTTTTGATAGTTTGGATTTTCATTAAAGAATGTTAAAAATTTATCACAAAGCCCATCGATAAAAGCTTGGTAGTAATATCCAGTATTAATAAATTCAGTTGATAAATTAAACTCATCAAATGCTGGATTAAAAGTCTTTTGTAATACCAAATTTGAACTGGATTCAATTGTATTTGTATTTTTGTTTATTTTGTAATAAGTTTCAGATTCAGGTTTAATAAAAAATTGTTGTGTTGATAAAGGACAAAGAAAGTTAATTGTGTTTCCATTTAATCTAATAATAGAAGTTGAATTAATTTTAAAATTTACATTATAAAAATATAATAGCGGTGAATACTGTCCAACTAAACTATCAAACTCTGAACTTATTGTTTCTGATTGGTTATTAACTAGCATTATCATTGGTTTATTAAAAACATAATCATTTACGTCAGATAATTTTTTATCATTTATATATTCACAATCAGTTGAGTGTGAAATAAAAGTATTTAAATTTGGTACTGCACCAGCTATTGGAATTTTTAAAATGTTATAAGTATAATTAATTGTATTTTCAGTTTGTAAAATATCAGTAAATGTATATATATATGTTGATGCTACATTCATAAAATTAACAGTTCCAATTAGTTTAGTTTGGTAATCTGCAGAATTTGCACCAGTTGGTATTATGTCACTCCTGTATATTTTCCAACCAATTATTGGTAAATTTAATGTGTTTGTAAAACTTCCTAATTGAATTTTTGGTTTATAAGTAGATACTGTAAAATCAACAGAAGTAGCAAATGTTTCTATGTTATTATTACCATAAAATGTAACTTCATATTTATATTTACCAGAAGCGAAATTACTTGTTTTTAATAAGGTTGAATTTCCAATAGTAAATGTGCTTGGTGAATTTAAAAAAGTTAATGGGTCAATAAAAATATTTGTATTAGATTTAGTTAAAAATCCAATCAATTTTGTCTCAGTTGTTCCACCGGTGTTTCTATAAATTTTCCACCCTAATATGTTTGGATCTGAAGGATTGTCAAATGTTATTTTTGGTATTTTTGTTCCAATTGTATAAGTAACAGCAGATGATTTTATTGTTTCAGTATTATTATTACCAAAATATGTAACTTGATATGTATATGAACCTGCTATAAATGTAGAAGGTTTATCTGTAGTTGTATCTTCAATTACAAAAGTTGTTGGTGGGTCTAATATTAATGTACCAATTTTAGGTGGACTAAAAGTGGTGAATGTGTCAACGAAATTTTTATTTGTTGATGATATGTTAACAGTACCAACAAAATTAGTAATATAATCATTTGGATTATTACCAGATAATATTATATCACTTCTATAAATTTTCCATCCTAAAATACGAGAATCTGATGGAGTTGTAAAGTTTAACTGAGGTAAAAAATTACTAATTTGAAACACAACATAAGGAGCCGCCTTTGTTTCTTCATTATTTGCACCAAAGTAAGTTACTTCATATTTATATAATCCAGCAACAACATTTGCTGGTTTTAAAGTTGTAGAGTTGGTTACTGTAAAGCCGATGTTAGGGTAATTTATTGTATGTTCATTTATTGGTTTTGAAATTGTAAACACAGGTTCTTCATATTTAATTGTTAATATTGCATCAGAATATATATCATCAAAACTAGTTTCTAATAAACTATTTACTGTTTTTAATAAATAATAAAAACCATCTGACTTTTGTCTATATAATCGCCAGGAATCATAAGTTTTATCTATTATATTTGGAAAGTTATATAACCTTATAAACTTATTAGCAGATGTCAAATTAACACTAAAAGTTTGAGGAAGTGACTCTTTTGTTGTTTTTAAACTATAAAAACTAATCATGTAGTTATATGTTCCTGTTGTAAAATTTAATGTTGTACTTACTAATTCACTACTTACAATGTTTACAAATACTGCTTTTCTTTTTGTTGGAATTAACTTTATTGTATCTTGTGGATTATTTGCTCTTGTTAAATAATATAAATGTTCTGGTGAAAAATCCAAAGTATTTGTTAATTTAACTATGCCATTTGAATCAATATTAAAATTACCACTTGGAATAACAGATACAGGATAGGCAAAATCTTCCATATAAATTTCACTTATTAATGGAATTGTAGTAATACTAATTTTTAATTCAGAACCAGTTGTTGCATTTTCAAAGTAATATCGCGATCCAGTTAGGTTCACTCTAACAAAATACTTTTCAGACAATGTGCTAGTAATTGGTAGTTTATTAAGCTTTGTAATTGTGTTTTCTTTGTAATCAATTCCAACCAAGTTATCATTAATGTTATCAATAAATACACTATCTGAGTTATTTGTAATTGTTTTTACTAATAATAAATCTGTTGAATTTACTTTTGTTCTGTAAATTTTTCTTCCAATAATATTTTTATTTTCACTAACTGGAATATTAAATATTTTAACGACTGAATTATTTCCGCTTACAGTTGGAGTTGGAATTGTTATGTATTTTATGTCTGAAACATCTGATTCTGACGACAAAGTAAAAAATGAAATAGCATAACCATATTTACCAGGTTGTAAAAAATTATTATCAATTATTGGTTGGCTTACAATCTCGTAATCAAAATATTCTGGACAAACCAAATAATTCGAATTTAAATAATTAATAGTTAGTAATCTTATATTATTAAATCTATTTGTATATAATTCTGAACCATTTTCTAAAATTATTGTTCCATCACTATTTACTTTATTTAATTTAATAACGTTATTTGAGGTTTTTTTAACATAAGTGTGTTTTGTTGATTTAATGTATGGGTTTGTAACTTGTCCATCGTAAAAGTTAACAATTGGTAAATAATTATTATATGACACAGTTAATGTTATAACATCATTATTTTTAAAAGGTGGTTTTGAAGTAAAGGAACTGGGCAAATTAAATACCAAATATAAACTATTAAACCCCTTTTCATTTTGTATACATTCGTAATTTACTGAATCAAATGGTATAGAGGTTGATGTTCCTAGTCTTAAAGTATTAATTGTAACTATTTCTCTGTCATAATAGTTATCAAAACGGATATACAACTTATTTTGGTTATAAATAACGTCTTTAATATTTTTTCTTCCGTAATTATCAATTATTTCTAAATCAGTTGAAGAATTATAATACCTGTAAGTGTATGTGTTTTGAATAGTTAAGTTATAAAAATTATTATTTGTTTCTTTTATGTCATCTTTTAATAATAGCTTATTAATTTTTATTGTGTTTTCCTTAAATTTTAAAAATTGATTTGTACTTAATGAAATTGCCCCTAACCAACTTGATTTGTTGAACATTTCAAACCATGTATTTTTAAAATAGGTACTATTAATGCTACTCCCCGGAACAAATGAATAGTAATAGGTTAATTTTCTTTGGTTTTCAGTATTAATTAAACTTGGATTTTGTAATGTTCTTGAATAATTATCAACAAAACTTTTATAAACTAAATCAACAACACAATTTTTCCAAAAAACTAAAAAACTTAAATCACCTTTTTCTAAATAACTATATTTTGAAATAATTAATAATAATTCTTCTGCAAATACCCCATAAGCTAATTCAATACTTACGGGGGTCAAGTTATTCATTTCATTTTTATCAATACTATTAACATTTGTATTTAAATTTTTATATTTTTCTAATGAATTTGTTTTTTGATAATTATAATCATTATTATTTTCTTCTGTTTTAACATCAGCAGTTAATGATGGATTTGTTTCGTTTACATATTTGTATGGATAATATAAATTATAATAATTTGTTGAATAATGTCTTATTGATAAAAATCTTTCCATAAAAATTTTTAATTTTGAATAAATGTCTTTATAATTATCAAATTGTAAATTCTGATATAATTTTTGAATATTTTTTTCACACAATAAATACTTGCTTAAAAATTCATCAAATATAATATTTTTAATTTGATTTGTTTTAAAAGTATTATCCATTAAATCATTTAAAATTATTGCCCATTCATTTTTAAAGTTTTGTTCTGTTTCTATAATATTTTCATTTATTTCATTTGAAGTTAATACAGTATATTTTTTCCAAAATGTAAATAACTGTTTATTATTAGAATAAAAAAACAAATGTAATAATTTTAACACTAATGGAATATATTTTAAACAATCAACTTTATATATGTCAAAATCTTTTTCGTTATCAACACAGTATTGATAAATTTTATCAATTTCAAAACCATCATTAATCGAACTGGCATAATCAAAATTATTTATAAACTCAAAATATCTTTCAGTTTCTGATTTTCTTATATTTTGACCTCTATCATCTAGTTCCAAACTTTGTTTTGTAAAAGCAAAATCAACTACAGATTTATATGATTTATTTAGTGCAGAATAAGAACTAAATATTCTATTTCTAAAATCTTCATGAAGTCTTCGATATGTACTGGTTAAAGTTTGTAATGCGTTATAATAAGTCTCATCTGGAGTTTTATCAATAAAGTCTAACCAAAATTGTTCCCAATAATTTGATTCGACTCTTAGTAATGATATAATTGATGATGACAAATTTTCTTTTATGTTATAAAATGTTACATTATTATTAAAATCGCTTGACTTGATAAATTCTGGTAATAACTTATCTTGAATTTTTGATGATTCAATTTCTTGTGTTATATTATCAAAACTACCTATTTTAAAAAGTTTTTCAGGTATAATATACCATGCGCCGTTAACATTAAAAACAACACAATTGGAATTCATATATGTTATATTTAATTCATTAATGTCGTATTCTGATTTTACCAATTCACTAACATTTTGAGTTTTAATAATTTCAAAATATGGAATTTCAAGTCTTAGTGTTTGATTATACAGCAAATCACCATTTTTCTCAATAACTTTTGTTCCTTCTTTACCAAATTCTACGTTTCCAATAAATCTATCATTTTGACAAAGTGAAAACATTGTATGTTGTCTGTAAACTGTTTTAAAAAAAGTAATTTCTGGATTACCAATGATTGGTGAATCTTGTATACCAGGTATTACTAGTTGGATTAATCCTCCTCCCATTTATTTGT
>JACCEB010515613.1_pt1 | contig 18794 bp, 13 predicted proteins | sample 7454761 | NCBI WGS metagenome assembly JACCEB01 (sample SAMN15323454, study PRJNA562643) | freshwater metagenome | isolation source: river surface water | place: USA:Blue River Watershed | collected 2017-08-18 | reverse complement strand
GTAGCTCCAGTTTCACCTACAGCACCAGTAGGGCCGGTCTCTCCAACCGCACCAGTAGCTCCAGTTTCACCTACAGCACCAGTAGGACCGGTCTCTCCAATAGCTCCAGTAGCTCCAGTCTCTCCAATAGCTCCAGTAGCTCCAGTTTCACCAACAGCACCAGTAGCTCCAGTCTCTCCTACAGCTCCTGTAGCTCCAGTCTCTCCAACAGCTCCTGTAGCTCCAGTTTCACCTACAGCACCAGTAGCTCCAGTCTCTCCAATAGCTCCAGTAGCTCCAGTTTCACCAACAGCACCAGTAGGACCAGTCTCTCCAACAGCTCCTGTAGCTCCAGTCTCTCCTACAGCACCAGTAGGACCTGTCTCTCCAATAGCTCCAGTAGCTCCAGTTTCACCTACAGCACCAGTAGGACCAGTCTCTCCAATAGCTCCAGTGGCTCCAGTTTCACCTACAGCACCAGTAGGACCTGTCTCTCCCATAGCTCCAGTGGCTCCAGTATCTCCAGTAGCACCAGTGCATGTTGCACAACCAGCTGGACCAGTAGGTCCAGTATCTCCTACAGATCCAGTAGGTCCAGCAGCACCAGTAGCTCCAGTATTACTAGAAGTTCCAGCTGCTCCAGTAGGACCAGTAGGACCAGTGCAACAAGGACCAGTAGGACCTGTAGGACCAGTAGAACCACCTCCTAGAACTCCAGCTACATATGACCATTGTCCTCCTGTATACTGTAAGAAAGAATTAGCTGGTATAGTACCTGTTTGTATAGGTACACCACTTATTGAAGATGCATCATACATTTTAACTTGTGCTACATTAAATAGTTTAGTAGCACTAATATCAACTTGTGAAATATTAAATGAGCTCATTTTTATTATATGTTCTTTTTCTTTTCTTCTTTTTTTTTAAGTCTAAAGTTTTGAACATATTTACATAAAAATGAGCTCCAATGTACATATAGCATTGTTAATGATGGTAAAAAATGAACATAAACGTCTAGAAGTATCTTTAAATTCTGTTATAGGATATGTTAATTCTATTGTTGTTTATGATACAGGTTCGACTGACAATACTATTGAAATATTAAGAAATTTCTGTGATAAGTATAAAATACCGCTTAGGTTAAAAGAAGGAGAGTTTGTAGACTTTGCTACATCTCGTAATGTTTCTTTAGATTTTGCTGATACTTTTGATGATATAGACTTTTTATTGTTACTTGACTGTAATGATGAGTTAAAAGGTGGTCAACATCTAAGATCTTTCTGTTCTAACTACAAAGATAAGCCTAATACTGGATATTTACTTTGTCAAGAATGGTGGAGTGGGAGACGTGATAAGTACTTTAATGTTAGAATGGTAAAAGCTAGAAATGGATGGAGATATAGAGGTTCTGTTCATGAATGGATAAAGAATACACGTTTCGAGAATGATTTAGCAGCACAAGCAGCTGGAGATATCTGTATAAAAGTTCCAGATACAATTGTCTTATATCAAGATAGAACAAAAGATGATGATAAGACTAGTAAACGTTTTATTCGTGATAAAGTGTTATTATTAGAAGAGCATAAAAAGGATCCTATGGAGCCTCGTACAGTTTTTTATTTAGCTCAAACATATGGTTGTTTAAATAATACAGAAGAAGCTTATAACTATTATAAATTAAGGACAACTCTTATTGGTTTTTGGGAAGAAAGGTATCATGCATACTTTCGTTGTGGTGATTGTGCTGAGATTTTAAAGTTACCTTGGGAAGTATGTATGAGTTGGTATATAAAAGCTTTTGAGCATACACAACGTGCTGAACCTTTATTGAAGATCTCAGAGTATTATAAGGATAAGAATTGGTTACTTTGCTTTACTTTTGCTGAGTTAGCTTGTCGTTTAAAGTATCCTGATAACGCTATACTTTTTGTTGATAAGATTGCTTACGACTATAAGAGGTGGCATCTACTTGGAATTGCAGGTTGGTATGCAGGCTTTTACCAACAGGGTAAGGAAGGATGCTTAAATGCAATCAAAGCTTATAATTTGGAAATTGATAAGAACAACTTAAGTTTTTACGAGAAGAGAGAGAGTTCTCAATCAAAGTAATATTATGTTATAATTAATAATTAGTTATAACATGTTAATAGTAATCTTCAACTGCTGTGGAAGTAACTTTAATAGATAAACCTAAAGATTGCTTTTTAGTACTTGTACTTCCACTAGAAGTCGTGGAAGTCGTTCCAGAAGAACCGGACGAGTTAGAAGAATTAGGTTGAGTAGTTGTTGTAGAGTCAGGGTCTTCTACAATTGCATTTGTTAGTGGATTTGAAGACTTGATTGAAAAAGAGTTACTAGAAGACGACATTTATATAGTTTATAATAACTCTTTAAACTACGATTTAACTACAATTAAACACCTCCTTTAGCCTTAAAGTAAGGATGACTATCATAGAATCTTCCAAGTTTAGTATATTTTAGCCTAGGTAAAGTTCCTTGACGCTTCATAGTGTTATATATATTTATTAGTAAATTTTCTGCTATCGTAGGTTTAAGAAGTATTTTATCCATAACTATATCATTATCTATAGTGTCAGGATTAACAGCATACTCAGGAACTCCTGGCTGAGACTGATAAAACTCATCTCCTTCCCAATAGCTAATTAAAGGAGACGTAGGAACTGTTGGATCAAAAGGTTCATACTTGAGCTTCGCATAGTTCATCTTAACTAGATACTTTCTAGAGGCTGTATTTCTTATTAACATCTCACCTCCTGTCTTTTTACCAAAGTTATCTGCGTCAGACTCGCAACCATGAAAGTTATTTGGATAAACGACTTCAGAATTTAAACTAGCCACTTCACAAAAACCATCCCAGTTTTTAGCACAATACTCACTCATATATAGCTGGCATGGTCTAGAATTTTGACCATATATATCAGAGTTTCCACCATGAAGAAAACGTTGATCCATATTATCACCTATACAGTAAGTCAAAGGATCATTAACAGGAGAATATGCATTTGATCCAAAGTTAGAAACAGTTTTATAGGAATTGTTGTTCATTTATTATACAGAAAAATTCTTTTATAATTCTTTTACGAATTATTTTATATAACTTTTGTTATACAAAAATATTAGAAAAAATACCTAATTATTCAGAAATCTCAACTACTACACCGACAAGAGGGTGATCACTACACATTTCATTGTTTGGGCATAAATAACTAAATATGCGTGTAAGTTGTTCATCTGTTACATCTAGATTATGAACAACTATTTCATCATCTCCAATACCATTTTTCAAGTAGTTTGCCATTCCTATACAAGAATTAAGAGTCATATCTTGCCCCCATCTACTAGAAACATCACTTGACATAAACTTTAGAACTTCTCCACTTTCTTTGTCTTGAATTGGAACACATTGCCCACTTGAAACTCTCAATTCAGTTGCTTTCTTATGTATAAGCTTTCCATTGGTATCAAATACATTATGAGTGTTTAGAATCCAGTTTGAAATACGTTCTCTTAGTATTCTAACAGTTCTAAATCTATATATTAGACTATTATATTCTAAAAATCGTAGCTCAGGCTCACCTTTAACTTTACAAGGGGTTGCTTTTACTCCATTCTTTACAAGTATCTTATCTATTCCATCATACATTAATTCAGCAAACTTCTGAGGCTGATCTCCATCAGCTCCTCGTATCTTAAAACAAGGTTTTTCGAGTTCATTAATTAGATTGTAAAAACCATAGTTTGTAAACAATCCATATATATTTTCCAAAGTTCCATTTACATAATGAATACTACTATTACTATCCATAACAACAATAGGATTTTTCTTATCAATACACATATCTAATAGACTTGTTAGTTGTGATACTCTAGAGATTTCATCATTTTCTCGTTCTCCGCTTTTCAAGTGGGCTGCAAGAACATTAAATTCAATGTCATCTTTCATAAACTTCTGAATAAAACCATTATCTCCTCTACCAGCATATATCTTATATCCTCTATTTATAAGAAAGTTTAATGGATTAAATTCTTGGAATAAAGGAAATCCTTGAATTTTACTTGCATTCCAATAAATACAAGTGGTGTAGTCCGCAACGTATGCATCGTTTCTAGAAAAGTCAGTATGACAATCAGCTGGCTTGTCAGAGTTCATTAGATTTAAGAATTCTAACAAATCTTGTTCATCCCTAATAGAGTGTTGAAATGTGTAAGATCTATCTACTTTTGATCTTTTTAGTAGCTGTGTAAATCCACTATTTTTATTATCTTTACTTCTAACTCTTTGGAAACAACAGTCAATTCTACGATATGACTTTTGTAGTTTTTCAGCTATCTCTATAGGATGATCATTCTCCAAAGTAACAACAATATCAACACCTTCTTCAAAAAGATTATCTATCAACTTAACAATATTATTTCCTCTTATGTTCCACTGTAAGCTCCCAATACTACTTGAAATAAACTCCTTTCCAACTAGACCTTCAGCTAACATATTAAACTCATAAATACAAACAGTAGAACTTTTACGCATAACTTCATCCTTAACTTGAGACATAACTTGAGACATATTTAACTTTAACTTTCTTAAAATAGAATAATTTGAAATTCAATTTTAAAATATGATGATAGATTCTATCTTTGCCTTTATCATGTAAAAGAATCTTCAACTTTTAAAATAAAATTGAATTAAAGACTCAAGTTGTTAAAATATAATCAAAACATGACCACTATGCAAAATAATATTCAACCTGTTGTTCAAAGGTTTAAGCTTGATCAAACTACGATTGATGAGCTAAAAAGTCTTACTCCAAAATTTGGATTTAATGGACTTGGAGAACTAGTTTTTCGTAGAACTTATAGTAGGAATAATGAAAACTGGAGTGATGTTGTTACTAGAGTTATTGAAGGAACTATGTCAATTAGAAAGGAACATTTTTTTAGAAACTCTCTAAGGTGGGTAGATAGTGACTGGCAAGAGTATGCAAAGAATATGGCTCTATCATTGTTTGAGATGGAATGGTTACCTCCTGGACGTGGTTTGTGGATGATGGGAACTGATTTTACGTATGAGAGGGGATCTATGGCATTGAACAACTGCGCTGCGACTGATACTAAAGATGATCTTGTTCTATCTGCTGAATGGGCTATGGATGCTCTAATGAATGGTGTTGGTGTTGGTTTTTCAACTCACTGGAGAGGGCATGCGACTAGTCCAAACAAGGAAGAGGCAGAATTATTTGTTATTCCAGATTCTAGGGAAGGATGGGTTGAAAGTCTTATCAAGTTGCTATGCTCTTATATTAATAGTCCTAGACATGGTACTAACAAGTTTCCTAAGTTCGACTATAGTGAAATTCGTGAAGCTGGACTTCCAATTAAGGGTTTTGGAGGTACTTCTTCTGGTTATGAACCGTTGAAGCAGCTACATGAGCGTGTTGAGAGTTATCTAGATGCTTTTTGTATTGGACGTCTACAGTGCAAGTCAAAGACATGGAAGGAGTTTGATGGAGAATGGAAGGAAGTTGAAGTTGAGGTTGACAAGCCTTATTCACACACTCGTCTAGTAGCAGATATATTTAATGCAATTGGAGCTTGTGTTGTAGCTGGAAATGTTAGACGTAGTGCTGAGATTTCGTTGGGTTCTGTTGATGACCAAGATTTTATTAACTTGAAAAATTATGAAATGAATCCTGAGAGAAGTTCAATTGGATGGATGAGTAATAACTCTGTTGTTCTAAAGGCCGATCAAGACTATGAAGACTTTTCTTATATTCCAGACATGGCTAAGAGAATTATTGATAACGGAGAACCTGGAATGATTAATCTATATAACATTCAAAAGTATGGAAGATATGGTAAAGAGCTACATGATGATGCCACACTAGTTAATCCATGTGGTGAAATTCCTTTGGAAAACTTTGAGTTGTGTAACTTGGCAGAAACTTTTCCTACTAGATGCAAAAGCATAGATAGATTTTATAAGTCTCTTGAGTATGCTACATTTTATGCAACTACTGTTTCTCTACTTCCGACTCATCGTCCTGAGACAAACTCAGTAATCGCAAAGAATAGGAGAATTGGAGTTAGTATTTCTGGTATTGCACAGTGGGCATCAATCAATGATCAGATTTGGAAGCAGATGAACTATACAAGACTTGGAGGATATCTACGGGAAGGTTATAAGATTGTTAGGGATACAAATACTCATCTTGCAAAGTCTGCTGGAGTTCCAGCTTCTGTTCGTGTTACTACTGTAAAACCAAGTGGTTCAATCTCACTAGTTGCTGGTGTTACTCCTGGAGTTCACTATCCTGTTAGTAGGTTTGCTATTCGACGTGTAAGGATAGGTAGTAACTCTCCTATCACTAAGCCATTGATTGAAGCTGGCGTTAGATACGAGCCTGATAAGGTATCTGATAATACTCTTGTTTTTGAGTTCGTAATTGATCATGGTGATGTTAGACCTTGCGAGGAGGTAAGTCCATGGGAACAGTTCTCATTGGTTCAAATGCTACAGAAGCATTATGCTGATAACTGTGTATCTGCGACTATTTATTTTGATAAAGTTAAGGATGCACCTGATGTTGAGAAGATGTTAGCTATGTTTATTCCAAATTTGAAGTCTGTTAGTATGTTACCTCATTCTGGTCATGGTTATGCCCAGGCACCTTATGAGCCGATTTCTGAAGAAGAGTATAATAAGCGTCTTTCCGAGTTTAAGTTTCCTAAGTACGATTCTATCACAGAGAATGTTCCTACTGGTTCAAAGTTCTGCTCTGGTGATACATGTGAGCTATAAAAATTGTTAAAACATACTTATAAGTGATATTATATTATTGTAATAATATAATAATCTTTGCATTAATCTTTATATGTATTCTTTACATGTTTTATACCATAAAAATTTAGAAGTGACTTAGTAACTGGTGAATGTTCAATACTATCAGAACGAGTTTTTAAGTATAGTGTTCTATATTGAGATGTTGGTTTTGCACCATTTGTAAAACCTAAAATAATGTTCTTACTATCAGGAGATATTAAGTCAAAATCTTGAGATAATGTACGCTCATGATTATTCGTGCTATTAGTCATGTTATTAGTCATATTGATATTGATTGGCATAGTTCTTGATGACATTTTATATTTAATATAAGTTTATCTTATTATTTTTAATTTGATTTTTAAACTAAGTTTATAGAAAAAGATAGATAACTAAAATGGACAAGTCCTCATACTTCATAAAGGATAGAGCTATGTTCGGAAGCTTTCCTACTCAAGAGGCTGTTGATGAGTTAGAAAGTCAGGGCGTAAGATACTTTATTAATTTAACAAACTGTGATGAAACGAAAATTACACCTTATAAAACCAAGTACAAAGAAATAAAATACCCAATTATAGATCGTCATGTACCAATAGACTGGCAGTCATATGCAAAGTTTATAATTAAACTTTCTGATATCATTAAGACACTAAAAAATGGTGAACTAGTATACATTCACTGTAAAGGTGGCCATGGAAGATCAGGAGTTGTTGTTGCTAGCTTGTTATGCTACATTTTTGGCCTAACACCAGAAGAGTCTCTAGAACAAACAACAAAATCTCATAGCAAACGATCTGTTATGAGAGATAAATGGAGAAAACTAGGTTCACCTCAAACTTATCACCAAAAATGTTTTATAAAAGCATTTTTCTCAACTCTATACTTCTTTAAAACAACTAAAATTGGTCAAACTGTTGGTTTCTCTACTTTTAGCTCACACCCAGTATATGTTAAGGACTTTGGAAAGTTTCCAACAGCAGAAGCTTGTATACAAGCTTATAAGTGTCCAACAGATGTAGAATATGTTAGAAATCAACAAGAGTCAAAAACACCATTTTACTCAAAAACTATTGGAAAGAAAGTAAAACTACGTGAAGACTGGATTCATGTACATGAAGATATTATATACAAAGTACTAGAAATAAAGTTCAAACAACATAGTGACCTGAAAGATAAACTACTAATGACTGGTTTACGACCAATTATACATCGTAGCACAGACTATAACATTGGTAACAATAAACTAGGAAGAGCTCTTATGAAACTTCGTGATTATTTTTATCGCCAAATGGAGTAAAGTAACATACTAAAAACTTTTATAACAAACTTTGTTATAAAATATAAGTTACTTACTACCTACTTATAACCTACTTATAATCTACTTACTACTACAAGACTTGCATGGTGAAAAAGCATCATTAGATGTATCTGGTATACTATAAGCTTTTAACTCCTCTGGATACCTCTCATTTTGATACAATAAATTATGCTTAAAATACTGAGAGTGTCCAGGATAATATAACATTGGCTTATCTATCATGTCATATATTTTACTATTTGTTCTAATATACTTGTCATTGTTAGTTATAGCACATGTATTTGGATTACATGCATTACCTAGTTTAGCATACTGAGACGACATTTTATTATACACATTTAAAATTATATTTTAGACTAATAAAAATGTCTACAGCAAGATATATAGAAGTTGATAGCTCTTATAGAAATAGATTAGAATGGCCAAATCCAGCTGAATTTGAGATGTTAATATCACAAACTGGAAGAAAAGACCGTAATAACGCAGTTGATCCAGTAAGCACTGCTTCAATACAAAAAAGATGGACATCAAATGCATTTAATACAACTGGACCAGCTGCAATGGTATCTGGAACTGTTACAGTGATAGATGGTCCTGGTTTTGGTGCATCTGGAGACAGTAGAACTGTTATCACTTTAACAGCAACTGGAGTTAATACATTTCAACAAATTGAAAACTACTACAATAATGCTGTTGCAGTTGTTGTTCCTGCAGTAGCTTCTGGTTCTGCTCGTATAATAAAATACAAATATCTAGGACAAACTGGTGGCGCAGATCGTGTTCAAATTACAGTAACACCAGCATTTTCTGTTCTAGCAACAGGAGATACAATAGAAATTAATGATCCTACAGACCTTTCAGATACAAGCTTACCATTAATATTTACACCATATGGAAACGAAGGTGAAAACTCTTATACAGATAACATAGTATACAATGAAACATATAGTATAACTACAGGTATTCCTCAGTATAGATACGTAAATGGTTATGATGCACAAACACATATTGTTACTGTTAATACATCTGGTACAACAACTAATTCTTCTGGTCCAGTGACAAATTGGACAGTTACTGATGTATACTGTATACGAGAAGATCCTCCTCTTGTTGGAGTACTTAACAATAATATATCATCTTTAAATGTATGCTCTTTGCCTACTACATTTAGTAATGCAGCAGATAACTATAAAAACTCTTGGATTCGTGTACTTAATGGTGCTGCAGCTGGGGATCTTAGATTAATAACTAGATATGAAACGTATACAGATACCGCTTCTGGTGGTTCAACTACTACAGTTATTTTTCCTTTTGGTGCATCTAATCAAAATGGATATTATGTTGGATCGTATATAGAAATGTTAACTGGAGCTGCTGCTGGTAATATAAGACAAGTTATAAGTTATACAGTTACTGGAACTTCACCTAATTTTCTACGTACTGTAACTGTAGATGCAGCTTTTACGGCTGCTGTAGTATCGGGAGACTCGTTTACATTTCGTTCAGCATATGTATCAGAACCATTCTCAGCTGCTGTTAGTTCTGGAAATACTATTGAAATTCTACCATTTTCATTTGATAATATGTCACCATTTGTTTACTCTGGTAGTCAAGTTTCTCAACAGGAAATGGTATGTTATGAGATACAGTTATTGAATATCTCACTTCCTAACAAGACACTTGCATCAGGTAGTGGAAGTAGAATAGCTTTTTATCCATATATTTACATTGAGCTAACCAATGTATCTGGTTCAAACGCTGGAATGAAGAATACAATCTACTCTAATAATCCAAATAGTACTCGTATGGTTTTCCGAGCAACAGTTGATGATATTCAAAATCCATTACTATCAGCTTTTGTTAAGGTTGATGGAGATGGTATGGTGCAGACTCTTAAGTTTAAGCCTAATGATAACTTGAAGTTTTCTGTACATTTATCTAATGGAGAACTTTACCAAACAGTAGAGCCAGAGTGGTATGGACCTTTACCAGCAAAACCAGAAACACAGATTTCAGCTATCTTTTCCATAAAACGACTATAATAAAGATATACATAATTGTACTTAACTAGACTTAAAAAGTTATTATTTATCTACAAATGTCAGAGACTATAGATAAACTAATATTAAATAATAACTTAGAGGAAGCTATAACACAATGTTCAAATGAAAACAAGTATAGTTTATGTAAACTTTTATGTTTAATAGGTAATGTACAGATAAGTAAGTTACCTAAAGTTAAAGTTATTAGTCAAGTTAAGCAAGAACATAGAAAAGCTCAACTAGATAAACAACTAGATAAACTATCATATGAACTTATAGAGTCGATAGACTATTCAACAATGTCTCCAACAAAAGAGATTTATAACTTGTGTAAAGGTAATGACTTTAGATATAAAAAAGGAATAGTTGCAGATGCACTTAATCACTATAACCTATGGAAACAATTACTTGATGATAAAGAAAACGAGTATTATATAATACTAGAAGATACTTTTGATGATAAAACTAGTATAAGATTTAATGAATTATCTAATAAATTATCCAATGAATTTTTAAGTAGAGACATGTTATTTATAGGGAGTAATAAATCTTCTATAGTTAATACTAATACAAAGTCTGTTTGTTTTATACATAGTTGTAACATTAATGGTAACACAAGTATACTAAAGAAGTTACTAAGTAAAATATCTCATATTTCATTTCAGCATGTTTATATAGTTAATCTAGGTATTCCATTAGACTCAACATTTACATCTACAAATACTACAATTATACAGTATTCTGATAATATTCATCTATATGAAATACCAACTATAAACTTTATGCGACAATTTTCAATAAATAATCCTGGTATTAACGTGTTATATCTGCACACTAAAGGTGTATCACACAACTCTACACCTAACGTAATTATAGACTGGACAGACTTTATGTTATATTCATTAACTGAGTATCATGATTTATGTAGTTTACTTCTACATACGTATGATACCGTTGGTTGTAACTATAGTTCATCTCCATATCCACACTACTCAGGTAATTTTTGGTGGTCTAAAACTGATTATATAAAAAGTCTAAAAGAAATACCGATAAACGCTTTACGTCATGACTGTGAATGGTGGATATTAACTCAAACACAACATTTTTTTGTTATTCATAATACAGGTTTGAATCATTATCATGAGAGATGTCTTTACGAACAATATTCTAAAGCTATACATGATAAGTTTACGCAAGTTAGAACCAACAACTATTCTCTAGATCTAACTTGTCTGATAGATAAGAAACTAGATAGCATAGAGATGCATGCATATTCTATAAATAAATGCGGAGCTCAAAAATGTGTTAATTACATACAGCAAAATGGACTAAAACATAGAATTCAGGATATTTTATCGATTATACCTAACTTAGACATATATAAATACTGTAATCCAGTTACATTTACACAAAAACTACACTCTGAAGGTTATAATGAAGAACTTGACTTTTTATTAGTATATAAATCCAACTATACGTTTATTCCTGGTATGGATCATGGTGGAGATGACTTATATCGTAAAAGTGTTCCTTTACATGAACAGTTTATGATAGCAGATGATGATCCTAACTGTGCTGGTTTCAATACACTAGGTTTTTTTAAGAAAAAAGTTACTAAACTAGAAAAGTCACAATATTTTAGAGAAAATGATGGAATTTACATAAAAAAACAGATACGATCTCTTACAAAAAGTAATGAGAAAAGAATACGTGTAAAAATGATGTGTAACTGGTGTTCTTCTGAAAGTTTATGCAAGGAGTGGTCAAATATGTGTGAAAATGGATTTAGCTGGAAGAATATTGATATTACATGGACAGATGAGAATATAGACTATTATGTGATTATAAATTCACCACCACGTGACTCCTATTATGATCCAAAACGTACAATTGTGTTTCAAATGGAGCCATGGGTTTATGATCTAACTAAAAACTGGGGAGTTAGAACATGGGGTTATTGGGCAAAACCAGATCCAAGTGTTTTTATGGCTGTAAGAGGAAGACACTCAGATTGTCATAATAATGCGTTTTGGCAGCTTGAGTTATCTCTTAAACAGCTATTATCATTAAAAGCTGAGAAAACAGAGGTTATTTCATCTATATGTAGTTCAAAGTACTTTGATGAAGGACATATTGCACGGATAGATCTACTAAAATATATTGAGAGTAAAAATGATTCATCTATTAATATACATGTATATAATCAAGATAATAAACATAATTTTAAACATTACAAAGGACCAGTAAGTCCTTATATAGATAAAAGTAAAGGTATGCTAAAGTATAAGTATTATTTTATGATAGAGAACAACTACGAGAAGGACTTTATAACAGAAAAAATATGGGAACCTATTTTATGTGAATCTTTGGTATTTTACTATGGTTGCCCAAACGTATCAAAGTATATTAACTCAAATGCATATGTACTATTAGATATAACAGACTTTGAAAAGTCATATCAAATCATTAAGCGAGCAATTGAAGAAGATTGGTGGTCTAAACGTATTGACTCTATACGTGAAGAAAAACGTAAAATACTAGAAGAAATGGCTTTCTTTCCTATTATACATAAGATAATACATGAATCAACTATGTAACATCTAATATTCCAAATTGATTTATATTTAAAATTTTGTTATTAAATATAAATGAACAAACAAGTTGATAAGTTAGCAAAGTATACAGAAGATGAACTTCTATTATACTCTCAAACAGAAAATATTGACGTATTACATAAGATTAAACTTTACTTAGATGATATTTACTGGAATACAGATCAAGATTCAGGTTTGAAAGACTGGCAATATGATATTATAAGAGATTCTATTCAAGATAGAGATCCTACCTATGTTGTACCAGTTGGAGTTAAGATTAGACAGAATGAAAATCGTGCAAAGTTACCTTATTGGCTTGGAAGTATGGATAAGTTATCTATACAGTCATCAATTCTATACTTTTACAAAGATGTTGAAAATAAGGCAAGAAAAACTGTTGGTAATGACCATAAACTAATCATGCAAAATGTAGAACAGCTTTGGGAAAAATTATCTGATAGCGAAAAGAAAAAGTATAACGATTTAGCTGTATCTGCATTCCAGAAAGAACTAGCAACATGGATTTTTAAGAATCAAACGAAAGAGTATATAATAGAAGATAAGCTAGATGGAGTCTCATGCTTAGTTACAATAAAGAACGGTAAACTTAAACTTTTTACTCGTGGCGATGGTGAAGTAGGAGCTGACATTTCATATCTAGCACAATACTTTACTAGTATTCCTAAAGGTCTTACAGATATAAATATTAATGTACGAGGAGAGTTAATAATGAAGAAATCTACATTTGATAAGAAATACTCTAAAAAGTATGCAAATCCTCGTAACATGGTAGCTGGAAGAGTTGGTGCAAAGACAGTTCGTGAAGGTCTTGAAGATATTGACTTTGTAGCATATGAAATTGTTGGAGATGGAACAATGGTAAAGCCTTCAGAACAGTTAGAATATCTTAAAAGTATCGGATTTGATACTGTTCGTAATAAAATAGTAAAAAAGTTCACTATTGAAGAACTAATGGAAATGTTTGTTAGTTTTAAAGAAAGTAGTCCATATGAAATTGATGGTATCATAGTTCAGACAAATAGCACATATGAAAGAAACACTTCAGGAAATCCTGAGTATGCATTCGCATTTAAAATGAGACTCTCTGGTAATATGGCAGAAACTACAGTACAAGAAGTTGAATGGAATGTTAGCAAGTGGGGACAACTCAAACCTCGTGTTAAGATTTCCCCTGTTAGTATCGGAGGAGTAACTATTACCTATGCTACTGGATTTAACGCAAAATATATTACAGAAAATAATATAGGTCCTGGTGCTATAATCAAAGTTACAAGATCTGGAGACGTTATTCCATACATTGTTGAAGTAGTAAAACCAGCAGAAAAACCAGACATGCCAGACATTTCATACACATGGAATGAAACTGGTGTTGATATTTATACTGAAGAGTATGGTGATGAAATGTGTATTAAACTTATTGCTAACTTTTTTGATAAACTAGGTATTAAACAGGTTGCAGAAAATACAGTTAAGAAACTATATGAGGCTGGTTTTGATACTTTACTTAAAATTATAAGAGCAAGTAAAGACGATTTTGAATCAATACCTGGGTTTGGTTCAAGATTAGCTGAACGTACATATGATAACATTCACGCCGGACTAGAGAAACTATCACTACCTGTTGTATTAGGAGCATCTGGAGTGTTTGGCTATGGCCTTGGTTCTAAGAAAATAACAACTTTAATTGAGAACTTTCCTGATATTTTTGATGTGTATAAGAAACTAAGTAAACAGCAACTACTTGATCGTATAGTTAAAATAGAAGGATTTTCTGATATAACAGCTGAAAAGATAGTAGAAAATATTAAATGGGCTGACTTATTTATTCAAGCTATCAAGCAGTTTGGTAAGTTTGAAGAGAAAGTAGTTATTTCTGACAGTATGAAAGGTATGACAATAGTTTTTACTGGATTTCGTGACGAAAGTCTTGCTAGTAATATTATAGAACGTGGTGGTAAAATTGGAAGTTCTGTATCACGTAATACTAGTGTACTAGTAGTAGCTAACTTGGAAGGTAAACCTTCTGGTAATACCAAGAAAGCAATGGACCTAAACATTACTATATTACAGAAAGCAGATTTTATCAAGAAGTATATAAAATGAATACGAGTGTAAAATGAATTTGATTTTGTAACTATACTTTTAGTTATAAAATGAACAAATGGTTTTGATAGAAAGACGTATATATCTAGAACCAGCCTATCTAGATGAGAATATTATGGATCACTTATTCAACAAAATAGTACAAACTACTTGCGGTGAATGTACTCAAGAATATGGATACATTACAGGAGTTAAAAACATAGTTAAAATTCTTAACAACGAGGATACCATTTTTACTGTCCTATTTGACGCTCATACCCTAAAACCGGAACTAGGTAGTAAGTTATCTGGTAATATATGCATGGTTTATAAAGATGGCATTTTTATCAATGTTGCAGATAGACAAAAGATTTTAATTCCATCAAGCACACTTTCTGACTGGAAGTATGACGAAGTTCAGAGTACATACTCAAAGAAACAAAACACTATAAAAGTTGGTTCTAATGTTAATATCACTGTCACAGCATCAAAGTTTAACAAAAAGGGGTTTATTTGTGTTGGTTCTCTACAAGAATAAATTGGATTATTAGATTAGTAAGAGTATAAAAACAGTCAATGTTTTTATATAGTTAAACTTAAAGATATATACTATTATTAGTATATAACAATATGGTAAATGGATAACATAGAACAAAAAACAGGAAGACTTATACAGTCATGGATAACTAATACAAGATAAACAAAGCTTATGAAGTTACTATTATATCAACAATTTACATTTGGTTTGACTATACAAGTTTAGAACATTGTTCAACTTAAAGGTTTATAGAGATATTAATAAAATGTCTGAAATTGAAGTATTAAAAGAGTTTAAGACACAGATTATATCTTTTTTAGATGAACTTGTAAGCCAATTTCCTGAAGAAGGTGATCTTGTGTTACTCAGATTGTTTATTACAAATCAAATACCAATAAAAGATGCTATGGATGGTTTCAACCACAAAATTAATACGAATAATCAGGAGCTACGTAAAATGGTAAAAGATCGTAAAGAAACGTTCTTCTTAGACCATAATGCCTTTGACTTTATTGGTAAAGAGAAAGTAACTCATTTCAAAAAGGTATGGAGATCTGGAAGGCTTGATGATGAAGATAAGAGAGTAATATGGAATTGGATTGATGCATTCATTTATCTAGGTGATAAGTATACAAAAGCCATCACAAAGTCTTAGTTATTTTCTATTTAATTTTAAGTTAAATAGAAAACATATTGTATAGTAAATAAAGATGGTAGAGTTTAAAATTTCAAGAACAGATATCGCTTCAGTACCAATGTATAATACAGCACAAACTGAAATGTTTAATGCTAGAAGAATAAGCAGTGCACCTATACAAATTGGTACCATACCAGAAAATGCGTTTCTAAAGTTTGTCGGAGGTACATGGACATATGTAACAGGAGATCTTGGTAGTACTGGAGATACAGGTCCTACTGGTGCAACTGGTCCATGTTGCACAGGTCCTACAGGTGATACTGGTCCAACTGGAATAGCTGGTTCTGCTACAAATACTGGAGCTACTGGTCAAACTGGTCCAACTGGAGATATTGGTCCTATTGGAGATACAGGTCCTACTGGACCTATAGGTGAAATAGGTCCAACTGGTGACATTGGTCCTGTTGGAGAGACAGGTTCTACTGGACCAATTGGATCTACTGGAGATACTGGACCTATTGGACCTACTGGAATAGCTGGCTCTGCTACAAACACTGGAGCTACTGGCGATACTGGTCCTACTGGACATATTGGAGATACTGGTCCTACTGGACATATTGGACCTACTGGTCCTACTGGAATAGCTGGATCTGCTACAAATACTGGAGCTACTGGTCAAACTGGTCCAACTGGAGATATTGGTCCAACTGGAGACATTGGTTCTATTGGACCAACTGGAAGTGTAGGTCCTACAGGATCTATAGGAGATACTGGACCTACTGGATTACCTGGTTCTGCTACAAATACTGGAGCAACTGGTGATATAGGACCTACTGGGAATATTGGTCCAACAGGACCTACTGGAGCGCCCGGAACTGCATCAGGAACTGGAGCTACTGGACCAACTGGTGAAACTGGAGCTACTGGACCAACTGGTATTCCTGGACAAACTGGTCCAACTGGTCCATCATCATTTTCATATACTGGTAGTTTGTATGGTGATTACTTATATTGGGATTCTACAGTTCCAGATTGGACAGTTGGTTCTATAAATATTAGTCTTGGAGGAAATGCTGGTGAAGGATCACAAGGAACAGGTGCAGTTGCTCTTGGAAATAAAGCTGGAAGAACTAATCAAGGAACATATAGTATTGCTATTGGTAGTCAAGCTGGAGAAACTACACAAGGCACTTATTCAATTGCTATTGGATATAATTCAGGTAAAGTTACACAAAGTTCACTTGCAGTTGCTATTGGATATCAAGCTGGACAAAATACACAAGGTATAAGCGCAATTGCTATTGGTTCAAATGCTGGATACTCTAGTCAAGGTACTAATGCAATTGCAATTGGACAAAATTCTGGATTAAGTAATCAAGGTAATAGTGCTATTGCGGTTGGATATCAAGCTGGACAAAATAGTCAAGGTAATATTGCTATTGCGCTTGGATATCAAGCTGGACAAACGAGACAAGGATCTAGTGCAGTTGCTATAGGTAATCAAGCTGGACAAAATAGTCAAAGTACTTATGCAATTGCTATTGGTTCAAATGCTGGACAAACGACACAAGGATTAAGTGCAGTAGCTATTGGATATTTTGCAGGAGAAACTACACAAGGTACAAACGCAATTGCTATTGGAACAGAGTCTGGAAGAGGTACACAAGGAACTGGTGCAGTAGCTATTGGATATCAGGCTGCAGAGTTTACACAAGGTGAAAGTGCAGTTGCTATTGGTAAGCAAGCTGCACAAACTAATCAAAGTACTAATGCAGTTGCTATTGGAAATTTATCTGGACAATTTTATCAAGGTACTGGCTCAGTTTCTATTGGTTATCAAGCTGGAAGAAACACACAAGATGTAGAAACAGTTGCTATTGGTAACTTATCAGGTCTCTCAAACCAAAGATATACTGCTATTGCTATTGGTTCAGAATCTGGTAAATTTTTACAAGGAACAGGTGCAGTCGCTATTGGATATCTTGCTGGAGAAGGTACACAAGGACAAGATAGTGTTGCTATTGGAAAACTATCTGGTAGATACAGTCAAGGTTTAGGATCAGTTTCTATTGGTCAAGGCACCGGTCTAACTCAACAAGGTGATAGAGCAGTTGCTATTGGTTATCAAGCTGGAGAAAGTACTCAAGGAATAAGTTCAATTGCTATTGGATATCTTGCTGGACAAAGTACTCAAGGTTCTAGCGCAGTTGCTGTTGGAAATCAAGCAGGACAAACTATTCAAGGTATAAGTGCAGTTGCTATTGGAAACTTTACTGGACAAACGAGACAAGGATTAAGAGCAGTAGCCATTGGTGACACTGCTGGAGCAAGTACACAAGGTATTAACGCTATTGCTATAGGGTATATAGCTGGACAAAATGCGCAGGGAACAAGTGCAGTCGCTATTGGAAATCAAGCTGGATCAAGTACTCAAAGTGGGGATGCAGTTGCTATTGGAAATCAAGCTGGACTAACTAGACAAGGTACTGGTTCGGTTGCTATTGGTCAAGCTGCTGGATCTAGTACTCAAGGACAATATGCAGTTGCTATTGGACAACAAGCTGGACAAACTAGACAAGGTGATAATGCAGTTGCTATTGGTTTTTTTGCTGGAATAACAGGCCAAGGTACAAGTTCAGTTGCTATTGGAAAAGATTCAGGATCAATTGTACAAAGTATTAATGCAGTTGCTGTTGGAAATCAAGCTGGACAAAATACTCAAGGTGCAGGTGCAGTTGCGATTGG
>JACCEB011755530.1_pt1 | contig 18796 bp, 16 predicted proteins | sample 7454761 | NCBI WGS metagenome assembly JACCEB01 (sample SAMN15323454, study PRJNA562643) | freshwater metagenome | isolation source: river surface water | place: USA:Blue River Watershed | collected 2017-08-18 | reverse complement strand
CCAGTAATTTTCCCATTCGGTAGGCAAATAATTGCATTAACCCTAATTGGTGTATTGGTCAGTGGGGGTTGGGTGATTGCAAGTGGTGGAACTACTCCGCTTTTAGTTAATGGATTGCTTTCTTTATTTTTTGGAGTTTTATTTGTTCTGCCAGTAGGTGGAGCAGATGTTCCAATTGTTATCTCGCTATTAAACGCATTTACTGGTTTAACTGTTGCAGCCTCTGGTTATGTTCTTCAAACTACATTATTAATTATTGCAGGAACCCTAGTAGGAGCGTCAGGCACAATTCTTACTAAATTAATGGCAGAGGCAATGGGTAGATCTATATTTGGAACTCTATTTGGGGCCTTTACCGCAAAAACTCAACAAAGTTCTGGTGAAGCTGATACCAGACCAGTTAAATCAGGATCAGCTGATGATGTTGCAATTTTACTTAACTATGCACAAAGAGTTGTGATTGTGCCAGGATTTGGTTTAGCGGTTGCACAAGCACAACACACAGTTCGAGAATTAGCTGATTTGCTCTCAGCAAAAGGTGTTGATGTTGCTTATGGAATTCATCCGGTTGCAGGTCGTATGCCAGGTCATATGAATGTTTTACTAGCTGAGGCAAATGTTCCATATGAACAGCTAGTTGAGATGGAAGAAATAAATCCAACATTTCCGCAAACCGATGTTGTTTTAGTCGTTGGTGCAAATGATGTTGTAAATCCAGCCGCAAAAACCACACCAGGATGCCCTATTTATGGAATGCCAATTTTAGATGTATCACTAGCGGCAAATGTCATATTTCTAAAAAGATCTATGCGCCCAGGATTTGCAGGAATTGAAAATGAACTGCTTTACGAAGCAAAAACAACTTTATTATTCGGAGATGCAAAGGATTCGCTTACAAAAGTTGTAAGCGCGCTTAAAGCTCTATAGGGAATAAGCAATAACTCAATTTTGTTATAAGATTTATACACTTTTCTATGTATAGGAGAAACTTTGCCAGCAGTAACTGTTAAAGATATAACTGTCCTACCTCGCGTAGTTTCAGATCCATTAGCTCGAGCACGTAGAGTCAAAAGTATTACAACAGCTCCTCAAGGGCACGAGGGTGAAGGTTTTCCGGTTAGAAGAGCATTTGCAGGTGTTGATTTAGCAGACTTAGATCCATTTATTCACTTAGATCAAATGGGTGAGGTTGAGTACGCACCAGGTGAGCCAAAGGGAACTCCTTGGCACCCGCATCGAGGATTTGAAACAGTCACATACATAATTGATGGAATCTTTGATCACTATGACAACCATGGTGGTGGTGGAACTCTTTCTGATGGTGATACCCAGTGGATGACCGCTGGAAGTGGAATTTTGCACATTGAAACTCCACCTGAACACTTAGTAGTTAGTGGTGGGTTATTCCATGGTTTTCAATTGTGGGTAAATTTACCGGCTGCAAAAAAATGGTCCCCTCCTGCCTATCAACATTTAGTTGCTTCAGATGTGGCACTTTTATCCTCTGAAGATGGTGGGGCGTTACTTAGAGTTATTGCAGGAGAGGTTGGCGGACATAACGGACCTGGTGCAACTCAAACTCCAATTTCATTAGTGCATGCAACCTTACAACCAGGAGCAGAACTAAGATTACCTTGGAATCAAAATTACAACGCATTAGCGTATGTACTAAATGGTTTTGGTTCAGTTGGAGATGAAAAACATCCAATTGCTACTGGTCAATTAGTCACCTATCGAGATGGTGATTTAATTGTCATCGCAGCCGATAAAAATCAAGAATCTAGATCTCCAACATTGGATGTTTTAATTTTAGGTGGACTACCGATTAAAGAGCCGGTTGCCTGGATGGGCCCATTTGTGATGAATACTAAATCAGAAGTTTTAAAAGCTTTTGATGATTTTCAAAAAGGAGTTCTTGGAACAGTGCCACCTGATTGGAGTAAATCTAAGCGCCCAAATCAAAGAGACGGCATTGGATATAAGTTGGGCGGGGATATAGCTGGCGTGCATGGTACGCCAGTAGATCTACAAGAAAGTTAAAAAATGGGCCAATTGAAAGAATGGCCCATTTTAAGTATTAACTAATAATTGGCTTTCTCTTTTTTTGAAATTTTTAGCCAGGATATAAAACCCCAGATTACAAATGGAAGATAAATTGCATAAAGTGTTCCAGTTGGATAGTAACCATTACTAAACGCAAAAGGCACTCCAACTAAATCCACCGCTACCCATACCAACCAAAATTCAACGTATCCTCTGCTCATACCAAAGGTAGCCAGAGCCGTACCGGTAAATATCCAAGTATCCACCGCTAACCAGGTTCCGGTTTGACCTAAGGATTTAAACAATTGATATGCAAGTGTGTAAAAAATAACAATTCCTGGAACTAATATCATTTTTTCTTTAGTCGTAGTCCACCTTGGTACTACTGCAGGTGTTCCAGGAGCACCTGATTTTTTATGTTGGCGCCAACGAATCCAGCCGTAAATGCTCACAAAAATTAATAATAAGTTTCTGCCAGCTTGGCCATAGAAATTCTTTTCTTGATCATCGGCACCAAATGAAAATACAGCACCTAGAAATACTGTAAATAAAAGTGCATCTCCAGTTATTCCAACTGGCCAAGCCCAAACTTTGCGTTTTAATCCCAGTACAGCACTGGATAATCCAAGTAACCCACCAATTATCTCCCGATAAGAAATTGATTTACTTCCAAATTCAATCTGTGCTTCAAATAGCCATTCTAAAATGGACATGAGTCATCTCCTAAATGTTCCTTTATCCAGACTTTAACTGTCGGTCTCGGAGTTTCACCAAGTCAACCAAATGAATTTCATTTGGGTCGCGGACTTTTACCGCCGGTTCGGAATTGCACCGACCCCCGGAAACATTGATCCCAATACTACTTTAGATTCAGCTACTTTTGATCAGTGCCAATCTCTTTTATTAGATCAAAATCAGCGCTACCTAATTGGCCTTGTGATGCATACAACTCTAATTTTGACCTGGTATCTGCAATATCTAAATTTCGCATAGTCAACTGACCAATTCTATCTGTTGGGCCAAACGCTACTTCTTCAGTTTTTTCCATTGAAAGTTTCTCTGGTGAATAAGAAAAATTTGGCCCTTGGGTATTTATAATTGAGTAATCTTCTCCACGACGCAATCTAATTTTAACTGTTCCAGAGACCGCTGATGCCACCCAGCTAGTAATCGATTGCCTAAGCATTAATGCTTGCGGATCAAACCATCTGCCTTCGTAAAGTAATCTGCCAAGTCGTCTACCCTGTTCATGATATGTGGCAATTGTGTCTTCATTATGAATGGCACTTACTAATCTTTCATAAGCGATGAATAACAAGGCAAGCCCTGGTGCTTCATAAATTCCACGACTTTTTGCTTCAATAATACGATTTTCAATCTGATCGCTCATCCCTAGCCCATGTCGACCACCAATTAAATTTGCCTCTCTTATTAAGGAGACAGAATCACTGAAATTCTTTCCGTTTATTGAAACTGGACGGCCTTTAGCGAATTCAATTGTTACATCTTCGGTTTGAATTTTTAACGATGGTTCCCAAAACTTAACGCCCATTATTGGTTGAACTATTTCAATATTAGAATCTAAATCCTCTAAAGATTTTGCTTCATGGGTTGCACCTAGAATATTTGCATCTGTGCTGTAAGCCTTTTCAACTGAATCTCGATAAGGCAGTTTGTGCTCAGTTAGCCATTGCGACATTTCTTTTCTACCGCCTAGTTCACCAACAAAAGCAGTATCAAGCCATGGCTTATAAATTTTAAGCTTTGGATTTGCTAATAAACCGTAGCGATAAAATCTCTCAATATCATTACCTTTATATGTTGAGCCATCTCCCCAGATTAAAACATCATCGGCCAACATGGCCCTTACTAGTAAGGTGCCAGTTACTGCTCTGCCTAATGGAGTGGTATTAAAATATGATCTGCCAGCAGTTCTAATATGGAATGCTCCGCAAGCTAACGCTGTTAAACCTTCTTCAACTAAAGTACTTTTGCAATCTATAAGTCTTGCTATTTCTGCGCCGTATTCTTTTGCTCTATCGGGAATTGTTTCGATATTTGGCTCATCATATTGACCAAGATCTGCTGTGTATGTGCAAGGTTTAGCACCTTTACTTTTCATCCAAGCTACCGCCACTGATGTATCAAGGCCACCACTAAATGCGATACCCACTTTTTGTCCCACCGGAAGGGATGAAAGAACTTTAGACATGGGAACAGTCTAACCTTTTACACTAAAACCCCGCTTGGTTTAAGCCATAGATTGAGGGCCAAATTGCAAAACTTATTGAAACTGGCAGGATCAAAAACACTACTGGAATTAATAAGGTTATCTCGCTCTTTCCCGAGAGCTTCATTAAATTGAAGTTGATCTGCTTATTTAGGGCAAGTACTTGGTTATTAAGAACTTCTAGGATTGGAGTTCCTCGATGAATTGCTATTTGAATCGAGTTAGTTAATCTCCTTACTTGCGAAGAACCAGTAGCGGTTGCAATAAAATCAAGTGTCTGAGTAAGAGTTCTGCCATCTTCATACTTCATAAAACTTTGCTTAATTAAACTAGGTAAAATCCCTTCAGATCTTTTTGAAACATACTTCATGGCAGACATTGGGCTTTCACCAGCTGAAACCATTATCGATAGCATTTGAAGGATACTTACTAATTCTGCATTTATTTCACTCTGCTTTACCTCAGTCCGGGTGATTTTTCTTATCAGTTGATTAATCCAATTTAATTGTTTTGCATAATCAGATATTGCAAGCATATTAGCTACTTCTTCTAAGATTAGTCTGACAGAAAAAATTATCGCAGGGGCAACAAGAATAAAACTATACAAATTAATCTTACTCATTTGATGACATTTCTAATGTGAATAATCTTTTAGACTTGGGCAGCTTGGCGATTTTCTGCATCCAAAGATAAGCCAGGAAGGTCGTTAGCACACCTAGAATGATTATGGTTTGGCCTGCTGGTTGCGCATATGCATTTCTGGCATTTTCTTGTGTTCTTAAAATTAAAAAGAGTAACCATGGAGCAACTGCAGCTAAATTTGCTGAGTTTCTAATCCAGCCAAATCTAATTTGAATCTCACCTCTTAATGCCAGATCTGACGAAACATATTCTGACAATTCTCTTAATACTTTTATGCTATTTCTACTGCCAAACATAGATGCAAAATAGAGTGCCTCAAAGAGTTGGTCTGTGATTGGATCTGCAAACTCATTTTTTAAATAATTCAGTGCCGCCTCAAATCTTTCGCCAGACTCGATTTTTGTAGAGAAAACTAAAAATGGCTCTCTAACAAAGGCAGGTCCAACCTTTCCGATAGCAGATAAACTCTCTGAGATTGAAGCTCCTGATTGCAGCGATGCAATGATTAGATCTAAAACCTCTGGCCAAGCATTTGAACGATTTAGTGCAATTTTATTTGATTCATACTTCTTAAAGGCCATAACAGAAGCAAGTGAAATAATCAGAGTGATGGTAATTAATGTGAAAAAACTCATCAGTTAATATAATTTCGCTTTGAAATTAAAGTTTCTAGATTACCTAAACCTTTGATAATGCTTTCACCATTCCATTTAAATATGGAGTCAATTTCAATTATTGAGTCTTCACATCTTCCGCTGATAGCTGCAACTTCAGACACCCTTCTTACCCCGTTATTATCTAAAGAGCACTGAATTACTAGATCTACACTGCTTGCAATAGTTGGCGTAATAAATTTTTGTGAGATATTTTCTCCGGCTAACAAAGGCAACAATTGCAGCTTATTTATTGCACCTCGGACTGAATTAGCGTGCAGTGTTGCCATGCCTGGAAGCCCTGAATTTAGAGCAACTAATAAATCTAATGCTTCTGCTTCCCTCACCTCACCTACGATAATTCTGTTTGGTCGCATGCGTAGTGATTCCTTAATTAATCGGCGAAGAGAAATCTCGCCTTCACCCTCCAAATTTGCAGTTCTTGTTTGCAGTGCAATCCAGTCTGGCAAGTTTGGTTTTAATTCAAAGACTTCTTCAATAGTTATAACTCTTTCATTAGTTGAGATTTGACCTAAAAGAGCATTTAGAAATGTGGTTTTGCCAGCCTGGGTTCCACCACTAACTAAGATATTCAATCCAAGATCAACTGCTTTACTAATTAGCTCAGCCATTTCCTGATTAATTGATCCAAGATTTACCAACTCTTCGAAATTATTTGCTTTCCCTAAATGTTTTCGTATATTGATCGCCCATTCAGAGGCAGTAACTTCAGGTATTGCAACATGTAACCTACTGCCATCTGGCAAGCGGGCATCGACAAATGGTGTGCTGACATCGAGTCTGCGGCCACCCCAAATTAGTAATCGTTCAATTAAATTATGTACAACATCTTTAGATAAAATCAGATTTGTTAACTGACTCTGCCCACCTCGAGCAACAAATACTCGACTCGGAGAATTTATCCATATCTCCTCTACCTCTGGATCTTCGATTAACTCCTGCAGTGGTCCAAAAGTATTTAACTGATTAGATTTTTTATCCATTTGCCTATTATTTAGGCTAATCGCTTAGTTTTATTGGGCTGTGTATTTACTTATTACTTTGTGATAGCTCAGTCTTACTTAAGGTTACTTTTAAAGTGCAACTCATCAATTTTTGAATACCAATCCAACTGATTCTGATTAATTTGCCGATGGCAAATGCTCAAATCAAAGTAGGTAGGTATTGATTGCGAGATTCTAGATAGCATTTTTTCACATGAATCTTCATTTAAGCCAGTTACTAATACCCAAAATCCCAGCTGGGATACTCGACTAATACAATCAGAATCTCGAAAAATTTGCTTTAGTTCAAAAAATGTTTTAATTAATGCCTCTTCTAAATCTAATCTAAGGCTTTCTTGTCCAAGAGATAGTACAAATCTATCTAAACAAACACTCAATGAAATGATACTTAGTTGAGCGTTATTTCTGTCGGCAAGTTGAATATCTCTTTTAACTAATTGATTAAATAAATTAGGTGCACTTGAGCCAGTTAATAGGTCTATCTCCCCATTATTGATGAAAAATACTTCTCGGACTTGATCTAAATAATTATTCATTATGACAAGAAAGGGTAGTATTTAAGTGTGAATATGAAAAGATTTTTTTCTTTAGAAAGTAGTAGAAAAAGAGCGATTGTGCTGTTGAAATTTGAATCCTTGCTCCTGTTAGGAATAGTAATTTATCTTTTAGTGGCACCACTCATTTCAACCGTGAGCGTACCTGCGGCCTTATCGGCCGAAATAGTGTTTGGAGCTCTTGGTGCTGCAGGGCTCTGGGGGTGTGCAATTGGTTTTCAAAAAGCTCGCTCTTTCGGTCGAGCACCAGCAGTTTTAGCTAACTTAATTGCACTTGGTGTTTCTTATTACATGATCACTGGAAACTTTTTAATTGTTGGAGTGCCATTGCTGTTTCTATCTTTAATAACAATTATCTCTGCCGCCCTTGGCTATAAAGAGTAATTACCAATCAACTATTTGACGGTCTTCCCAAAGTAAACCAGTTTTATCTTTTGTGGGATCAAATGCTCTTGTGGCTAACCAGATTGCAGTTTCAGCGCCCTCTTGTGCACTCCTAGGCGCATCTGGTCCACCCATATCGGTTCGACAATGGCCTGGACAAATAGCATCAACTAAAAATCCTCTTGCTCCTAAACCAGTTTCGTAGGATAGATTTTTAACAAAAGCATTAACTCCTGCTTTGCTAATTCGATATGGTGCAAGTCCTCCATGAGTTCCAGGTCCTGACATTCTTCCTAAACAAGCAGAATAAATCACAACTCTACCTTTTCTAGCCTCAGTCATAGCAGGAGCTAACTCATTAACTGCGGTAAAGACAGCATCTAAATTTATAGATAACGTACGGCGCCATTCGGCATCATCTGTCCTTAAAGTTTTAGACATTTTTTCGCTCATAACTCCATGAGCTAAAACCAAAACATCGAGTATGCCTAATCCATTAGTTGCTGCATCTAGATTTATCTCTTTTAAAACTTGTCGAAATTTTTCACTATCTGCCACATCAACTGCTCGATACTTACAACCAAGTACATTGGCACTTTGTTGGGCACGCTCTTCATCTTTACCAATTATGTAAACAAAAAATCCAGCCAAGATGAGAGCTTTGGCAGTTTCATATCCAAGCCCCCGAGATCCACCAGTAACTATCGCCCACTTCATATTTGGATTCATGGGGCTATCTTTGCCACTTTTTAAGGTCTACTGCTAGCCCTTTACCTGTGCGAATGCCCACTTTTACTAAACCCTTATGCCTAAGGCGGGCTACATCACCTGGCTCTGGCAGTTAAGATTAACCTGTAACAATAAAACTCAAGATAGCTAAATGAGGAGTTAAATAGGTGAGCCAAGCAGGAGCTAATACGCCCGCTAACCACTTTGGTGGTTCATTTGGTCCAAATGAGTGGCTAGTCCAAGAGATGTATGAACGCTACCAAAGCGATCCATCCTCAGTTGATAAAGCTTGGTGGGACTTTTTTTCAGATTTTAAAGGAACACAATCCATTAATAATGCGCCTACAACTAATTCTCCAAAGCCAGGGACTCCTCCGATTCCTAAGTCGCAGCAAGCACAAGTAGTAACAGAGGCGGTAACTGCGCCCGCAGCAATTGTTGAAACTCCAGTTAAAGCAAGCAAACCAGAAATTAAAAAAATAGATCTACCAGAGAAAACATCTAAAACTTCTTTCAAACCAGCAGACCCAGTTGTGAAACCAATTCCAACGCTTATAACACCTGGCGCATCAACAGTGGAACCAATACGAGGAGTTGGAGCCCGTGTTGTACAGTCAATGGAAGGCTCTCTTGCCGTTCCAACTGCAACAAGTGTTCGTGTAGTTCCAGCTAAATTAATGATTGACAATAGAACTGTAATTAATAATCACCTAAAGCGTGGTCGTGGTGGAAAAGTTTCATTCACTCACTTAATTGGTTACGCAATGATTAAAGCAATTAGAGCCATGCCAGAGATGAACTCATTCTTTACCGAATTAGATGGTAAACCTGCAATTGGTCATCCTGAACATATAAACCTAGGGATTGCTATCGACTTAGCTAAAGCAGATGGGTCAAGACAATTATTAGTGCCCTCGATCAAAGGTTGTGAAGAGTTAGATTTTGCTCAATTCTGGTCAGCCTATGAAGATGTGGTGCGTAAAGCTAGAAATGGTGCTTTAACTGTAGAAGATTTCGCTGGCACTACTTTATCTCTAACAAATCCAGGAACCATTGGAACTGTGCATTCGGTGCCAAGATTGGTACAAGGTCAAGGAATGATTCTTGGTGTTGGGGCATTGGATTATCCCGCTGAATTTCATGGCGCAAACGAGCAAACACTTTCTGATCTAGCGATAAGTAAGGTAGTTACTTTAACCAGTACATATGACCACAGAATTATTCAAGGGGCTCAATCTGGTGATTTCCTAAGAAGAATTCATGAGATTTTACTAGGCGAAGAAAACTTCTATGATGAAATTTTTGAAGCACTACGAATTCCTTACGTACCAATTCGCTGGGTTGTTGATATGCAGATTGAGAAAGATGATGATGTAAGCAAAACAGCACGGGTACAAAAGTTAATCGATGCCTACAGGACAACTGGGCATCTAATGGCCGATGTCGAGCCTTTGGCTTATGTACAAAGATCACATCCTGATTTAGATGTTGTAAACCATGGTTTATCACTATGGGATCTTGATAGAGATTTTGCCACTGGTGGATTTGGCGGCAAACCATTTATGAAGTTACGCAGAATTCTAGGAATTCTAAGAGACTCATACTGCCGCACAATTGGCGTTGAATATATGTATATAGCTAATCCAGAAGAGCGTAAATGGATTCAGGAAAAAATGGAGGTGGGTGCTCCTAGGACAGCAAGAGATGAACAGCTTCGTATTTTACGAAAACTAAATAGTGCCGAAGCATTTGAATCATTTTTACAAACTAAGTTTGTTGGCCAAAAACGATTCTCGCTAGAAGGTGGAGAGTCGGTTATTCCAGTGCTAGATGCAGTTATCTCATCAGCGGCAGAAACTGGTCTAGATGAGGTCTGTATTGGCATGCCACACCGAGGTCGATTAAATGTTCTAGCAAATATTGCAGGAAAATCATATGGCCAAATATTCCAGGAGTTTGAAGGAAATTATCGCGACAATGAAGTGCACGGCTCAGGAGATGTTAAGTACCATTTAGGAACAAAAGGCACCTTTACTGCTGAATCTGGTGCCACAACCAAGATTTATCTAGCAGCAAATCCTTCTCACTTAGAGGCAGTAAACCCGGTATTAGAGGGAATAGTTAGAGCTAAGCAAGATAAATTAAAATCAAAGGCCGGAGATTTAACAGTTGATGAACAAACTTCATACCCAGTTTTACCAATACTTCTGCATGGTGATGCCGCTTTCGCTGGTCAAGGTGTAGTTTCTGAAACTCTTTCATTATCTTTACTAAAAGGTTATCGAACTGGTGGCACAATTCATATTATTGTAAATAATCAAGTTGGCTTTACAACTTCGCCACATGCTGCACGATCTTCAACTTACTCAACTGATATTGCAAAGATGATTCAGGCTCCGGTATTTCATGTTAATGGCGATGATCCTGAAGCTTGTGTTCGGATTGCAAAAGTAGCTTTTGAATACCGACAAAGGTTCAATAAAGATGTGGTGATTGACATGATTTGCTATCGTCGACGAGGCCATAATGAAGGTGATGAACCTAGTTTTACCCAACCACTTATGTACAAACTTATTGACGCCAAGCGTTCAACTAGAAAACTTTATACCGAGGCATTAATTGGTCGAGGCGACATCACCGTCGAAGAGGCTGAAGAGGTTTTGCGCGATTACCAGCAGCAATTAGAGGGTGTGTTTACTGCGGTTCACAATACTGAGCCTGAGAGTGATCCAAACTGGAAAGCTCCTGTTGTGCCATCACCTAAAATAGTTGATACGGCGGTAGCTGAGGCTGATTTACGTAAGATTGCAAATACCCAATCTGCAATGCCAGATAATTTCAAAGTACATCCAAAACTGCTGCCACAACTTTTAAAGCGAACAGAGATGTTAGATGAATCAACAGTTGATTGGGCAGCTGGCGAGATGTTTGCCTTTGGTTCTTTACTCCTAGAAGGCCATCCAATAAGAATGAGTGGCCAAGATGTAAGGCGTGGAACTTTTAGTAATAGGCATGCGGTTGTGATTGATAAGGAGAATGGTGCTGAATTTTTCCCACTCAGATCATTAGTGAAGGACCCAAATCAATTCCACATTTACGATTCACTACTTTCAGAGTATGCAGTAATGGGATTTGAATATGGATACTCAGTTGAGCGTGATGATGCGCTTGTTATCTGGGAGGCTCAATTTGGAGATTTTGCTAATGGTGCTCAAACCGTAATCGATGAATTTATCTCTTCTGCCCTGCAAAAGTGGGGCGAAAGATCCTCCATAGTTCTATTACTGCCTCATGGTTACGAAGGTCAGGGGCCAGATCATTCCTCCGGACGCATTGAAAGATTCCTAGCGCTGTGTGCAGAACAAAACATGACCGTTGCTCAACCTTCAACCCCTGCCTCCTACTTCCATTTACTGCGTTGGCATATGAAAAATCCATCTAGAAGACCATTAATAGTATTTGAGCCAAAATCAATGCTTAGATTAAAGGCAGCAGCAAGCGGGTTAAAAGATTTCACTACTGGGAAATTTAGGTCATTTATTCCAGATGACAAAGTTACAAATGCAACAAGATTGATTTTCACATCCGGAAAGGTTTACTACGATTTAATTGCGGAGCGAGATAAATTAGGTGAACACTCAACTGCGATTGCAAGAGTTGAGCGGTTATACCCACTTCCGATTGAGGACATTATTGCCGAAGCTAAGAAGCATCCAAATGCCACACTGCTTTGGGTGCAAGATGAACCAGCTAACCAAGGTCCTTGGCCATTTGTTGCATTAGCGGTCCATGAGGCATTTGTTGCACATGAAGAATTAAATAATCGAACATTCCGTAGAGTTTCCAGACGTGCAACTGCAAGTCCTGCAACAGGAAACCACCATCTGCATGAAGAGGAAGAAAAAGCTTTAATGACTGAGGCTTTTACTCGTTAATTTCCTTTTTTATATCTTAATAAAACTCTAGCTAGTAAATTACTCTGCTCAAGCCACCCCCAGGCCCGAGAATCAGTGCTTTGTGAATTGTCACCTTCTACCCAATATCTCATTACGCCATGCTCGCTGCGGATCTGCATTAGCCTTTTAAGTAGCCTAATTCCTGGTCGCAGTGGATCTTCAACTAAGTACACCTTTCCGACCTCTAGGGTGTGCTCTTTGCCACTTAGGTATCTAACTAATAGCCAATCTCCGGCATTATAGGTTGGAGCCATAGAGTTTCCTGAAACCTCTACTGTGCTAAACCCGAACATGCAGAGTATTCTGCCACCATAAGATTACTAATCATTAAACCAGGGAGATGAATGTTAAATCTATTAGCGAAGTTAATTAAGCCAGCGCAGACTGTTTATGCTCATTGTGATCTACCATGCGGTGTTTACGATCCAGCACAGGCAAAAATTGAGGCTCAATCTGTAAAAGCTTGTATGGAAAAATATGCTGCAAGCAGTGATAATGATTTCAAGGCCCGTGCTGTGTCCATTAAAGAGCAAAGATCAGAGCTAGTTAAGCATCACCTTTGGGTATTGTGGACAGATTACTTTAAACCAAATCATTTTGAGGCCTATCCACAACTACATGTGTTATTTAATGAGGCAACTAAGTTAGCCGGTGCTGGAGGCAGTAAGGGTACTAATGATGTTGCTGTTGCAGAAAAACTCATAAGCAAAATTGATGAAATTGCAGAAATTTTCTGGGCAACCAAAAAATAATTAATTTATCGCTAGTGGCTTAAATATTTAGGCTACTAGCGATTTTCTTTTCACTAACTTGATTTTCTTTTTCAGCAACCATTGTTTCTGCGGCAACTCGAGCCATAAAAGAGACTCGTTCTACAAATTTACGAGTAATAAAACCTGAAGCTACTAATCTCGCACTCTGATGAACCTCTACTTCAAATTTTAATACACCTTCGTCTAATCCAAGACATCTGGCTGTTGCATGAATTTCATGATTAATTCCTACAGCACCTTGAATTTCGATTTGTAAATTAGTTGTAACTGTTGTTTCACCAAAATCTAAAAATTCAATTATTGCCGTGCTACAAGCACTCTCCATTAAAGCTGAAATCTGATTTGAGCCAACTACTGGCAGATCATTTACTCCCTGCGCAACATAAGTATCTCCAGGGCGAATAGTCATATTAGCCATACCAATGGCGCCCATTACTTGCTCAGCTTTCATAATCACAACATTAGTGATTAAGTAATTACTCTAGCGGGAACTCCCTGCGTATTTCGCGAGTTATTTCAATTTGAGTCGTACCATCATCGGTAAATTCCGTATAAGTTGTTTGAGTGAAGGTAAATTCAGTAATACTTTGAGTTTGGCTGGACTTAAGCATTTGGTTGTATAGATCTTCTATTTGGGTATTTATTCGATCATTTAAATCATCTGGTGCCTGTTCAGCTAAAGCATTACACAACAGGTTTCGAACTAGATTCAGGTTGTGGGCTTCTTGCTCCATTTTTGATCTGCACGGTGCGCAGGCGCCAAAATGATTTTCTACCAAGACTATTTCTTGAGAATCAAATAACTCGTGATCGATATACAAAACTATATTAGGTAATACTTGATCACAATTAATAAACTCATTATTGTTAAAACTCATAACTTATCACCAGCTTTATTTTTGCCAAATCCTCTTTCTTTAGCGTAGGTAGCAAGAGAGGTGCGGAGTAGTTTTCTACCTCTGTGTAATCTCGACATTACCGTGCCGGTTGGGACGTTAGTAATCTCTGCTATTTCTTTATAGGAAAAACCTTCGACATCTGAGAGATAAACAGCAATTCTAAATTCTTCGGGCATGGCACTTAATGCTTCTTTTACATCTTTGTCTGCAATACCTTCTAAGGCTTCCTCTTCGGCAGATTTTCCTTGATCACTAGTATGTGAAGAAGCATCTGCAATTTGCCAATCTTCAACTTCACCTGCTGAAATTTGTGGTCGCCGCTGATCTTTTCGATAATTATTTATAAATGTTGTTGTCAGAATTCTATATAACCAAGCTTTTAAATTGGTTCCTGGCTCAAATTGATGAAAGCTAGTGAAAGCCTTTGCATAGGTATCCTGAACTAAGTCTTGAGCATCGTGAGTATTTTTCGTATAACGAAGTGCTGCACCGTAAAGTTGTGATGTAAAAACTAATGCATCATTTTCAAACCTTACTTTTCTCTGCGCTAAGGTTTCTTTATCTCGGTCTACTACCGCAGGTAGTAAATTGTCATTACTCATTTGGTCTAAGGCTACCTCGAATGCAGTTTTAAAGTGAGGAGTGAATATTTTATGAGAAGCAGCTATGGGTGTAAGTGCATGCATAGAAGCAAAACCTTAAAACCCTCGGATATATTCCCTAACCAATCCGCTTAAGCACGATCAGAGCCAAATCCTGGTGCAGTAAGCGGAAGGTAGACTTAAGGCATATGGCGAATTGGAAAGCACCCTACAGGTCTGGACTTACCCCTGCCAGCAAACCAATTAATGCTCAGATAACTATTCCGGGCTCTAAATCAGCCACTAACCGCGCATTAATTTTAGCGGCGCTTGCTAAAACTCCTTCTCGATTAAGAAAACCGCTTTCGTCAAGAGATACCGACTTAATGGTCAAAGGGTTACAAAGTTTAGGAATTCAAATTACTGTTGTTAAAACTCAAGACGGATTTGATTATGAAGTGGTACCAAACAAAATGATTGGCCCTGCAAGTATTAATGTTGGAAATGCCGGAACAGTAATGCGCTTCTTGCCACCGATAGCAGCACTTGCAAATGGCTTAATTCACTTTGATGGTGATGCTAGGTCTCATGAAAGACCTTTAGCTCCAGTGATTAAAGCTTTGGAACAACTTGGAGTAACTATTGAACACAATGACAAGTATCGACTTCCACTTACTATAAATGGTGCAGGAAAAATTATCGGAGGTGAAGTAGAGGTAGATGCTAGTTCCTCTAGTCAATTTGTTTCCGCGCTACTTTTACTTGGACCTGCAACTGAAAATGGGATTACCGTTAAACATATTGGTAAGTCCTTACCATCTCTGCCACACATTGAAATGACGATTCAAATGCTAAAAATATTTGGCGCAAAGGTTGAAGTTGGTACAAATAGTTGGCAGGTAAAGCCCACAGATTTAATAGGTCAGGATTTAATTATTGAGCCAGATCTTTCAAATGCTGCTCCATTCATGGCAGCAGCTATGATTTGTGGTGGTAGCGTTGAAATACTCGATTGGCCTGAAATCACTTCTCAGCCAGGGGATCAGCTTAGAAATATTTTCTCTAAAATGGGTGCAAAAGTTGAAAGAAGTGAATTAGGTTTAAAAATATCTGGAACCGGAAAAATTCTAGGAATCGATATCGATCTGCAAGATGTTGGTGAATTAACCCCCTCTATTGCAGCAGTAGCGGCGTTAGCAGAGACTGAATCAAGATTAAGTGGAATTGCCCACCTACGACTACATGAGACTGATCGACTTTCGGCACTAGCAACTGAGATAAATAACCTTGGTGGAAATGTGAGTGAAGGACCAGGTGAGCTAAGTATTAAGCCAACACCACTAATTGCAAAACAAGAATTTAAAAGCTATGAGGATCACCGAATGGCAACTGCTGGAGCAATCATTGGTTTAGCGGTTGAAGGAGTTGTTGTTGAAAATATTGAGACAACAAAAAAGACTCTCCCAGATTTTCCTGGTTTATGGGTGGAAATGCTTAATGGCTAAGTCACATAAAAATTGGGATGAAGATGATGTAAGAATCAACAAATCTAGGCAATTTGGGTCAACTAATAAAACTAGGCCAAGAACTAAAGACCGACCTGATTATTCAAAGGCGATAACTGGAATAATTATTGAAGTAGACCGTGGTCGAGTTAAGTGTTTAATAACAGAGAATGATTCATACGGACTTATTACTGCCATGAAAGCAAGAGAATTAGGTAAGAAATCTGTAGTTGTAGGTGATCTGGTTTCTATAGTAGGAGACACCACAGGAGATGAGGGATCGCTGGCCAGAGTCGTTGCTGTCCAACCAAGAAAAAACTCACTAACTAGAACTATTGACGACAACTTAAAAGATGAGAGAGTCATCGTGGCTAATGTTGATCAACTTGCAATAGTTATTTCAACCACGAATCCAGAACCAAGAACTGGCTTTGTGGACAGAGCATTGGTAGTTGCTTATGACCAGGGAATTTCGCCATTAATTATTATGACTAAACAGGATCTGGCAAACGGTGATAACTTTCTTGAAACTTATAAAGATCTAGAAATTCCTGTATTTAAGACTGAAAAAAGTTCAGATTTATCTGGATTAAGGAATGCATTAACTGGAAAAATTACTGTTCTAATCGGACATTCTGGCGTAGGTAAATCAACTTTGGTTAATAATCTGCTCGCAAAAAATGAGTTAAATAAACAAGTTAATGATCAGCAAAACTCTTATCGTCAAACCGGAGATGTAAATGAAGTAACGGGTAGAGGTAGACATACCTCCTCAAGTGCAGTGGCTTTGCCGCTATCCTCCACTTTTTCCGGAGAAAACTTTGGTTGGATTATCGATACTCCTGGAGTCCGTTCCTTTGGTGTTGCTCATATTCAACCATCGCGGGTAATAGCTGCATTTCCAGAATTTTCCGAACCAATTTCATTGTGCCCAAAGAATTGCTCTCATAATGAACAAGATTGTGCGTTAAACACTTGGCAGAGTTTTGATGACAAGAATCATGCTCGACTAGCAAGCCTACGGAGAGTTTTATCTACCGGACAAGGTAAGTAAGAGTAATCTTTCACTGTGAGTGAGTTATCAAAGTATAAAGAGAGTAAAACCAGACAGGTTGACCTTCAAATCTCTGGCATGACCTGCTCTTCCTGTGTTGGTACAGTTGAAAAATCACTTAATAAGTTGCCGGGAGTAAGGGCTGCTGTAAATCTAGCAATGGAATCGGCGCACATAATTGCACCCTTAAATATTACAGAGCAAGAACTCATAGAAGCCGTTAAAAGCTCAGGTTATTCAGCTAGCGCATTTAAGGGCGAAAGAGAATCATTTGAAAAATCAAATCGCTTAGGCATAAGACTATTTTTCACGCTGTTATTTTCTGCCCCAATAATTGTTATCTCAATGTTTCATGATCTTCATGGAAAAGTTGACCAGCAGTTACTTTCACTAATCGATAGAACCAATGTATTTTTAAATGATAACAACCAGGATCTGGTGATTAATTATCCAAACGCACCAATTAGTACTTGGTTGCTGATAACTTTATCTCTGCCAGTTGTATTTATCTTAGCCTGGCCAATTCACAGAGCAGCTATAAAAAACCTATTAAATCCAACTATGGATACTCTTGTTTCATTGGGATCTTTAATTACATTTATCTGGAGTGCATATTCAGCTGCTATATATACCCCAAATGAAAGTGAAACATCTTTTGTATATGCTGAAGTTTCAGCAGCTGTCATATTTTTTGTCATGTTAGGCCGATACTTAGAGCATAAAGCTAAGCGAAAAGCCGGTTCAGCACTTTCTGAATTATTCAAATTATCTGCATCAGATGTTGAGATCCATAAGAATGGCGAAACAAAACTCATTCCTATAACAGAATTAGAAATCGGAGACATTTTTGTTGTAAAGCCAGGAGAAAAGATTGCAACTGATGGCACAGTAATTTCGGGCTTTAGCACAGTGAATAATTCTTTCTTAACAGGTGAATTCACGCCGCTTGAGGTAGCAGTTGGTAGCCTGGTATTTGCTGGTTCGATTAATAACAACGGAAATTTACTGGTTAAAGCTTCAAGAGTTGGATCTGATACTGAGTTAGCCAGAATTACTCGAATGGTACTCACTGCACAATCAGAAAAGGCACCTGCTCAGCAACTTGCCGATAAGGTCAGTAAAGTATTTGTTCCAGTTGTTCTACTTCTTGCGATTGCTACTTTTTTAACTTGGTATTTGATGAATCAAAGTATTGCTGAATCCATTTCAATTGCGGTTGCAGTCTTAGTAATCGCATGTCCGTGTGCACTTGGTTTGGCTACTCCGATTGCACTAATGGTGGCATCTGGTAAGGCGGCCAAGAACGGCATCATTATTAGATCTCCAAGATCTATTGAAAAAGCGGTAGGAATTACAGATGCAGTCTTTGATAAGACTGGAACTTTAACTACTGGAAAAATGCAATTATTAGAAATGGTCTTAATAAATAATCCACTAGATAAGCAAAGCACGGAGATATCAGCCACTGATCTAATGAGTTATGCACTTAGTCTGGAAAGCATGGATTCTCATCCAATCGCGATTGCAATATCTGAGTCATTATCTAAGCAAGGTGCGTTCAAGTGGGAAGTTACTGAATTTGAACACACTCCTGGCGCAGGCGTAACTGGTCGTATAAAAACGGATACTTCAACATCTAAGCGGGCAGTTTTGATTGGCTCACCAATATCAATAGCCCGAAGCACTACAGAGTTTTCGCCAAAATTAGTTAGTGCAATTGAAGGCGCAAAGTATCGGTCTAACTCTGTTGCAGTTTTAGCAATAGATG
>JACCEB010699946.1_pt1 | contig 18797 bp, 17 predicted proteins | sample 7454761 | NCBI WGS metagenome assembly JACCEB01 (sample SAMN15323454, study PRJNA562643) | freshwater metagenome | isolation source: river surface water | place: USA:Blue River Watershed | collected 2017-08-18 | reverse complement strand
TGTCGTCTCCGATTCGGTGTGTATAAAAAACTGTCAGAGTCATTCTAGGAAAACCTGACAGGCATTACCAGGCCAAGCTATACCCCGATGGGTGAAGTCCAGTACACGCCATTGACAAGCAAGCGAAAGCGAGCGACGCCATTTGGCACTCGGCAAAACCAATCTTGGGCGTGCGTTGACCGTAATTTTCACCCTCAGGCAAGACGCCACATTGATTCGGGTCATTTCAGCCCGGGATCAGCATTGCAAGGAGAGGCATTTATATGAGCAAGCCAAGCAGTAAGACTAAGCCAATGCCCAAGTTCCGCTCGGAAGCCAAAGAGCGTGAGTTTTGGGAGTCAAAAGCCAACGACGCGACCGAGTACTTTGACTCGTCCAAGATGGTGGTTGCCAAGTTCAAAAACCTCAAGCCTTCCACCACAAGCATTTCTTTGCGACTGACAGACAGCCTGCTGGATGGCATCCGTCAGCAAGCGAACAAGCTAGATGTGCCCTATCAGTCGTTGATGAAGGTGTGGTTGACCGAAAAACTGCGTGAGGCTAACGGATAAAACCAGCCGTCAAAGTGAAGTTGCCAACAAAAAACCCACAGACCCGAAAAGGCTGTGGGTTTCGATTTGACCTGAAGGGTCGGGGTGAGAGGATTCGAATCTCCCGCCTCTACGTGCCGAAGGTGGCTCCCTACCAGGTCAAGGCTAAAGCTTGAAGGCTGACGACGGCAGTCAACAGATGCAAAGAGTTAGATGTCGTAGCAAACCCAGAGAAAATGCCGATTATTCAGGGCGGTATCGTTGAAGTTATGCTGGCTGATAAAGGCGTTTTCTCGACAGCCACTTATTTTTTATTAACGATGTCCGGCGTGATGGCATCGACCGTGTTGATCACCGTTTTGACACCGTAGACGGCCGCCGTGCCAACGCCGTCAGCAACTGCCATGACGCTGCTACAGCTTGCCAACACAATTGACCCCAATGCAATGACAACCACACGCATGCTCATTCCTTCAATATCTTCTTCAACAAGCGTTTATTCTCTCATTTCATTCGAAGGTGAATCCGAATAAATCTCAAGCAATATTCAACTTTCAACGCCCAACTGCACCATAAATTTCTCAGACCTCATCAAAGCCTACAAAAGCATTTGATGTTACGAACATTGTCCAGATGAGTGGACGACTAGTGGTCTCAGCGATGAGCCTTTCACCGCGCAGTGTAGGTCCCACCCTAGAAAAAAGAAAACCCACCGACTTTGAAAAATCAGTGGGTTCATCGTGTGACCATGTGGTCGGGGTGAGAGGATTCGAACCTCCGGCCTCTACGTCCCGAACGTAGCGCTCTACCAGGCTAAATTAACACTAAAGATTTATTTTACATGCTGGGCAGCGTGTGAAAAAGTGCCCGCAGAGTGCTGCCCAGGGTGCGGACCCTGCTGACAGCGTACCACCCTTCTTGGTAGCCCACTCACCTGCTTGGACAGTGGCAGTGACGCAGCGTCACGTTCTCTGTCGCAGCAAACACCCCCTTATCCTTGCTAGCGCATCGAACGATCTGCTAGCGCAGTCCCGTGAGCGTAAAGAAAATTGACGCTGGTTTAGTTACCTTGAAGAAGTTTCTTCAAGAATATCAATACAGCCTCTTTGGATTGCGCCCGCGCTTTATCCTGACCCACCAGCGTTACTTGGCCGCCCTTGGCGTTTTTAGCGACGGGATCGAAAAACTGTATGGGCTGAGATGTCGCACTGTCAAACCCATGACTGGCGCCCTCGTACATGAAGACCTCAAGTGGCATCTGCGGATGCGCAGTCTTTAGCGACTGGCAAACATCTGGGTTTGTGTCGTAGTCATCTCGTGTGCCGTTATGAATTTGGACAGGAAAGCCCGTTGGATTGGATTGATCGACGACGCGTGAGGCAATACCATTCTTAACCCAGATGTCGCACACTGGATAGAAGGCGATGTGAGCCGCAAATTTTGCCTGAGCCAGACTTTGGGGGCTGTCCTTGGGCTTCTTGCCAAAGGCAGTCGTCATTGCGTTAACGCCTCCCCATGAAAAGCCCATGATCGCAATCTTGTCCTTGTTAATCTTTGGATGCTCGGACAAATATGACCAAGCTCCCCACACATCAGGCAAAGTATCGAGCGTTGTTTTAGGGCGTTGATTGAATCCTGTCACGCCACGAGCCGCCCACATATCCAGCTCTAGAACGGCAAACCCGTTTGAAACCAAGTACTCGCCATGAAATGTGCCTCTTGAATCAGGCCCGGCACTGCCATGAACGATCACAACAGCGGGTAACTTTTCGCCCTCTGGTAGGGTGAGTTTTGCTGGTACTTCTGCGGGTGTCGCTCCACCCGAATAGCCCAATCCGACTGTTTTAACCTTCACATTTGCCAAGATTGCGCTGTGTGCGACGCCACAAAATGTGATGAGTAGTGCCCCTGTCAGTTGAGCGAAGTTCATGGTGTCTCCTAGATAAGTCGCTTGTTCTATTGCGAGGCATTGTGCCCAAAAATCGGCGATGTCTACCGATAGACGACATAGTCATCCACCGGCGCTCTGTTCTCAAATATACAAGGACTTGGGTGGGCAGGGCAAAGGACGAAGGTGTAGCAAACTGGGTCGGTTAGCTCGGCCTTCACCGCCACTGAGCGCCAACTCAGCCCAAGCCCCAGTAGTCAGCCAACCACTAAGCAAGCGTAAATTTTTTTTAGCTCGAACTATTAAAAGCAAAGAAATTCAGTTCAGCCGACTTAGAAAAAATTGAACCATTTCAGCGCGGGCTATTTCTGCTTCCTTCTCCGAATATTTCATGGTGACCATGCCACCTGTTTGGGCTTTGGCGAATGGACTGTGCGCAGGTGGAGGTGGATTGGGCCAATCAAAAGCGTGAGTAGCACCTTCAACAAGCCGCACTGTCAACTGACTGGTCACATCGGGGAATTCTTTGGCCATGCGCAGGCAATCTGTCTTCGGATCAAAGTCGAAATCATCACTTGTTCCGGAAACGATATGGATGGGTTTGCCGGTACTGCCCCAGTTTTGTGGTCGTCCCGGGCTGATCCAAGAGCGAATGCGTTGCTGGTCATCCATGATGTTGGCGCATCCGGGATAAAGTGCAAAGTGAGCTGAAAAGACCAAGTCTGGAGGTAACTGTTCGTTTTGACGGGCTAGACGACCAGGGCGGACACCCATGCCTGCCATGATCGCTACAGCGCCTCCGCTGGAAAATCCAGCAATGCCGATTTGCTTGGGATTGAATCGACTGTCTTTGGAAAACAGCACCAGTGCGCCCCAAGCGTCCTGAAGGCGATCGCAAAGTACGGGAGCATTTCGATCGTTGCCATTGCGCACGCCACGGGGTGTAAAAGAATCAACCTCCAAGGTGGCTATACCTGCGGCATTTAGCGCTTTGGCATAGAAGTCTCCAACGCCAACGAGTCCTGCGTTGCTGTGAAGCAGGACAACTAAGGGATGAGGAGCGGTTGTCGTGGCTGGCAAACGCAATTCACCATAGACACTGTTGACCTCCTTGACTCGCTCATTACATTTCGATCCTACGACTGGGATTTCTACTTTGCTTGTGATGACTTGACTGAATGCGAGGCACGGCATCAATACGATGACAGCCGCAGTACGAGGCAGTAGATTCCAAAGGTTCTTGTGTGATTTCATAGAGCCGTCTTCGACATGTGGCAACACACCCTCAGCCGACATTCTGTTCTCAAATGTACAAGGAGTTGGGCGGGCTGGCCAAAGGACGCAGGAGTAGCTAATCTGATCAGCAAGCGTGGGCCACGCTGCCCCACAGGCTCAGGCACGGTCCATCAACCAGCCGTCACCCAGCCACTGACAAGCGTAAATTTTCTTTACGCTCAGGCCGCAAGCCCGCCCACACCTTCCCCATCCCGAGTAGCTGACCGAAAACCTTGCTAGACCAACGATGAGACAACTGTAAGGCGAGTGGAGTTGGGTTTGAATCATCCTTGGGGCTGTGAGTGGGCAGGCCCAGAAAAAAGAAAACCCACGGACTTTGAAAATCAGTGGGTTCATCATGTGACCTCAATGGTCGGGGTGAGAGGATTCGAACCTCCGGCCTCTACGTCCCGAACGTAGCGCTCTACCAGGCTAAGCTACACCCCGATTTGTGCAGCCCTGAATTATAGCCTCGGGCTGATGACGCTTCGTGTGGCTGCATGCGTGGCGCTCAAGTCAGGTGCTTTCCAGTGTTGTTCGGTGAGTGGGTGCTAACGGTCTCTTGTGTGCGTCGTTCTGCCAGCATTTCAGGCTTGCCCAGTGCAGCCTCTTGTGAGATCCCTGAACCCGTGGTGTCCTAAGGTGGCTGAACGCAGCCCGCCCATGATCTTGGCTGACAATCGCCTCAAGCGGCTGGCTGATGGGCACGTTTGCATCCAGCTGCGGGCCCGATCATTTCTGTTCAAGTCATCACTCCCATGAACTTTTCCTCCCTCATCAAAGCCCGCACCAGCATCCGAGGTTATCTGCCTAAACCCGTCCCTCGCGACCTGATTGACGACATCATCGAGGTGGCCAAGTGGGCGCCCTCGTCGATGAACACCCAGCCCTGGTATGTGCATGTGGTCACCGGGGAGCCGTTGGAGCGCATACGCCAAGGCAACACCGAAAACATGATGAAAGGCGTTCCCCACCAGCGTGACTTTCCGATGAAAGAGGCATACGAGGGGGACCATCGCAAACGGCAGGTGGCCATTGCGGTTCAACTGTTTGAGGCCATGGGCATTGCCCGGGACGACAAGGCCAGACGCACGGATTGGGTGATGCGCGGGTTTCGGCAGTTTGATGCGCCGGTGTCCTTGGTGCTGACCTACGATAAAAAGCTGGAACCCGCCGCGATCAGCCAGTTTGACTTGGGGGCTTTTTCGCACGCCATTGTGCTGGCCGCCTGGGAGCGTGGGCTGGGCTGTGTGATCAATGGCCAAGGCATCATGCAGTCGAGCGTGGTGCGCAAGCATGCGGGCATTCCCGACGATCAAAACATCATGATCTGCATCGCCATGGGCTATCCCGACGAGTCATTTGTGGCCAACCAGGTCAAGTCAGTGCGGGAAGACAACGCGCAATTTGTCCGGTATGTGGGCTTCTAGTGGACTGGGCCAGACGCCTGGATGGGACGGCCTGTCCGATGGGCGCCAGTGCGATGAGAGGCGCCAGAGACTGACCGTGGACTAGGGGGTCAAGCGCTATCTGTAGCGTGAGTCCAGTGCCACAACTGCAACGCCAGGGTGTCCACTCCCTGCTTTTTGAGTGCTGAAAACAACTGCACTGTGCCACCACCGGCCTGCAAGCGTGCGATGGACAGGGCCTTGTTGGCCTCGGTTTTGTTGAGCTTGTCGGCTTTGGTCAGCAGCATGGTGAACTTCAAGCCTTCCTCCACCCGGGGACGGATGACCTCAAGCAAGATCTCGTCGAGTTCGGTCAGCCCATGGCGCGGATCGCACAGCAGCACCACCCCCACCAGGTTGGATCGGCTCACCAGGTAGTTGGCCATCACCTGCTGCCAGCGCAGCTTGTCTTGCTTGGGCACGGCGGCGTAACCGTAGCCAGGCAGGTCGGCCAGCACAGTGTCAGTTTGTCCCTGTCGCCCCAGGGCAAAGAGGTTGATGTGCTGGGTACGGCCCGGGGTTTTGGAGGCAAAGGCCAGGCGCTTTTGCTGCGTCAGGACGTTGATACAGGTCGATTTGCCGGCATTGGAGCGCCCGACAAAGGCGATTTCGGGCAGGTCGTAGGCGGGCAGGTGGTGCAGTTGCGCCGCCGTGGTGAGAAAGCGGGCGGTGTGCATCCAGCCCAGGGCATGCTTGGCAGGGTCACCGGCGGGCTTGGCGGGCCCATCCGACGTCGGCGTTTCGGTGGCCAGGGCAGGGGGCGTGGACTGCGTGCTCCCCCCGGCATTTGGCTGGGCTGAGGCGTCGGAATCGGGCGACTGTCCAGCGACGGGATCGGAAGGGGAGGGCATGGGGCAGGGACTGTTGGGTTGGCGTCAGGGAGACCCCAGACCCGTCATTGTAGAATCCCAGGGTTTTGCGCACCAACTTATTCATTGCCATGAAGCTGTTTGCCTCTTTGCTGATTGCCGCCGCCCTGGCCGTTCCTGCCCTGAACGCGCAGGCCAATGCCCCTCAGGCAGCCGCCAAGCCTGACCTCGCCAAAGGCGAAGCCAGCTACTCAGCGGTGTGTGCCTCTTGCCACGGTGCCGACGGCAACTCCGGTTCGCCGGCCAACCCCAAGCTGGCCCAGCAACACCCTGAGTACCTCACCAAACAATTGCAAGAGTTCAAATCGGGCAAGCGCGCCAACGCCATCATGAGTGGCATGTCGGCCAGCCTGTCCGATCAGGACATGAAAAACATCGCCGCCTGGCTGAGCACCCAAAAAGCCAAGCCGGGATTTGCCAAGGACAAAGAATTGGTGGCCTTGGGTGAGCGCATCTACCGCGGTGGCCTGGCTGACCGCAATATCGCGGCCTGTTCGGGTTGCCACAGCCCCAACGGTGCCGGTATTCCGGCCCAGTACCCGCGCCTGTCGGGCCAGCACGCCGACTACACCGCTTCGCAACTGGTGTCGTTCCGTGACGGGGTACGCAAGAACAGCCTGCAAATGAGCCAGGTGGCCGCCAAGCTGAACGACCGTGAAATCCGCGCCGTGGCGGACTACATCGCCGGTCTGCGCTGAACACAGCGTTTCCTGAGTTCTAAACACCCGGCGCGTCCGGGTGTTTTGCTTTGTGCCTCACCTTTCACCCGGTGTTGCGCTCACAATGCGCACCAGGGCGCAGGCCTTCTTTACACAGGAGCTTTCATGATTGTGCAAACCCACCACGACGGTCAACAGCACCGGGTGCCCAGCGAGATCACACCCGAGCGGGTGTACCGCGAACGCCGTCAGCTGCTGCAAACACTGGCCACCGGGGTGGCGGGCGCCGCCCTGGCGTCCTGGGCTGCGCGGGATGCGAAAGCCCAGATGGCGACGCGACCCAACAAATTGGCTGCATTGCCGGGCGGCAAGTCGTCGGTGAGTGGCGCCTCGGTGATGGAAAAAATCACGTCATACGAAGACGCGAGCACCTACAACAACTATTACGAGTTCGGCACGGACAAGTCCGATCCCGCCAAAAATGCCCACACGCTCAAGACCCAGCCCTGGACGGTGGAAATTGAAGGTCTGGTCAAGAAGCCCGGACGCTGGGCCCTGGAGGATTTGCTCAAGGTGAGTGCCATGGAGGAGCGCATCTACCGCATGCGCTGTGTAGAAGGCTGGTCGATGGTGATTCCCTGGGTGGGTTACTCGCTGTCCGACCTGATTCGTCGGGTGGAGCCTCTGGGCAATGCCAAGTTTGTCGAGTTCGTCACCCTGGCCGATCCCAAGGTGATGCCTTATGTGCGTTCCCCCATTCTCGACTGGCCGTATGTGGAGGGCTTGCGCATGGATGAAGCCATGCACCCGCTCACCCTGCTCACCTTTGGCATGTACGGTGAAGTGTTGCCCAATCAGAATGGCGCACCGGTGCGCTTGGTGGTGCCCTGGAAGTATGGCTTCAAGAATGCCAAGAGCCTGGTGAAAATCCGCTTCACCGAGAAGCAGCCGGCCACGGCCTGGAACAAGGCTGCGGCCAACGAATACGGGTTCTATTCCAATGTGAACCCCCTGGTGGATCATCCGCGCTGGAGCCAGGCCACCGAGCGCCGCCTGGGCGAGGACGGTCTGCTGAGCAAGAAACGCAAGACACTCATGTTCAATGGTTACGAAGCCCAGGTGGGGCAGCTCTACGCGGGCCTGGATCTGCGCAAGAATTACTGAACGCTTCATGGCCGGGACCTGGTTGTTGCATCGCGCAGTTCAGCCCTGCCTGGTGGTGGTGTGCAGCCTGCCGGCTCTGCAGTTGTTGTTCCAGGCCCTCTTCGACCAACTGGGCCCCAACCCTGCCGAGGCCTTGATTCGCGGCACCGGCGACTGGACCTTGCGCTGGCTGTGTGTGGTGCTGGCGGTGACGCCGGTGCGCGTCGTGTTCCAACTGTCGCCGCTGGCGAGGTTGCGTCGAACGCTGGGGCTGACCGTGTTTGCGTATGCGGTGCTGCACCTTCTGTGCTACGCCTGGCTTGACATGGGGCTGGAGTGGGTGGACCTTGCTCAGGACATCGCCAAGCGGCCGTTTATCCTGGTGGGGTTTGTGTCGTGGCTGGTGTTGCTGGCCCTGGCGGCCACCTCATTCAACGCGGCGGTGCGCTGGCTGGGTGGTCGGCGCTGGCAGTGGTTACACCGCACGGTCTACCTGGTGGCACCCCTGGCGATCTTGCATTTCTACTGGATGCGAGCGGGCAAGCAAAATTTCACCGACGTCTTGATCTACGGGCTGGTACTGGCCCTGTTGCTGGCTTGGCGACTGCAGCGCGTGTGGCGCAAGCAGCGCAGCATGTGAGCCAACGCAAGAGACCGGTGTTGCACAGGTCGAGACCGGGTCGATCAGGTCTCGGTATCGGTATGGGTCAAATGGGCAACAAGCGTTCGTGCCGCATCTGATCTGCTGCGGTTTCGCGTGATCGAATGACGTGGGCACGAGCCCCGTCAACGAGAATTTCAGTGGGGCGACCGCGTGTGTTGTAGTTGCTCGCCATGCTCATGCAATAAGCGCCCGTGGACAGCACAGCCAGCAAGTCACCGGGTTGCGCATGCAGTTGGCGGTCTCGCCCCAGCCAGTCGCCGCTTTCACACACCGGCCCCACCACATCACAGACCAGGGCGGGAGTTGCTTGTGCGCCTGGAGCATTGAGCTCGACGATTTGGTGATAGGCCTCATACATCGCAGGACGCGGCAAATCGTTCATCGCGGCATCGACGATGCAGAAGTTTTTTTGCTCGCCGGGCTTGAGGTATTGCACCTCGGTCACGCAGACCCCGGCATTGCCCACCAGAGAGCGGCCCGGTTCCAGCATGAGGGTGCGGTGTCCATGGCCCCGCTCGTCGAGTCGTTGCAGCAACCGGGCCCACAATGCGTCTGCCGCCGGTGGTGTGTCACCCTGGTAGTTGATCCCCAGGCCGCCGCCAAAGTCGATGTGCTGCAAGGGGATGCCCGCCTTTTCGATGGCCTCCACCAGGTCGAGCACACGGTCCAGCGCATCCAGGTAAGGCCCCATGCTGGTGATTTGCGAGCCGATGTGGCAGTCAATGCCGACGATCTTCAACCCGCTCAGGCGGGCCGCTCGCTGGTACACCTCAACCGCTCGCTCGTGGGCAATGCCAAACTTGTTGCCCTTCAAGCCGGTGGAAATGTAGGGATGCGTTTGTGCGTCCACGTTGGGGTTGACGCGCAGACTGACGGGGGCCAGCACGCCAACCTCACGAGCCACCGCGTCGAGCACCTCGAGCTCGCCCTCGCTCTCCACGTTGAAGCACTCGATACCCGCCAGCAAGGCGGTGCGCATCTCGGCGCGGGTTTTGCCCACGCCTGAAAAAATCACCTGGGACGGATCGCCGCCAGCGGCGATCACCCGCTCCAGCTCACCGCCCGACACAATGTCAAAGCCGCAGCCGGCCTGGGCAAACACCTGCAGCACCGCCAGCGAGCTGTTGGCCTTCATGGCGTAGTGCACATGGGCCTGGCGCCCCTGCAAACCACGTCGATAGGCGTTGAGGGCCGCCAGCATGGAGGCTTTGGAATAGACAAACAGCGGTGTGCCGTGTTCGCGCGCCAGGTCCGCCAGGCGCACGTCCTCCAGAAACAACTCGCCCTCGCGGTAGGCCAGAAACGGGGCACCGGGCAGTGGGGAAGAGGTCATGGCGTGTCCGAGGGCTTGCGCGAGGGCAGGGAGGGAGTGAGGATTTGCGGCAAGGTGGCGCGGTCTTGTGCGGCCGGTTCGGTGGGCAGGTAGAGCGCGCCACGTTGTCCGCAACCGCTCAGACCCGAAGCCATGCCGCCCGCAAGGGCAAGGGCCGTGACTAGAATGCGCGCGTTCATCTGGAAATTGTATCCAGACCCCCGGGTCTGCATTTTGTTGTCACTTCTTTACGGGGCACGCCGTGTGCCTATCACTGCGCATGACTGATCTCGAATTTCTCGACCGTGCCGAATCGCTGCTGCGTGCCTTGGAGCAACAATGCGATCGCCTCAACGACGACACCGATGCGGACATCGACAACCAACGCGTGGGTGGCATGATCACGCTCACCTTCAGCAACCGCAGCCAGATCATCGTCAACCTGCAAAAGCCCCTGCATGAAGTGTGGCTCGCAGCACGCTCGGGCGGCTACCACTACCGATTCGATGGCCAGCAGTGGGTGGACACCAAAGGCCAGGGCGAGTTCTGGGCGCAGTTGAGTCGGGACATCAGTGCGCAGACGGGTCTGCCCCTGGTCTTCAGTTCTTGAACAAGTCGAGAATCTTGCGTTTCTCGTCGGCTGCGGGCAATTCGCCCGCGCTTTTTCCCTCGAGTCCCAGGTTGGTCACGCCCGTGGTGCGCGGAAACTCGCGGAAAAACCACTCGCCCCCCTCGTTCACCACACCGGCTGGAGCCGGCATTTCCTGAATCGGCACGCTCTTGAGTGCGTGCTGCATGTAGCTGATCCAGACGGGCAGGCTCAGGCCTCCGCCGGTTTCGCGTTCACCCAGTTTGCGCGGTGTGTCGTAGCCAATCCAGGTGATGGCGGTGAGGGTGGGTTGGTAGCCGGCAAACCAGGCGTCCATCGAGTCGTTGGTGGTGCCGGTTTTGCCATACAGGTCTGGCCGCTTGAGCGTGGCCTGAGCCTTGGCGGCCGTGCCCGAGCGCGTCACTTCCTGCAGCAGGCTCGTCATCAAGAAGGCATTGCGGGGTTCGATGGCACGCGCTGACTCTTCCTGCTCGATGGGCGTGTACTGCGACAGCACCTTGCCCATGGCATCCGTCACCTTGGTAATGAGATAGGGGTTGACGCGGTAGCCGCCGTTGGCAAACACCGAATACCCCACGGCCATTTGAAGTGGTGTGACGGAACCAGCCCCCAGCGCCATGGTGAGGTAGGGGGGGTGGCGTTCGGCTTCAAAACCAAAGCGGGTGATCCACTGCTGGGCATATGGCGCGCCGATGGACTGCAGCACGCGAATCGAGACCATGTTCTTGGACTTGGCCAGACCGGTGCGCAGCGACATCGCCCCTTCAAACTTGCCGTCATAGTTTTTCGGCTCCCAGGCTTGACTGCCGGTGACGCTGGCATCAAAGAACAAGGGCGCGTCGTTCACCACCGTGGAGGGGGTGAAGCCTTTTTCCAGCGCTGCCGAGTAGATGAAGGGTTTGAAGCTCGAGCCCGGTTGGCGCCAGGCCTGGGTCACGTGGTTGAACTTGTTTTTTTCGAAGTCAAAGCCGCCCACCAGCGAGCGAATGGCGCCATCGCGAGGATCGATGGCCACGAACGCGCCCTCCACCTCGGGCAGCTGGGTGATTTCCCAGCCTTTTGCCCCTTTGGCAATGCGCACCAGCGCACCAGGACGCAGCTTGAGGTTGGGCGGCGCCTTGTCGCTCAAACCGGATTGCACCGGTTTCAAGCCATCCCCGGTGATCTCAATGAACTCACTGTTGTGGCGTGCCACGCGCACTTTTTTCGGGTTGGCCTCCACCACGACAGCGGCCAGCAAATCGCCCTTGTCCCCAGCGTCGATCAAGGTGTCATCGATCAGATCCTCGGCTTCGGCAGCATTGGCGGGCAGGTTGATGAATTTTTCCGGCCCCCGGTAATGCTGGCGCAGTTCATAGTCCAGGATGCCGCGGCGCAGTGCCTGGTAAGCCACCTCCTGGTCCTCGGCCTTGATGGTGGTGTGCACATGCAGGCCACGGGTGTAGATCTCCGGCCCGTACTGCGCGAACATCAGTTGGCGGGCCATCTCGGCCACGTAGTCGGCGTGGGTGTGCTGCACCGTGGCAGCGGTGCGAATCTTGAGCTCCTCGCGCTTGGCTGCCTCGGCCTGCTCCTTGGTGATGAAATTGTTCTCGAGCATGCGCTCGATGATGTAGAGCTGGCGCGAGCGGGCGCGCTTGGGGTTGTTGATGGGGTTGTATGCAGATGGAGCCTTGGGCAGTCCCGCCAGCATGGCCGCTTCGGCAATGCTGATTTTCTGCAGCGGCTTGCCAAAGTAGGTTTCACTGGCGGCCGCAAATCCGTAGGCGCGTTGACCCAGGTAGATCTGGTTGAGGTAGATCTCCAGAATCTGGTCCTTGCTCAGCAGATGTTCCAGCTTGAAGGTGAGCAAGATCTCGTAAATCTTGCGGGTGAAGGTCTTCTCGGAAGACAGGTAGACGTTGCGCGCCACCTGCATCGTGATGGTAGAAGCTCCCTGGCTTTTGGCGCGGCCCAGGTTGGCCAGGCTGGCGCGCAACAGGCCGATGTAATCCAGGCCGCCGTGCTGGTAAAAGCGTGCATCCTCGATGGCCAGCACCGCGTTCACCATGACGGGCGGGATGTCTTTGAAGGGAGTGAGGTTGCGGCGCTCCTCGCCGAACTCGCCAATCTGCTTGCCCTCGACCGAAAACACACGCATGGACAGCTTGGGCTTGTAGTCCGCCAGGTCGGAAACATCGGGCAGTTGGGGGTAGGCCATGGCCAGCGCCACGGCCACGACCAGCAAGCCGGCCAACAGGCCGGCAGCCAGCAAGCCCAGACTCCAGCCGAAAAAACCGATCAACAGACCTGCCAGGGGGGAACGCGCGCCGTGAGGCTCAGGCGAGGGGGTGCGGGGCGAGTCAGGAGGTTTGCGGGTGGCCATAGCGTGCACGGCAGGATGCAGTGCTCAGTGTGTGATGCGTGATTGTAAAAAATTACCAGGCTGAAGCATCCGAAAAAGGGACGATCGACACCGCCTTCAATAGTATCAAAGCATTCGTTTTGACATCGAGGCTGACATGTTTCAACTGATCTCCCTCACGATGCGCTGGGTGCGGCGGTTTGCCCGGCGGAGGGTTCCAGGGTGCGCGGGGGTGGGGGTCAACCGCTGGTTGCATGCGCTCAGCGCTCCGGTGCAGGTCGGGGTGTTGCTGCAGCATGAGGGCTGGCACGCGGTGTTGCACGAACCTGGCGTGTCCAGGGGGGCGTCCACCTACCCCAGTCCAACGCCCAGTGCGTGGGCAGCGGCGCAGACCCGTGCTTGGTCGCCTGACACCGGGGCCGAACGGGTGAACTTGCAGCCTGGGCTGTCGCATGGGCCATCGCAAGCAGCGCAACTGGCCGCATGGAGCAGGGCGTTGCAGTCCCTGCACAACCTCTTGCCGACAGGCGCCTGCCATCTGACACTGTCTTGGCCAGACGAGCTGCTGTGGAGCTGCGCCATCACGCTGAGCGGTCCACTCGCAGAGGCCGAGCTGACGTCGGTACTCGAGCAGGAGTTGTCCGTGCTGTTGCCTGTTCCGCTGGACCAGGTGGCCTGGGCTGCCCGCCCCTTGGCCCAGTCGGCGGAGCTGCCATTGGCCTTGGGAAGATGGCCAAGCCTGCTCGCGTGGCTGAGGCTCAGGCTGGGGATAGGTAGGGTGCACCCGTTGGCCCCGTCCGGGCTCAACGACCATGATGTCGTCTGGCAATGCTGGGCGATTCCGCGCGCGCTGGCCCATCACATTGGCGCTGTGGGTCGGCAACTGGGCTGGGCCAGTGTGGGCATCGAACCGTGCTCGGTGTCCGTGCAACGGGCCGAGGCGATGGTGTCGCGTCAGGCAGACACGATGCACACAGATGACTCGGCAGGAGTCCCCTCGCCTGAGGTCCTGGTGGCATGGGGGGCCGCACTGCGACAGCCAAGCCACGCACCCGACCTGCTGCGTCACCACCGAGGTGGCTGGTGGGCTCGATGTTCGATACACGCTCGTGGCGGTTGGATCGGCTTGCTCGCCTGGGGGCTGACGGCCGGGGCAGGTTACGCGCTGGGCGGGGTGTACCACGAGCGATGGTCGCGTGAGCAAGAAGCATGGACGCAACGCCTGCGGCAGTTGCACGCCACGCAGCAAGCACAGCAGACGAGTCGTCAATCGCATGATCAAGCCCGACTGCGGCAACAGGAGCAGCAAGCGCGAGTGGCGCACAACCAGCGCTTCGCGCAGGTATTGCAGGCTTGGGCGTCCACGGTCCCCGAGGGCGTGCGATGGCAACAACTCAGCTTGCGACCACGCTTGCTTGAATTGCAAGGGCAGGCGCTGGGTGCCGAGCGTGTTACCCGCTGGATGGATCGGTGGCCGCAGGCCTTGCTGACGGGAGGGCAACAGCATGTGCACTGGCAACCAGAAGCCCCAGGCCTGCAGTCGACGCAGTTTCCCTCTGTCTGGGGTGTGCGTGTGCAGGTGTCCTGGAGCCCCATGCAGAAAGTGCCCGAATGAGTGCTGGGTGGAGGGAAACCATGAAGCACTCGATGGAACAGGTCGCACCAGGTCAGATGCGCAGGACCACGACGGCACATCGCCACCGTCTGGTGGGAGTGCTGTGTTGTGGGGCGGGACTGTTGGCACTGGCGGCTGCGACCGGTTGGTGGAGTCGAGTAGCGTCGGCTCAGGCTGCACTGGCCGAGACGCGCGAGGCCGCCCAAAAACTTGAGCAGCAACTGAGCGCTCACAATACCCAAGACGGGTTTCTGTCGACCTTCAGCGTCAAGACTGCGTTGGATGTTGAGCACACGGCCATGTCCGACGACGATGTATCTGCCTTGGTGCGTTGGCATGCCTTGTTACGCGAGCATCGGCTGCGCGATTGGCAAGGTCGGTCAGTGACCCCCGCCGCCTCGCCGGGCGACTCCACGGGGGGTGCGCTGTGGCGGCTCGAGGGGTTGGCCAGCTACGAGCAAGGGGTGGTCTTGCTCAATGCCATGGCGAGCCAATTTCCCCGGTTGCTTGTGCTGCAAGTGCAGGTGCAACAGATGCCCGCCACGGAGTTGTTGCAATGGCGGCTGGAGTTGCGCTGGTCTGCACCCATGCCGGCGTTAGCCCAGCGCTGGCCGTTCGGTGAGATCTCGACCGCCGCGTCGTGGATCAATCCCTTTGCAGGCCACCGACTGCCTGTGCACACACGCTTCGCGCCAGCCAGTGACACCCGAGCGAGTCAGGCCGAGGTCGATCCGAACCACGTCCTGCCCAAAGCGCCTTTGAAGGATATCCGCCTCATCGGCGTGGTGGCTCAGGATGAGGAACGGGTAGCCCTGGTGAGCTGGACCGCAGCGCCCGCGGATACCGCTTCACAGGCGGGGCGTGTGTCATCTTCGGTCTTGTCGTATCGGGTGCAAAAAGGGCAATCGCTGGGGGTTGAGCAGGCCCAGGTGGTTGCGGTTGAACCGCAGGCGCTGGTGTTGCAAACCTTGCGCAATGCCGGCACCGGTCACCGACAGGGGTCACGCGAGCTGCTGGCCCTGGCCGATGCGTTGGCAGGACAACCCACGCGGGAGGCCTCTCGACCATGAGATGTCGTGACGGCACAGCCCCGCGGGGCACCTCGCTGGGGGGCTTGCGCACAGGGTGTGCCCTGGTCGTGTCAGTGCTGGTCGTTTTCCTGGCAAGCCTCTTGGCGCTCAGGGTTGGGGCCACCGAGGCCGGCTCGGAGGCAGGGGATGAGCCCCGGCGCCTGTCCATGCAATTTCACGCCGTGGATATTCGAACCGCGCTGGCGACGATTGCGGAATTCGCCGGGGTGAACATCGTGGTCTCGGACAGCGTCAGCGGCCCCATCACCTTGCGCTTGCAGCGCGTCAGCTGGCCCGTGGCGCTGGAGACCATTTTGCAGGCCAAAGGGCTGGCGCAGCGGCGCCAGGACGGTGTGATCTGGGTGGCGCCACGTGCCGAGGTCACGGCGCGTGAGCGGCTGGACCACGAACACCGCGCGGCCATCCAGCAACTCGAGCCGGTGCAAACCCGGTCGTTTCAGCTCAGCTATGCCAAGGCCGTGGATGTGGTGACGCATTTGCTGTCGCCGACGGCCGCAGGCGGCTGGGGGGGTGGTGCGCCGGGCGGATCGTCCAGTGGATGGGGGGCAGGCTGGGGCGCAGGCTGGGGCTCCATGGGGGGCTACGCCCCCGGTGGGGGCGCTGCCATGATGGGGCTGGGACCGGGCATCTCCCCGGGTGTGCTCGGGGGCGTCGGCGCCGCTGCAGTGGGCGCTGCAGGTCTGGAGGGTGGGACATCGGCATCCCACCTGCCTGGCCCGGCTGCCCTGGCAGGTCTGCCGCCTTGGCCCATGGGGAGCCCTCGGGCGGTTGGTGGGGGCGGCGCTTTGTCGCATGGGCATCCGCGATTTCTCAGTGCTCGCGGGGTGGCACTGGCCGAACCTCGCACCAACCAGCTGTTTGTGACCGATGTGCCGTCTCGCCTGGACGCGGTGCAGCGCATGCTGGCGCAGGTAGACGTGCCGCTGCGGCAGGTCATGATCGAGGCGCGCATTGTCGAGGCTGGTGACAGCTTTGCACGCAGCCTGGGTGCGCGTCTGGCTGCGGTGGATGTGTCGGGGCAACGCAGTCAGGCCGGCAACAGCGCCACCACCGCCATTGCCAATACACGTCTGGAGGGGCAGGGTGACAAGGCACCGGACGTCAGTGGGCAGTTGCTCAATTTGCCCGCGGCCTCGCTGGCGGGACAGGACCCGGGCGCGCTGGCGTTCTCGTTTTTCAATGCTGCTCGCACGCGCTTGCTGGCCGTGGAGTTGTCGGCATTGGAAACCGAGGGACAGGGCCGCGTGGTGTCCAACCCGCGAGTGGTCACCGCCGATCAGGTCAAGGCGGTGATCGAGCAGGGGACCGAGCTGCCCTACCAGGCCACCACGGGCAATGGCGCGCATTCGATCTCGTTTCGCAAGGCCAACCTGCGACTCGAGGTCACGCCGCAAATCACCCCGGAGGGTGGCATCATTCTCGAGGTGGATCTGAGCAAAGACAGTGTGGGTCAGTTGACGCCAGCGGGTTTTGCGATTGACACCAAACACCTGAGCACCCAGGTGCTGGTGGATGACGGGGGGACGGTCGTCATTGGCGGCATTTATGAAACCAGCGACAGTGGACAGAATGCGCGGGTGCCCTGGCTCGGCCGTCTGCCTGTGGTGGGAGCCCTCTTTGGCAATCGGCAGTTCAAGCGCCAAAAGCAGGAGCTGCTGGTGTTCCTAACCCCTAAAATGCTTTCCCAGCGTGCATCAGCACCTTAGGAAGGTTTTGGAGTGTTGGTTTTGGTCGGGTTGCCCGGGAGTGGCAAGTCCACCGTGGGGCGTCAACTCGCCCGACGGCTGAATATCCCCTTCGTGGATTCGGATCACGCCGTCGAGGAGCGTCTGGGCTGCTCGATTCGCGAGTACTTCGAGCGCGAGGGGGAGGACCGTTTTCGCGACATCGAGTCCGACGTGCTCGACGACCTCACTCGCCACCACCCTGGGGTGCTGGCCACAGGCGGTGGTTCCGTGTTGCGTGCACTCAACCGGGAACGCCTGCACGAGCGCGGCCGCGTGTTTTACCTGCGATCCTTGCCCGAGGACGTTTACCGACGGCTGCGACACGACCGCACACGTCCGTTGCTGCAAGTGTCCGACCCGCTGAAGCGTTTGCGGGATTTGTTCGAGGTGCGCGATCCGCTATACCGCGAAACAGCCCATCACGTGATTGAGACTGGGCGACCGACCGTCGGTGCGCTGGTACAACTCATCTTGTCACACTTGGAGTTGTCGTCTGAACCGAATGCATCAGGGGCCTCCGGTGTGTCGGGTGCATCCGGTGCAGCCTGACCTGGTTGGTCATGAGGGTGAATTACCGGGGCATCGCATGACCCGCACCGCCTGTTTGCCCCTTCTCTTTGTCTCCCGTTTGGATTTGTCATGACGCCTTCCCCAGCTTCTTCCAACGCCCCTGTCGACATCCAGCTGGGGGAGCGCAGCTATCCCATCCTGATCGGCGCCGGGTTGTTCGACCAACCGTCGGCCTGGGAGGGTTTGCCGCGCGCTGGCAGTGCGTTGATTGTCACCAACGATGTGGTGGGGCCGCTGTACCTGGAGCGCTTGCAACGGGCTTTGCAACCGCACTATGCGCGCGTGCTGCACATCGTGCTGCCCGATGGCGAGGCGTTTAAAACCTGGGAAACTCTCAACCGCATCTTCGATGTGCTGCTGGGTCAGGCCTGTGACCGCAAGACCGTGCTGTTTGCGCTGGGCGGGGGCGTGATCGGTGACATGACGGGCTTTGCTGCCGCGTGCTACATGCGTGGCGTGCCCTTTGTGCAGGTGCCCACCACCTTGCTAGCGCAAGTGGACTCATCGGTCGGCGGTAAAACGGCAGTGAACCACCCGCTTGGCAAGAACATGATCGGCGCGTTCTACCAACCGGTGCGTGTGGTGTGCGACCTGGACACCTTGCAGACCTTGCCCTCGCGTGAGCTCAGCGCTGGGCTGGCCGAGGTCATCAAGTACGGGCCGATCCACGACATGGCGTTTCTGGACTGGATCGAAGCCAATCTGGATCTGTTGATGGCACGCGATGTCTCGGCCTTGGCCTGGGCGGTGCGCCGCAGCTGCGAAATCAAGGCTGAGGTGGTGGGGCAGGACGAGCGCGAGTCCGGGCTGCGTGCGATCCTGAACTTCGGACATACCTTTGGTCATGCCATTGAGGCTGGACTGGGCTTTGGCGCCTGGTTACATGGCGAGGCGGTGGGCTGCGGGATGCTGATGGCAGCGCGTTTGTCTCAGCGGCTCGGCTATGTAGACGCAGCCTTTGTGGAGCGTCTGACGACGATGGCGCGTCGTGCCGGATTACCCACCGTGGGCCCAGCACTGGGTGCCCAGAGCTACCTGGAACACATGCGGGT
>JACCEB011311932.1_pt1 | contig 18813 bp, 11 predicted proteins | sample 7454761 | NCBI WGS metagenome assembly JACCEB01 (sample SAMN15323454, study PRJNA562643) | freshwater metagenome | isolation source: river surface water | place: USA:Blue River Watershed | collected 2017-08-18 | reverse complement strand
TTATCTGACAAAATATTGATATTGGTCGATGGTAAGCTTAAGAAGTATGGGAATACCGCTGAGATAATTCAATTCTTGGGAAATAAACCCACTGCCCAATGAACGTTAAATCGCCTGTATCCAAAGTCGAAAACTGGCGCGTCGAGTATCGCGGTTGGTTTGTTATTGTTTTTGGTTTTATTGGTTTTTTAATTTGGGCTGCGCTTTATCCAATTGACCAAGGCATCCATAGTTCTGGCTATGTTATCTCTGGTACAAAACCCATTGATGTAACTTCCCCAACACCAGCTACGATTAAGCACATCTATAAAAGAGATGGAGATCCAGTGATCACTGGCGACGTAGTCATGGAGCTCAATGTTCAACCTGTTGAGCCCCAAGATAGAAATACACTAAATTTAATTAAACAACTGGAGGCATCAAATAATTCTTTAAAAAATGCTCACTTGTCCTTACAGCAACAAGTCGCAGCCCTTGAGATTCAATATCAATCTATTGAACAACTGCTAGCCTCTGGTTTTGCCACTAAAAATTATTTGTCATCTATCGAGGTTCAGTTGGCTTCTTCAAGGAGCGAAAGCTTCCAAGTTAAATCCCGAATGGAAGAGAACGAGACTAAGCTAAGAGAGCTTAAAGAGCGAATCAGTGCCCTTAGAGTTTCTCCAATATCCGGGACTTTAATAAATCTTGGTTCGGGGCGAATAGGAGGGCAAATACAGGTGGGGGATAAGTTATTTAGTGTTCAACCAAGCTCCATTGATTTGCTAGTCAGTATTCGAATACCGGTTGATTATGTAACTCAAATTAAAAATGGCTTGAGTGTCAACATTATTTTCCCAACTATTCCAGGGGGGATGGCCGTTAATTTTGAGGGTCGTCTTGATCACGTATCAAATGATCGAATGGTTGATGATAAGACGAACGCAAGTTACTTTAATGGAATTGTTGCGATACCAAATACACCGCGTATTGAGGAGCTCCAAATCAAAAATGGTCTACCAGTCTCGGTAATCATTAAAGCAGGGCATCGCTCTTTATTAAGCTATATCACCAGACCCTTTATGGAGCGCTTAATGCGGGGTTTGAGGTAGCAAGAAAGTTAGGTAGGTGGTCTACATTTCTTGCGTAAGGCTGATTATTACAACTCAAAATGTAAAGTAAATTTTACATCCATAAATTTGTGATTCCTGTAAAATTTAAAATTAAATTTCTATTGAAAAAATATGAGCACCTTTGAGATAAAAGCGTCTGGTCTGTCAGTTGATGGTTTGGCTGTACTTTTTGCGGGAGCCAAAAATTCCACGGGAAGGGATTCCTTCGCGTTGCCCGCTGTCTACCAGAGCCTTTACTCAGAATACCAATTTGCTATTTGTACGGTTGGATCAAACTCTGCACCGACGGCATACAAAGTACTTTTTGTTAAAGAGTCTGGTGCATTGTTTGAGCAAAACTTTAATGTAAGGATTGTTAATGGAGAAATTCGACTAACTCCCGTTAAAGAAAAGCAGTTATTAAAAGATGCATTTATTGGCGACAGTCAAGTAGGAACCCCTAATTTTTATAAGTTCGAAAAACAATTTGATTTAGATATTGATGGTGATGGGTTCATTGGTACTTCAGTCTTATTGGTTGATAAGGCTAACCAATCCTTATTGGCAAAGGATGCTACCCAGCTTCCTGGCAATAGTTTTTATGAAATGCTATCGATCGATGTCAAGGGAAGAGGAGCCAGTCTTACGATTGATACTAAAGCTGCATTAACTGGAATTGAAGACGTAAACGACAGAAGGTTGGTGATTGGGTCACGGAGCACCGACTTGCCAAATGAAGTTACTGAAAATACCGATGCGCTACTGAGCAGCTTCAAGCTGCTTGGATCTGGAATGTCTGTAGGATTTGGTACATCTTCTGCAGGCAGCTTGACCATCCGCAATTCAACGATTGATATGGCGGGTAGTCTTCTGTCTAGTTATATTCTTGATTTATTGGGAGCCGGTATAGACAACCCGAGTATTGCAGAGGAAACACTCGGGGTCACCCTGGTTGGTTTTGGACCTCGAGCCAGCGGCTCAATTGCGATTCAAGATTCCACAATTAATTATGTTAGGGGTGATGGTGCAGAATACGGCGCATCTGCAGACCAAATAATTAATCATGGTGCACTCATGGGCCTTTTTATTGCTGGCTCTACGGGTGCTACTGGTAGCGTAAGAATTACCAACAGTGACATAAATATGCTTGGTCTTACTAATACGTTCACCATTGGTGAAACGGGCGGTCAGGCTAGTGCAGTTATTACGAATAGCTCGCTTAATTTGCAAGCTAGCTACAGTACCAGTGACCCTCGATTTGACGATTCTGGTGATGAAAAAGATCTAGGAGACAATTCAATCCAGGTTGGCCTTGGCGATGGAGTAAGAACAACCAAGGTGTCTAGTATGGTTGTCAATAATTCTGATATCTCCCTTTTCGGTACATCTTCAAACGTGAATGTGGGTTGGAATTGGGGTGTTGGGTCTTTATCGATTAATAATTCTTTTGTATCTCAAAGTTCACAGAGAGATGCTAGCGCTATTAATAGCGGTAAGATCGACCCCGCTACATACCAATATGCCTGGTCTGGGAGCTATTTAAATATTGGTGGAGAGTGGGGCGATGGAAACAGTACTACCAATGAATTATCCAGTGGAGTCGTAAAGCTCAGTAACTCTTATTATTCGATGTATGGTCCGCATGCAGGTATTTCTGTCGGCGTTGCTAGCACCAAGGCCGTTGGTCAATTGGAGCTGACAAATTCGGTTGTGAGCGTCTTGGCCGGTGGGGCAATTTACAGCCCGGATGGCGAATTAAATGATTGGAAAGACTCTTCATGGGGTGACAATGCCCTTGAGCCATCAAACTATTTGTCAGCAGGGATTAATTCCGGGGGGGATTGGAATTCTAATTATTTTGGCTTTGTAAACATTGGAGGAACACCCTGGGAGGATGCCGGTGGGAACGGTGAAGTTAATCTGATTGGCAGTCGGATGCAGGTATTCCAAATGGATTTTGATAGCTTTGATGAGTCTTCTGCGGGGCCAATGGCTCAGAGTATTGATACTTTCTATATAAATTCTTCTGCTGCAACCCTCAACTTAGGCGGAGGCGGAAATCGAGCTGTATTAACACTAGATGACAATAGCATATTGGATGTTGGTGGCTACATCAGATTGGCTGAAAATGAGTCTAATCCTGTCTCAAGTACAAAATATTTCCTGTCAAATGATGGCGGTATCATTAATGCTTATGGGTTTCATGCTGGTCATTGGAGTAACACTAGTACTTCAAATCGATCCACAACATATCTCAATGGCGATGCAGAGATTAATGCCCAAGTGGTCTCTTTTGGAAATCAATCACGCTTAATAGGCGATGGAACCATCCGGGCTAGGGACATGTTCTCTGGCGATATTGAAATTTATAGTAGTGATACAGAAACCCCTAATTTTTATACTGATATAAACGGAGACGATAGTAGTTTCTCGATTTCATTTAACAATGCACAAATCCTAATAGGCGACGTCCTTACAATTAGCAAAACTTCTCAGGCGGCCAATAAGCCACTAACGGGCCAATCCAGGGAAACGATTACCACTGGAACTGGTACTCTTCGATTTGAGGCTGATAAAGACGATAACGAATCCGCAACTCTGACTTTTTCAAATACGCAATTTAATTTTGATTTGCTTACTAGTGCAAAAGATTTAATCGGTATTGGTGATTTTGATGAAGTGAATTTTTCTAACTGTACATTCAACATTAAGATGGGTAAGACGTTGTCGGGCGGCGAAGATATCAAATTGGTTGATTTTGATGATGCTGCAGCATTTTCAGCGAGCGACTTAACTAATAGCAATATTACTTTGTTAGGTGTGCGTGGTGGTACCCTGAAGGTAGTTGACGGTGATATATTCTTAGATGTTTAGGATTTGAGATCCTCTTATTTGATTTATAAAATGTTGCATAACTAAGAGATCTTATCGATCAAGTAATTTCCTTTACTGCAGCACTCTAGCCTACAGTTAAGCCCATCTTAAAAAAAGTTGTTCGAGTAAGTAGGTACTGCTTGCGTTGGCTTTGAATATTGAGTCTTGGAAGTTAACATAGACTGCTAACGGCATTAGCGTGCTCGATAGTCAGTTGTTATTAATTTGAAAGCATTTTTTGAATAAGTGCTCCAAAGTTGTTTGGCAGGATCACGCGGTGAATCAATCGGTACGGGAGTCTTTGAAAGACCATAAAGCGATGTGTACCTGGTTCGCCGGACTCTCCGGCGCCGGAAAGACTACCTTGGCCAATCTTCTCGAGTAGCGGCTTGCCGCGCTTGGGCGGCATACGTATTTGCTTGACGGGGACAACGTTCGTCATGGCCTGAACCGTGACTTGGGATTTTCGGATGCGGATTGATCTGAAAATATCCGCCGTGCGGTCGAGGTTTCGCGACTGAAGGTCGACGCGGGTTTGATTGTGATCGCCAAGGCGCGGCGCGGTCAGTTGCCAAACTTTACGGGTATAGACAGCCCCCACGAGGCACCGGCGAGTGTGGGTATAAAGTTAATTTTTATATGTAGTTTTTTGTACAATACCAACTTAATTCATTTAAGTTTATGTAAATATTTAGGTGATATTTAAATATATTAAATATCAGCTTTTCTCAAGCGCCAATCGTTTTGATTAAAAAATGAATAACTCTTTACCATTTACCGAGCCGCTCGTGGCGATCCTCATGGGTACGAAAAACGGTGAGAGATTTTTAGCTGAGCAGATCAATTCCTTGGAGATCCAGACCCATAAGAATTGGGTCTTATATGTGAGTGATGATGGTTCAACCGACAAAACGATACCAATCTTAAGGGAATATCAAGTCAAATGGCCAAATGGTAAAATGATTATATCCAATGGACCAGAGCAGGGCTTTTGTATGAATTTTTTAAGAATGGCCTGCGATCCTAGTATTCGAGCAGAGTACTATGCTTTTTGCGATCAAGATGATATTTGGCTTCCAAATAAAATCTCCTCAGCCATTAGCAAACTTTCACAGGTTCAATTAGATAAAAGGGAAAAAACTAAACCTCGACTTTATTGTGGACGGACTAGTTATATTGATGAAAATAACAACCCAATTGGATCTTCCCCTCATTTTGTTTTTCCATTAACTTTTCGAAATGCACTTATACAGTGTGTTGCTGGTGGAAATACCATGATATTTAATCAAGAAGTAAAATCCTTACTAAATGATATAGGCGCAATGCCGCATACATCTCACGATTGGTTTCTTTACCAGTTGGTCACCAGCACGGGCGGTACTGTTTATTTCGACCCAGCTGTTTTTGTGCAGTATAGGCAACATAAAAATTCATTAAGCGGTGGAAATCAATCATTTCCGGCTAAAGTAGATCGGATTTTGATGGTCATAAACGGAAAATTTAAAGAAATGAATAATCTAAATTTAACAGCTTTAAATAAAATAAAAAATATCATGACTGATAACAGCATAGAAGTATTAGATTTATTTCAGAAATTAAGAATATCAAATTTTAAGGACAGATTAAGATTATTTGAAGTGGCAGGTCTTTATCGACAAACATGGCGCGGGACTATTTCTTTAATAATTGCGGCTTTATTTAAAAAAATTTAATAACCTTAATTGTGATTACAAGTAAATTAAAGTTTTTCTTTGTGTTTGGTACTCGTCCTGAAGCAATTAAACTTGCACCAGTGATTTTGGAATTACGTAATTCAAAAGATGTAGAAATTCGTATATGTATTACTGGGCAACAGCGTGAAATGCTCGATCAGGTCTTAAGAATGTTTGATATCGTTGCAGATTATGATTTAGAAATCATGAGACCAAATCAGAGCCTAACCCAGGTTACCGCAAGCGTGCTTCAAGGTTTAGAGCCTTTGATAAAAAAAGAGTCCCCCGACTTGATTATTGTTCATGGCGACACGTCAACCACTCTTGCTGCAAGCATTGCTGCTTACTATCAAAAAAAACCTGTGGCACATGTTGAGGCAGGATTAAGGACTGGCAATATTTATTCTCCCTGGCCTGAGGAAATTAATCGACGTTTAACAGGTTCATTAGCAAAATATCATTTTGCCCCTACTGAAATTTCAAAAAATAATCTGATAAAAGAGGGGATTCCAGCGACTAATATTCATGTAACAGGAAACACAGTAGTTGACGCTCTATTAATGGTAGTAAAAAAATTAAAGAATAATACGAATCTTACTAAAAATTTAGATCTTCAATTTAGTTTTTTAAATAGTACTAAAAAGATAATTCTTGTAACCGGTCATCGAAGGGAAAATTTTAGAGAAGGATTTGAAAAAATTTGTGCTGCCCTTAGCCAGCTTGCAATAAGAGATGATATTCAGATTGTTTATCCAGTTCATTTAAATCCCAATGTAAAAGATCCAGTTCATAAGATATTGGGGAACAACATAAATATTCATTTAATAGAACCACTTGACTACATACCCTTTGTTTATTTAATGCAAAAATCTTATTTGGTTCTTACTGATTCTGGCGGAATTCAGGAAGAGGCCCCCTCTCTTGGAAAGCCGGTCTTGGTTATGAGAAATACCACTGAGAGACCGGAAGCTATTGAAGTAGGTACAGTAAAACTAGTAGGTACTGATACGCATCAAATTGTTAGTCAGGTAAATAACTTACTCGATAATCAATCTCGCTACAGTGCTATGTCAATAGCTCACAATCCATATGGTGATGGGAAAGCAGCCCAACGAATTTGTAAGCAATTATTATCTGAATTAAAGTAATGAAAAAGCAGATTTCTCGGGTTTCAGTGATTGGCTTAGGTTATATTGGATTACCCACTGCAGCAATTATCGCAAATCAAAATATTGATGTTATTGGTGTAGACATCAGTTCCGAAATTGTTAATAGTTTAAATGAAGGAAAAATTCATATAATAGAGCCCGATCTGGATATTTTAGTTAATCAAACAGTTCTCGCAAAAAGACTTCGAGCGACTTTAGATCCTGAATCAGCTGACGTATTTATTATTGCGGTACCAACTCCATTTAAAGAAGAATATCAAGCAGATTTAAGTTTTATTGAGAATGTCACAAAAAAAATTGCACCAGTTTTAAAGGCAGGTGATCTAATTATTTTAGAGTCAACCTCCCCGGTTGGGGCTACGGAAAAATTAGACCATTGGCTTTCAAAACTTCGGCCTGACCTTTCCTTTCCTGGAAAGTCAGGCGATAGTTCTGATATTCGAATTGCTTATTGCCCTGAGCGTGTTTTACCTGGCAAGGTAATAAAAGAACTTATTTCTAATGACCGAGTCATTGGCGGAATAACAGATAAGTGCACTGAAGAGGCCATTGCATTTTATAAAATTTTTGTACATGGAAAGTGTTTGGCAACTAATGCACGAACAGCCGAGATGGTTAAGTTGACTGAAAATGCATTTCGTGACGTTAATATTGCCTTTGCTAATGAGCTTTCTGTAATTTGTGATCAATTAAAAATAAATGTTTGGGATTTAATATCACTAGCAAACCATCATCCCCGCGTTAATATTTTAAGTCCTGGCCCAGGAGTTGGCGGTCACTGTATTGCTGTCGATCCATGGTTTATAGTTCAATCAGCACCAAATTTAGCAAATTTAATTCGTATGGCACGCGAAGTTAATAATGCAAAACCACGTTGGGTAATAAATAAAGTTAAAGAAGCAATTAATAATAATTCGCAAACTAAGGTAGCTTGCTTAGGTCTTTCGTTTAAGCCAGACATTGATGATCTAAGAGAAAGTCCAGCTCTTGAAATAACTACAGAGTTGGCTGCTGAATGTAAAGTTCAAATTTTTGCTGTAGAGCCACATATTAACAAGCTACCAGAATTTTTAAATAAATTTCCTAATATTCAGTTATGTGATGTCGAGTATGCAATTCAAAATGCAAATCTTATTCTTTTGTTGGTAAATCACCAATCTTTTACTACGATTAATCGAGAGATGCTTTTCGGTAAAGCCATTATCGATACTAGAGGAATGTGGAATTGAAGCAGGTATTAATTGCAGGCAATAGTGTTCGTGTTGAGGATATTTCTGCCCCTCAAGTTGATTCGAAAAATATTCTAGTAAAAGTACATTATTCATGTATTAGTATCGGTACGGAGATGGCTAGCATTTCTTTGACAAGCGATTCGCTTTTCAAAACTGCTTTAAAGCATCCAGAAAAAATTCAAGATGCTTTGCAAATGCTTCATGATCATGGCTTAAATAAGACGATTAAGCGAATTACTGATCGTTCATCAAAATTTCATGCGACAGGTTACTCTGCGGCAGGAGAGATTATTGCGATTGGCAAAGATGTAAAAAGCTCTTTTTTTGTGGGAGATCGTGTTGCATGCGTGGGCTCTGGTATTGCTAATCATGCTGAATATATAAATGTGCCCATCAATCTTGCGACGCCAATTCCTAAGAATGTGTCCATGCAACATGGCGCTACAGTGGCATTAGGAACTATAGCGCTTCATGGTGTGCGACGTGTTGAGCCACAATTAGGCGAAACTATCATTGTGATTGGGTTAGGCACTTTAGGGCAGCTAACTGCACAGATGCTAAAGATGAATGGTTGCTATGTGATCGGAATTGACCTAGAACAGAGCCGAGTAGATATTGCCATTACTGCTGGAATTGATTATGGATTAAACCCAAACAAAGTTGACCTGCCAGTTGAGATAAGTAGAATCACAAATGGTATTGGTGCAGATAGAGTAATCATAACAGCGGCAACCCAAGACCATAATCTTATTAATCAAGCCATGAAGCTCTGCCGCAAAAAAGGTCGCATTGTTCTTGTTGGGGATGTTGGATTAAATCTAAAGCGGGAGGATTTCTACCAAAAAGAGATTGACCTTTTTATGTCCACCTCTTATGGTCCTGGGCGATATGATTTAAGTTATGAACAGGAGGGAAGCGATTATCCACTCCCTTATGTGCGATGGACCGAAAATCGAAATATGGCCGCTTATCTCCGAATGCTGGAGAGTAAACAAGTCAATCTTGAGATAATTAAACCTGAAGTTTTTCCTGTCGATCAGGCGCCACAAGCTTATAAAAAGTTGGCAGAGCCTAAACTGAAACCACTTTTAGCACTCCTTCATTTTCCTATTTCACAAGAAAAACCTTCCCGGAAAATTTTACTTAACGACAACCTAAAAAGAGCTGGCGCTATACAGGTTGCAATTGCTGGAGCAGGTGCATTTGCCCAATCAACACTTTTACCTAATCTAGCAAAGTTACGTAATCAATATCAAATCAGAGCAATTATGGGTAGAACAGGTGTCAAAATTAAACCATTGGCAAATACATACCAATCCTCCTATGTGACGACTGACTACTCACATCTACTTGAAGACCCTTTAGTTGATCTTATTATCATTTCTACTCGGCATCATTTGCATGGCAGTATGGTTCTTGAGGCGTTAAATGCTGGAAAACATGTATTTGTAGAGAAGCCACTTACAATTTTTCAAGAAGAATTGGATGCTATTGAAAATTTTTTTGAACACGCATCCATAAAACCTATTTTAATGACCGGTTTTAATCGTCGCTTTTCAAAAGCAATTGCTCTAATAAAAAATGAATTGTTTAATCGGGACTCACCCTTAATTATTAATTACAGAATGAATGCTGGATTTTTACCCGATGATCATTGGGTTCATGGCCCAGAGGGAGGTGGAAGAAATATAGGGGAAGCCTGCCATATTTATGACTTATTTAATTTTTTGGTTGGCGATTCTCCGATTTCTATGTATGCAAAATCTATAGGCCGTCATGTGAAATTAGGAGGTCCTCAGGATAACTTTATAGCGACACTAAACTATCCAGATGGATCATTGTGTTCTTTAACGTATACATCTCATGGTACGAATCTGTACCCAAAAGAGAAAATGGAATTATTTGTCAATGGTAAAGTGATAGTTCTTGATGATTATCATAATCTTACTACCTATGGAGGAAAAAATCCCGCTTGGAAAGGATTGGTAGACAAAGGCCATTTTGAGGAACTAAAAAACTTAAATAATTGCATTAGGGACAGTCAAAAATGGCCAATTCCATTACATGACCAGTTAAATGCATCCCGAATAAGTTTAACTATTGAAAATTTTTTAAAGTGATCTGAGATTTAAAAAGATAAGTGAAAATTAATAATCAATTAAATTTTAAATGCGACAAATTTTATTAAATAGTAAGGGGGCAGTTATTGCTCGAATGCCTCGACCAATGGTGGAAAGTGGTTCAGTTCTTGTTCGTACCCATTACTCTTTAATTAGTACTGGAACGGAAATCGCTAGCTTGCGCCCTAAAGATGATGGTGAAGGGAGTGGACCGATTTCTTACTCACGATCAGCGTTGACTTTGCTTGGTAAGGCAGTTCGCGATCCCAATAAGGCGCGTCGCAAACTTGAAATAATTGCGCGTGATATGGTTCAAAGTTTAGCTCCGGAGAAGAAAGTCGAACCAAAGCGGGTTTTGTCAAGCGAGAATTTAAAATGGGAACGTTGCTCCGCCTCAATTTTTGACCTCCAAAGAGAATGCCTTAATTTAGTTACAGATAATTCCGAATATGGATATCAAGCCATGTCTCAGAGAATTCCTGTTGAACCTGGATCTATTCCAATCATTGAATTAAAGGGTGAAGTGATAGAGGGCTCAATTTCAATTGGATTATTAGATGAGAATCAAACCCAATGGCTTGGAAGTCGAATTTATGATCATGGTAGCTTCGAGGATAGTTTAATCTTTAAGCTAGGTGAGTCTAAGTATGTCACCCTTGTAATTGCAAACGCAGGGTCAAAATCCGTATCGACGATTCGACTTTCAAATATTAATGTATTCATGGCCCCACCATTCAAAGATGGTTTACCCCAATCAGAATTGGATCAGCAGGGTTGGAATGTTGGGTATTCATTAGCTGGTGAGGTAATTGCAGTCGGTGAGGGTGTAGAGGGTTTTTCGGTTGGGGATCTAGTGGCTTGCGGCGGTGCTGGAAAAGCCAATCATGCCGACTACGTATGTGTCCCGCGCAATCTTGTTTGTAGGGTACCTAAGGGCTGTGACCTGCGTCTAGCGGCAACAACAACCGTCGGAACCATCGCCCTTCAGGGCGTTCGGCGCGCTGAACCTCGTCTTGGTGAATCTGCTTGTGTACTCGGTTTGGGGCTGATTGGGCAGATCACTGTTCAATTACTACGCGCAAACGGAGTCAAGGTGATCGGACTTGATCTTGATCCTCAACGCGTCAATAAAGCCGTGGAATTGGGTATGGAAGCAGGAACTTGCGATTCTGAAAAACTAAAGCAAATCGTACGCGACCATACTGGCGGTCGAGGTGTGGATCATGTGTTTATTACTGCGGCGACAAAATCTAACGCTCCAATCAATTTGTCTATGGATTTAGTTCGTCCAAAGGGCATCGTCATTATTGTTGGGGACATTGGATTAAATGTGGAGCGGCCTGTCTTTTATCGCAAAGAAATCGATTTACGGATGAGCACGTCTTATGGCCCTGGCCGTTATGATACAAACTACGAAGAAGGTGGGCAGGACTACCCCTACGGTTATGTGCGCTGGACCCTAAATCGCAATATGCAGGCTTACATGGAGTTGATTGCCTCAGGGAAGGTTAACCTGCTACCGCTGATCGAGCGAGAAATCGACGTACGACAGGCTGCAGAGGGATATCAAGAGTTGGCTAAGGCGCAAGGAAGTACTCCGCTCGCGGTATTGCTTCACTATTCTGATGAAGATCAATCGCTTTCGGAACCACAGGATGCAACTCGTATTTCTATTCGCGGTCACCGTCAAGCCGTGCAACGGGCGGCGCGGTACGCTTTGGTTGGCGCGGGGGCTTATGGCACATCCATGCTGGTACCCCAGATGTCCAAACGCAAGGACCGCTTCTTCTTAAAGGGGGTTGTTAGCCGAAATACGACGAGCTCAGGAAATTTCGCCAGAGACAACCAAGTTGAAGTTTTGTGTACCGACCTTGAAGAGATTCTAAAAGATCCAGACTTTGATTTGATTGTAATTTCAACCCGACATCATGAGCATGCTGATCAAGCAATTCGTTCTTTAAAAGCGGGAAAGCATGTGTTCGTCGAAAAACCAATTGCAATTACGTGGGAACAGCTAGAAAACCTAGCTGACTGTTATGAGTCGTTGAAAGAAAAACCTCTGCTTATGGTTGGCTTCAATCGCCGTTTTTCGCCAGCAATAATGAAGCTTAAAGAACTGTTAGAGAATCGCCGCTCACCGCTCATGATTAACTATCGTTTGAATGGGGGCTATATATCACCTGATCATTGGGTACATGGTACTCAGGGTGGGGGCCGCAACATTGGCGAGGCTTGCCACATGTACGACGTATTTCGCTCGCTTGCCGGAGCCCACGTCACAGGTATTTCTGCGCGCGCCATTAATCCAGGCGCGTTACCTTACCTACGGACAGACAATTTTTGTGTTTTGCTTGAATACGCAGACGGTAGCGTGGGCAACCTTGTTTATACGGCAATGGGACCAAAACAAGGTCTACCTAAAGAGCGTATTGAAGTTTTTTGCGATGGCGAAGCATACATTGTTGATGATTTCAAGCTGCTTATTCGTGCAAGCGATGGTGAAGTGCTTTGGCAGTCCGAAACCGTAGACAAAGGACAATTTGAGCAACTAAGTCAATTTGGTGATGCTATTGCAAACGGTTCTGATGCCCCAATAACCTTTGAAGAGATTATCGAAACTACGACTGTATCGCTCCACATAGACGATATATTGAATGGCCGACAGCCTCGCGAGTAAATATGTATCAAAAAAAATATTTTTATGCAGTGTGCACTTCACCTGCATGCGGAATTTTTGAAGATCTCCGATTGTCAGACTGTGGTGATCGCCATCGCATTATATTGATGCCCCCCATACTTAGTCCTAGTAACCAACTTTTGCGTGATGCTCTTCAGGCTAAGGTAGATGGATTAGTTATTGAAATAGTCTACGGCTGGGTAAATCGTCAACACCTGAAACTTGCTAAAGCTGCGTTGCGAAAGAATCTTAAAGTCTGGTTTTACTGGCCCCGTGAACAAGCGGTTGAGTTTATCGATGACGAGCGACATGCAAGTCACTTCCGCCTCTGGGCGTTTGTAAAGTTGGTTGATTTTGCTTGCAGCATGCGGATGAGGCTTCATCAGCTTTTTATTCGCTATGTGCCTCAAAAAATTCGACCATCTCTCAAAGCTTTCTTGATTCGGGCCAAACTGCTTCAGAGTCGACTATTCAGTGCGACTAATACACAGCTTGCAAAAACTTCAAGTATCGATATCAGTAAAAGGCTGGCTCTTGAGTATAGGCAACTCATTGATCGTCTAATTAGTCTTACGAAACTCCAGCCCATCGAATTTAGCCAGTCTGAGAACGCACAGCCTTGTGTCTCAGGGATGGGGATCTATTTACGTACGGATTTTTGGGCTCCAATCAAGACGGGCGGTAGTTATGGCCACACTTGCTATGTCGCTAAAGAGCTAGCGGCTTCGACAGATGAATTAGTCTGCTTTATGGCAAATCGCTTTGCCTTACTTGACGAAATGGGTCTTGAACAACGGGTAATGCCTGCACCAAGCCCAACAGGTGATGAGCTCTCACTAATCAGGGCAAACGATTTTTTTTATGACTTACTTTTTCGCGAATTTTCTAATCGAAAACCAGCTTATATCTATGAGCGTCTCTGCTTAGGAAACTTTGTTGGAGCGCGCTTAAGTCAGGAATTTTCAATTCCATATATTGTGGAGTACAATGGATCAGAAATATCGATGCGCCGTAGTTTTGATAGCGGCAATTTTGAATACGAAAATTTTTTTCTAAAAGCAGAAGAGCTCGCTTTTAAGCAGGCGACAATTGTCTCAGTAATTTCTGAAGCCGTGAGGCAAGACCTTCTGCGTCGAGGTATTTCAGATAGTAAGATTCTCGTCAATCCAAACGGGGTAGATTTAAATGCCTATGCTCCTCTGTCTGATGAGAAAAGAAGTTTGTTGCGCAAAGAGTTGGGTTTTGCAGCAACTGATCGTGTGGTTGGGTTTATCGGAACTTTTGGCGGTTGGCATGGTATTGATGTGCTAGCAGAAGCTCTTCCCTTAATCTGCTCTCGTGATCAGCACATAAAATTTCTTTTGATTGGTGACGGGAACTTCAAACATCTAACCGATCAGTCAATCAAAAGAAATCGACTTGAAGATCGGGTTATATGCACTGGAAGGGTACCCCATACCCGCGGTGCAGAGCTGCTTGGGGCATGTGATATCTATGCCTCACCACATAGTAGCCATATGGTGGATAGTCGATTTTTTGGTTCACCGACAAAACTTTTCGAATATATGGCTATGGGCGGGGGAATCGTTGGGAGCGATCTTGAACAGATCGGCGAAGTACTCTCTCCTGCATTGCATGCGATCCATCTTTCTGATACGCATGAGATAACTCATGAGCGTTCGGTTTTGTGTACCCCTGGCGATGTAAGAGAGTTTATCGAAGCAGTCATATTCTTAGCCAAACATCCTCAAGTCTCTAAGCTTCTGGGCAGGAATGCTAGACTTGCCGCGGAGCGAGAGTTTTCTTGGCATAGTCACGTTGCACGGCTGTGGAAGTTTGCTGCAGAGAGTGAGGCATCAAGAAAATTATGAGCACATCTACACAACAGATAACAACTGGAGATGCTTACAAAGATGAGGTACAGGATCAATGGGATAACAATCCCTGCGGCTCACATTACGCCCAAGAGGCTGCCCGTCACACGCTGGAGTGGTATCTCGAGGTCGAGCGCTATCGTTACGAAGAATATGCCCCGTGGATGCATGAAACGATGGAGTTTTCTCGGCATGGCGGAAAACAATTGCTTGAGATTGGGGGAGGGCTGGGAACTGATCACGCTCAGTTTGCCAAGAATGGTGCGATCACCACTAACATCGATCTTTCGGCTGGGCATCTGGCCCTAGCCCAAGAAAACTTTCGTTTGCGTGGACTAAAGGGAACATTTGTTCATCACGATGCCGAAATGTTACCGTTTCTGGACGCATCTTTTGATGTTGTTTATAGCAATGGTGTAATTCACCATACACCGAATACGCAGAGAGTGGTTGATGAGATCTATCGTGTTCTCAAACCGGGCGGTAAGGCCATCGTGATGGTGTATGCTGAAAACTCTCTCCATTACTGGCGAAACTTAGTTACTGTTCTCGGTTTACGCCAGCATTTGCTTGACTCATTCTCGATAAGTGAGATTATGTCGCGGCATGTAGAAATCACGGAAAATGATGCGCGTCCATTGGTGAAGGTTTATACAAAAACTCGCTTAAGAAACCTATTTGGTAAATTTGTCCGTAAGTCAATTGTTCAGCGACAGATGGTTTTTGCCGAGGTCCCGCCATTTCTTAGATGGATTCCCTTGCCCGTAATTGGAAAACTGATGGGTTGGAATCTGATCATCAAGGCTTACAAACCAAAATGAGGGGCGTTGGCTGGTTAATTCAAACTCTTATTAATAAGTCAGATGAAAATCATGATCAGAGCTGTGATTCATCTCGCAAAAAGCAATCACTATTAGATACGGGCACTTTCGCGGCGGATTGGTTGCAGAAAATTCGTGCCGCAGCACAACTTTTTCCGGTTGTTGACAGTAATTCGTTACATAAGCTTAAAGAGTGCTTGCCAGATCAGGTGAAAGAAACGATTGATGCTGCCGACTCAATTCTTATGCATGAGTTTAATTTATTGGGAAGCGGACCTTATTACCCAGTCGATCCTGAGCGCAAGAAAAACGGTGGGTACCAACCAATAGATTGGTACCTTGATCCGGTATCAGGATTGCGCTTTCCTAAGGGAATTAATCATAAGCAGTGGGATCTTTGGAAAATGCGACCTGGTAGCGCCGATGTCAAGTTGCCCTGGGAGCTCGCACGTTGCCAGCATTGGCCGGTATTGGCTCAGGCGTGGCTGCTCTCAGGTGAGATGCGGTATGCACAAGAAATCTTTCAACAGCGTGCTGATTTTGATGAAGTAAATCCAATCGGATACGGTATCAACTGGACTTGCACTATGGATATCGCCATTCGGGCTGCCAATTGGGCACTCGCCCTCGAGATGATCCGGGATTGTGAGGTGGCCGACGCAGAATGGCTTGCTGCTTATCGCAGTCTCTATGCGCATGGGCAGTTTATTCGCGCTAATCTTGAAGATAAGTATGAGGTAACAAGTAATCACTTTTTATCTAATGTGGTAGGTTTGTATTACCTCTCTCGCGTATTTCGCGAAAGTGTCGAAGCACAGGAGTGGGAGACTTTTTCTCGCGATGCTCTAGAGCGAGAGATTAATATACAAATTTTACCCGACGGTGCGGATTTTGAATCCTCAGTGCCATATCATCGACTGGTAACCGAGTTATTTCTGGGTGTATCGAGAGTAGCTAATTCCGCGGCTGAACCCTTTAGCGCGCACTTCATGTCCAGATTACACGATATGTTGTCCTACCATCTGGCAGTCTTGCGCCCGGATGGGCGAATGCCACAACTGGGAGATGCGGATGACGGTCGCTTGCATATTTTTACGGGTTATGGACGAGCCAAACCGCAAGATGGTCGGCACCTGCTCGCATCTGGAGGTGTCATACTAAATGAACCTATCTGGATCTCTTATACGGGTATGCAGGGTGTTTGGGAAGCTTTCTGGTGGTCTGGAAGGATGGTGGAGATGCCCTCAGAGCAGGTTGCATTACCCGATATAGACAAGCAGTTTCCTGATGCCGGTGTGATTGTGCATCGTTCAAATAATGCTTATCTTGTTATCACAAATGGAATTGTCGGTACCAAGGGATTCGGTAATCACAAGCATAACGATTTGCTGGCATACGAATATCACGACTGGGGCATACCGCTATTCGTCGATCCGGGCAGTTACGTCTATACCTCGGACTTATCGGCCAGAAATCTCTTTCGCGGAACGGGCTACCACAATACCCTACTGATCGATGCTGTCGAGCAGAACGAAATGAATCCCCAATGGATCTTTCGTCTTTTCGAGAAAGCAACACCTGAAACAATTGAATACTTCGCCACACCTGAAACAGTTTTTTATCGGGGTCAGCATCGGGGCTACGCGCGGCTCGATAACCCCGTAATCCACGAGCGGACATTCACCTTTGATCGATTGTCAAAGACCCTATGGATCGATGATCTGTTGCAAGGCGAAGGTTTGCACAAAGTTCTTTGGCATTTTCATCTTGCTCCCGATATTTTAGTGCGCCAAATGACAAGAGAATTACGTCTTTGCCATCAAAAAAGTGGAAAGGAGTGGCTTTTTTCCTATCCAGAAACTTTCAATGTACAATCTGTAGCAGCTTGGTATTCGCCCTCTTATGGTGTGCGCATACCTTGCAGAGCAATAGAATTAGAAGCTGAGGTTTCCCTCTCGCCAGATACGATAGAGGCACCTAAGCGATTTGCCATTCGCAGGGCATCTCATTAATTATGCTAAGGATACTTCGGGCGATCTTTCGCGCTAGCCGCCAAATGCTGATGCTGATTATCCGCTATCGGCAGATACTTATTGCAACGACTCGGGTCGAGATCTCTAAACGCTATGCTGGCTCGGCCTTGGGTCTGGTTTGGGTGGGGCTTTATCCTCTATTGTTACTCAGTGTATATCTCTTTGTTTATCTCGTAGTTTTTAATATGCGTTTCCCAGGCTTTAGCGAGATGGATTATGTCCTTTATGTGTTTGCGGGTCTCGTACCTTATATTGGCATGAGCGAGGCAATCCAGGCGGGCACACAGTCGATTAAGCAAAACATTCACTTAGTCAAAAATGTCATGCTGCCTATTGAAATTGTGCCGGTCCGAGCTGTTGCTGCCGCTTTAGTCGGTCAGATTATATTACTGATATTGATCGCAAGCTTAGCGATGCTTAACGGTACACTTTCACCCTATATCATTGTCTTGCCATTGGTGCTTGCTTTCCAGTTCTTTTTCCTGCTCGGGATAGTCTATGTCCTCTCTGCGGTGGCTCTGGTAGTACAAGATGTTACTCATTTTGTGAATCTGGCGATCATGCTACTGATGTTTCTATCACCGATCGGTTTTCGTGCAGATATGCTCCCGCAAGACTATCAAATTCTTGTATGGGCCAACCCGATTTCATATTTACTGGAGGCTTATAGATTTGTTCTTTTATCAAATTACGAAATTTCGGTTGCAATGCTCGCTATTTATGCCAGTATTTCAGTCGTTTTTTTCATATTAGGTGCAACTTTTTTTCAACGCTTTAAAGGCGTGCTTGTAGACTATGAGTGATTTTATTATTTCAGCTAGGAATCTAACCAAGACTTATCGGTTGTATTCCAAGCCGAATTATCGATTTCTTGATGTGCTGGGTTTGCTTAGGGGTGAGGGAAAGTATTCCGAGCACCATGCTTTGTATAAAATCAACCTTGAAATCCGTCGCGGCGAAAAGGTAGCATTGATCGGCCGTAATGGCGCCGGCAAAAGTACATTGCTCAAACTCATAACCGGGGTCACGCAGCCTTCTTCCGGAGATCTCGTGGTCAACTCGCGGGCCAGCGCCTTGCTGCAGATCGGCACCACCTTTCACCCGGAATTTACTGGCCGGGAGAATGTCCGTTCTTATCTCGCCCACCTTGGTGTTGCCGACGATTCTGTAGATGAAAAGCTGACAGAAATTATAGAATTCTCCGAGCTTG
>JACCEB011430263.1_pt1 | contig 18814 bp, 17 predicted proteins | sample 7454761 | NCBI WGS metagenome assembly JACCEB01 (sample SAMN15323454, study PRJNA562643) | freshwater metagenome | isolation source: river surface water | place: USA:Blue River Watershed | collected 2017-08-18 | reverse complement strand
TACAAGGTAGGTGGCATCGAGACCATTGACTTCATCGAGGCTAAGGGTCTGTCCTATAACTTGGGCAACGTGGTTAAGTACGTAACCCGTGCAGGACATAAGGGTGACCGCAAGCAGGACCTTGAAAAGGCGCGTTGGTATTTGACGCGAGAGATTGAAGCATCGTAAGGAGAGTGTATGTCTGGTACGCCTGAGAGTAAGGTCAAGTTAGCTGTCGTTAAGTTGCTCAAGCAATACGGCGTGTATTTCTTTTTCCCCGCAACCCACGGGTACGGACGCTCAGGTGTGCCAGACATCATCTGCTGCATCAACGGCAAGTTTTTAGCCATTGAATGTAAGGCAGGAAAGAACGAGCCAACCGCGCTGCAACAACGAGAAATAAATCAGATACAAGCGGCAGGTGGTATGGCTATGGTAGTCAGAGAAGACCTAACATTGTTAGAGTTTTTACTGAAGGAGCTAACGTATGAGTAGTACGAAGAAGATAATAACTAGGCAAGCGCCCTGTGATGCAGTCATGTTGTTGGTGCAGCGCATGGAGTCACACCCAGAGGAGTTTGCACTTAACAGCACAAGCAAGTGGCAGAATTTTTTAGAGGTGGTAAAGCGGCGCGTGGTAGATGGTAACAAGGACGCGCTGATTATCCTAGAAGACTTTGAGTGCGACATGCTGTGGAATAAGTTCAAAGCGGCGGGTAAGAAGTCTCTACACGCGTTCGTCATGCAAAAAATATTAGAGGGAGACGGCAATGAGTGAAGAAATTGGCGCAGGGGTAAAGATACTGTTGGAGCGCGGCAAGTCCAACCCTGATGAGGTGATACAAGACTACAGCATGTGGGGGCCACTGGTTGAAGCTGTGTTTACGTACATAGAAACCAACCAAAGAAGTAGTCGGATACGTGGGTTGACCGACCACGAGATAAAGCTGCTGTTTGAAATGTTTAACGAAATTTATCGGGGCGTGTTTGATGCGTGGGTGATGAAGCAGGTACTGGGTGCTGAAGAAGAAAAGCCATTAGATATGTATGGGTTGTCGCAGGGTAAGCGGAGGTTACAGGGCACTATGCCTTCCGGCTCATGGCAAAACGTAGCAACACAGATTTCGAACACATCCGTAGTATCCCAGCAGTCTTTAGTTGCTAGGCTTAAACAAGAACTAGGCATCAAATGAAAATAATCGCACTCGACTTCGAGACGTACTACGACAAAGAGTACAGCCTCAGTAAGATGACAACAGAGGAGTACATACGTGATGAACGGTTTGAGACTATAGGAGTAGGGGTAAAAGAAGATGGACAAGATGCTGTGTGGGTATCAGGTACACGAGACAAAATCAAAAAGTATTTGGATTCGCTCAACCTGCACGAGCATCTGGTGCTGGCTCATAACGCTATGTTTGATGCCGCTATTCTTAATTGGCGTTTTGACATTCGCCCTCGGGGTTGGCTTGACACGCTTAGCATGGCGCGTGCTCTGCATACCATTGAAGTGGGGGGTTCCCTCGCTGCACTCGCTGCGTATTATAAGCTGGGTGAAAAAGGAACAGAGGTCGTCCAAGCTCTCGGTAAGAGGCGCACGGACTTTACGGCGGTAGACTTAGCTGCGTATGGCGAGTACTGCAAGAACGACTGCGAGCTGACGCTAGAGTTGTTTAAGGTTCTGTCTCAGAACTTTGCCAAGGACGAGCTAAAGCTGATCGACCTGACCATCCGCATGTTCTCGGAGCCCGTGCTGGAGTTGGATGTGAATGCTTTGTTAGACCATATCCACGAGGTGCAGGTTGAGAAGAAGAAACTGCTGGATGCGGTGACGATGGTGGACAAAGATCAGTTGATGTCGAACGATAAGTTGGCGGCGACGTTAAAGCTACTAAGGGTCATTCCACCTACGAAGATAAGTCCAGCTACAGGCAAGGAGACCTACGCATTCGCAAAGAGTGATGAGGCGTTCCGTAATTTATTGGAACACGAAGACCCCAAAATACAAGCGATTGTGGCTGCTAGGCTAGGAGTTAAGTCTACGCTGGAGGAGACCCGCACCCAACGGTTTATTGAGATTGCTGGGCGTGGCACCTTGCCTATCCCCTTGCGTTACTACGCAGCACACACCGGACGCTGGGGCGGCGATGACAAAGTCAACATGCAGAACCTACCCCGTAGCTCTCCGTTGAAGGACGCTATCTTAGCCCCAGAAGGTTACATGTTGATTGACGCGGACTCCTCGCAGATCGAAGCGCGGACACTGGCGTGGCTGGCTGAGCAGAACGACTTGGTTGAAGCATTCGACCGGGGCGAGGACGTGTACAAAAAGATGGCGTCCGCTATCTATAACAAGGACGAGATCGACGTTACCAAAGAAGAAAGGTTTGTGGGGAAGACCACTATTCTTGGTGCGGGGTATGGCATGGGCGCAGCTAAGTTCCAAGCCCAGCTAAAAAACTTTGGGGTGCAGCTACCACTGGAGGAATGCCAGCGCATCATCAGCGTGTACCGGGAGACTTACCCAATGATCCCTGCACTGTGGCGAGCGGCTGGCGATGCCCTTGGAACTATCATCAGCAATCAGGCGGGGGAGCTGGGTAGGGATGGCATCTTAAAAATTGACGGGCTGCAAGGCATTCTTTTGCCAAACAACCTGCACATCAAATATCCGCACCTGCGCAAAGTCACAAATGATGACGGCAAGACAGAACTCGTGTACGATACAAAGAGGGGGAAAGCAACCATACCGAATAGGATATACGGCGGCAAGGTTGTGGAGAACGTTTGCCAAGCCCTAGCCCGTATCGCAATCGGTAAGCAGATGCTGATGATAGCCAAGAAATACAGGGTTGTGATGACGGTGCATGACGCTATTGCTTGCATCGTGCCGGAGGGAGAAGTTGAAACTGCGCAAGAGTTCGTTGAGTTGTGTATGAAGCTGAGGCCTGAGTGGGCACCAGACCTACCACTTAACTGCGAATCAGGATATGGGAGGAGCTATGGCGATTGTTAAAAATAAACCGCTGCTTGATGAGCTACGACAGCGGGGAGAAATTAAAGGAGCGGCAATGGGGCTACCGCACTTATACGTTTCGTTTGATTTGAAAGATTTAGCGTCTAAGGAAACACAGATATTTGTGCTGTCTCCAGAAGTTGCATTGGCCGCACAAAAATTAGTTGTTTCTCCGTCATTTAAATTGCCTGACTTATCGCAACTAAAGTTTCCGTATCCTTACATGGCAGTTGAAGTGCCGTTAACAAAAGAAATAAAAGCTTTTCGTAATACTGATACTGATAATGGTCAGTACCCAATAAAACGTATAGGGCTTGTAATCCAGTCAAATCATGAAGAAGGATGGGTAAACTGTTCTCCGTACTGGGAGTACGAAAACGCTGCTTTATGTGAAGCCCCTTTGCTAAGTTTTGCTTTGGGGGCAGACTTCTTACCTACTCCGCAAGTGGGAGTTCACCTACCCCAGAACCCATCCGAGATTGCGTACTTTAAAATACTTCCAGCTATTTGTGCGACAAACGCATTTCAAAAAGCAGGGATACCGCCCGAGTCTTTTGCACAAATATTTAAGCACCCGTCATTCAGTACGTACTTACAAGAAAACGTATCAGAGTTGCCCATGCTTTTGTTTGCATGCGTGTTGATGCTTAATTGCAAAACGGGCGTTAAGTACACTAAGGTAGCAGCTAAAGCTCCACCGGCAGGGTTGTCATTGGGGGCGAAGAAAAAGAAACGGTATTCTGCTAGTGCCTATACCGTGCTGCATTTAGAAGAAATCGAATCCGTTGACGCTGACGGCACCATTACGCAACGTGCTGATATTGCAGCCCACTATGTCCGAGGGCATTTCAAACAGCGAAAGCACGGTGTGTACTGGTGGAACCCATTTGTACGCGGTAAGGGCGAACTTAAAAAACGCGAAGCGTATGTAGTAAAAAGTGAAGAACTTGCGGAGGCTTAATTGAGTTTAGCTTGGTCATACAGTAGCATCAAAACCTTCGAGCAGTGCCCGAAGAAGTACCACCACTTGCGCATACTTAAGGACTTCAAAGATGAGGACTCGACTGCGACTATCTACGGCAAGGAGCTTCATAAAGCGGCGGAGGACTTTATTAAAGAAGGCACACCCATCCCGCCTCGCTTCAGCTTCATTAACGATACTCTTGAGGCACTTAAAAAGATCGAGGGGGAGAAGCACTGTGAAATCAAGCTGGGTATTGCGAAACGGGACGGCAAGTTTGTTCCGTGCGACTTCTTTGCCAAGGATGTCTGGTGGAGAGGCATAGCTGACCTGCTGATTATCAACGAAGAAAAACAGACTGCGTATCTGGTGGACTACAAGACCAGCAAGAATGCCAAGTACGCCGACACCAAACAGCTAGACCTACTGGCCGGTGCAGTCTTTACGCACTACCCCAAAATCATGGAGATCAAGTCGGCTCTGTTGTTTGTGGTTAGCAATGAAATGGTTAAGAAGAAGCACGAGTTCATGATGCAGTCGTCGTATCTGAATTCGATGGAGCCGGAGTTAACCCGGTTAGAAGCGGCGATGAAAACAAACGTGTGGAACCCAGTGTCCGGCCCACTGTGTAAGTTCTGCCCCGTTACAAGCTGCGCACATAATAGGAGGAGCTAACATGAGTGAAGAGCTAGACCAAGAAGCTGTAGACGCAGCAATTATTCTTGAGAACCGTGTCAATGAGCGCATCCGTGAAGCCGTGCGGCATGAGGTTCGAGAGCTAGTAATTACAGAAGTAAACAGGCTGTTCCGCGAACACCACGGTTCGTTAGTTATGGAAGTAACCACAAGCATTAACCAAATGCTACGTGGCTTTATTGAGCAGGAACGTAGACCACTGTGGGAGTCAACACCCGAAGAATTAGGGTTATCTCGGGAAGACTTAAACAGACACATGTTGGGAGAGGTAAATGACTGAAGCCGAAGCTCAAGAGTGCATCAACGAAGTGCTTAAAGAATACCCTGACCTGACGGCTAACGGGTTCGCATACAAGCCCAAATACCGTTACCCAGACTTAGACGGTCACGTATACGGGTCTATTTCGCCTCAAGGCTTTATTACTGTGGTGGAGTGGCTACTGAACTACGATGCCTTTGACCGTAGGAAAACCATCAATACCGGCACGGGTAGTTACGGATGGAAGCACCGGGTCGAGCGAGACACTAAGCAGTACATAAGTAACGGGGATTTTATTTGCGGTGCTTTGTATTTGAAGTATTCTATGAAGCGTATGCCGGACTCCCCTAATGCGTATTTTAATTTGAGGAAGGAAACATCCCATGCCTTATATAAATAAACCACGCCCATACAAAAAAGAATACGAAGAGTATCAGGGCACACCAGAACAGATTAAGAAACGCGCTACGCGCAACGCCGCCCGTGCCAAGCTGATGAAAGAAGGCAAAGTCAGCAAGGGTGACGGCAAAGACGTAGCACACACTAAAGCATTGTCTAAAGGTGGTAGCAACACAACAGGTTTGAAGGTGGAGAGTGCTGGCGCTAATCGGTCTTTCTTACGTGGGTCTGATCGTAGTCTGAAGTCCGAGGTAAGTAAGCGTGAGCGGAAGAAGTGAAAATAAAACACTACCCTGCGGGTGGAGAAGAGCCCATAGACATTGAGATGTCTACGGAGGAGGCCCGCATGATCTGGCTAACAATGTTAGGTTCAGATTGGGTAGATGATGCCGTACTTATGGAAGCGCCTTCGGGTTCCCCGCTGGATACGGCCTCGATTATTTTAGACTACGAAGCCTTAATTGAATTTGACCATTACAGAAATAGAATTAAACTCAGATGCAAATCGTAGATAACAAAGTCATCGTCATCAGAACGAGACGCCCGCACTTGATAACGGAGACAATTAAAAAGAGCAAGGTCATCGGTAGACTGCCGGATGATCTGCACGATGTCGCTGTGCATTATGGACTGCCGGAAACACAAGCACTGGCTAAGCTGAATATTAAAAACGTGCCGTCACCCATAACCCGAGACTATGACTGGCCGGGGCAGTTCAAGCCGTTCGAGCACCAGAAGCAAACCGCGTCGTTCTTAACCCTACGCAAGCGAGCATTCTGTTTCAACGAGCAGGGTACAGGTAAGACCGCTGCTGTTATCTGGGCGGCTGACTACCTGATGAAGCTGGGTCTGGTGCGCCGCGTACTTATTATCTGTCCGCTATCTATTATGAAGTCAGCATGGCAGAACGACCTGTTCCGGTTTGCTGTGCACCGTAGCTGCGACATTGCGTATGGCAAGCGCGACCAACGTAAGACAGTCATCAACGGCGAAGCAGAGTTCGTCATCATTAACTTTGATGGGCTGGATATTGTCAAAGAAGAAGTTATGAACGGTGGATTTGACCTAATCGTTGTTGACGAAGCTTCGGCATACAAGAACATGCAGACTGCACGCTGGAAGACGCTGAAGTCAGTGCTTACTCCTGAGACATGGCTGTGGATGCTGACCGGCACTCCTGCCGCGCAGTCACCTGTGGATGCTTACGGTAGAGCAAAGCTGGTCAATCCTGACGGTGTGCCTAAGTGCTTTGGTCAGTTCCGTGACAAGGTGATGGAGAAGGTATGTCAGTTCCGCTGGATACCCAGAGCCAACGCCGAGGTCACTGTGCATAACGCACTACAACCAGCAATAAGGTTTGAAAAAGCGCAATGTCTGGACCTGCCGGAGGTAACCTACACAGAACGGGAAGCCCCGCTTACCCCGCAACAGGACAAGTATTACAAAGCGCTCAAGCAGCAGATGATGATTAACGCAGGGGGAGAAGAAGTAACGTCTGTCAACGCAGCGGTTAACCTGAACAAGCTTCTGCAAATCTCTGGCGGCGCAGTTTATTCCGATACCAAAGAAGTCGTAGAGTTTGACGTGTCCAACCGGTTGAAGGTAGTGCAAGAAGTTATCGAGGAGTCAAGCAACAAGGTGCTGGTCTTTGTGCCGTTCACGCACACAATTGAGCTACTCATGAGCCACCTTACATCCGTTGGTATTACGTGCGACATCATAAGCGGACAGGTTACGGTCAACAAACGCAACGATGTAATACAAAGATTCCAAAATAATAAAGAACCGCGAGTGTTAATTATTCAACCACAGGCAGCGTCCCATGGGTTGACATTGACGGCGGCAGATACGATTATTTGGTACGCGCCTGTGACGAGCGTAGAAACTTATCTACAGGCAAATGCACGGATTAACCGTCCCGGTCAGAAGAACGCGATGACCATCGTGCATATCAAAGGCAGCGAAGTAGAGTCAAGGCTGTACCGAATGCTGCGCAACAACATAGCCAACCACACAAAAATAATCGACTTGTACAAACAAGAGCTTCACGACGCTTGACAATGTCAAAAGTTGGTGTATAGTTCAGGTATCAGTGCGCAAGTGCTGGTAGCTGGTGAAGTGAGGAGTTAGAGGTTGATGTGAGGACACCCAAGCTGTGTGTGGGGACAATAACTACAGCAGCGGGGGCCGGGCTAACACCGTGGGGTTTCTTCATTTACCCATAGGTCTTCCACTCGGTGACCCCGCAATTCTACTGAAGGAGCTACGATGGACGTGAGTGATTACCCCGCCGACCAACTGGCGGAGATTTACATAAAGATACGAGATAAGCGGGATGAACTGCAGCGGCAGTTTGATGAAAAACATAAAGAGCTTGAGGAGCAGTTATCCCTCATAGCAAATGAGATGCTGGAGTTGTGCAAGGAGAACAATGCTGATAGCATCAAGACCCCCGCTGGTACCATAATGCGTAGAGTCGATACCCGGTTTTGGACTAATGACTGGGATTCTATGTACGAGTTTGTAAAAGAAAATGATGCGTTTGGGCTCTTCGAGAAGCGCATACATCAAGGCAACATGAAGCAGTTCCTCGAAGAGAATCCGGACCAATTACCCAAAGGTCTTATGTCTGATAGCAAATATAAAATTACTGTAAGGAGAAGCAAATGAGCACAGAAGTTTCCATTTTTAAGTCTGGTGATGTAGCACTCTCAGCAAAGAAAACTCCATCGGCACTTACCCAGTCGCTGATGAAGAAGAAAGCATTAAAGCGTATCGTTGCAAAGAACGGCATCCTGCGCCGCTTGGCTAACGGTGAAGAAGTCGGTAAGTTGAAAGCACCGCTGCGTGTGGTTATCGTCAACGCATCAACAGATATTTCCCGCACGTTCTACGCTAAGACCTATGACCCAAACGCAGAAGCTGCGCCGCCTGACTGCTGGTCACCCGATGGTCGCAAGCCAGATGCAAGCGTGAAGCAGCCACAGGGTAAGACCTGCGAGACCTGCCCAAAGAACATCGCTGGTTCAGGTCAAGGTAACACTAAGGCTTGCCGCTACGGTCGTCGCATTGCAGTTGTATTGCCGGATGATCTGGATACTAACGTGGCTGGTGATGTGTACCAGATGCAGTTGTCGGCTAAGTCTATCTTCGGCAAAGGCAGCGGTCACACCTTCCCGTTCAACGCGTACATCGACTACATCTTTGCCAACGGCAGCGACCTTGAGTCTGTGGTTACAGAGATCAGCTTCAACGAAGATAACGACAACCAAACCGTGTTGTTCAAGGCTGTGGACTTTGTGTCTAAAGACCCGCAGTTGGAAGCTATCGTTGCTGAGGCTGCAGTATCTGAAACTGCGCAGAAGGCTGTTGTCATGACTGTGTACCAGACAGATACAGAAGGTAAAGGAAGCGAGGAGGAGTTTGAGCAAGCACCCGCACCGAAGGCCAAAGTAGAAGCTGTCGAAGCAGAAGTAGTGGCAGAACCTACAAAACGCGCTTCTAAAACAAAGGCCGAGGTTTCAGATGCACCCAAGAAATCTCTTGCGGATGTGGTCAGTGACTGGAGCGACGACTAATGAGCTACGGATATAGCCAACGACTTGTTGACCTGAACAAACGGGCTGACAAGAAGCTGCTTGGCGTTATCTTGGGTAGGGCATGTATCGAGACTGAGTCTCCGGTGCGTACCATCGCTGACCAACTGGGGGTGAGCCGTGCTACGGTTTACAACTGGTTTACTGGACTCTGCGACCCGCACCCAAGATACCACGCAGCAATTAACAAACTGCTTAAGCGTTTGAAGTAAAGAGTAGGGCACCTTGTGCTTTTTGGGGGGAGCGATCCCCCCTTTTTTACCCTTACACAATAATTAAATGGCTAACTTCGACTTAATGAATGCTGTGCTGCCCGACGAGGGCTGGTATTGCATTTTGGGGATTAAGGACGATGTAGCGTGGCAGGAGCTTGTACAGACTAGAGAAGAGGCAGATGACTTTATCAAGCAGTACCTCGATGGTGGACGCGATGTTTATTTTGGTTGCGCTAAGTTTGAAACCAACGCGAACCGTAAGCAGGAGAACGCTGCGTACTTCCGTGCCATCTGGATGGATATTGATTGCGGCGAAGATAAAGCAAAACCAAACCCTAAAAAGAATAACCGGATCGAAGGCTACATAGATCAAGCCACCGGATTACAAGCACTGAAAGAGTTCTGTTCCACAATAGGACTGCCCAAACCTACAGTCGTTAACTCAGGACGTGGCTGGCATCTGTACTGGCTGCTGACTGAAACCATAGACAAAGCTCGCTGGCAACCACTCACCAAGCGGCTATCCAAACTTTGCGCCACCCACGGCTTGATTGTGGACCCTTCCGTCTTCGAGGCGGCTCGGATATTGCGTGTACCGGGGACGCTGAACTTCAAGGACAACCCGCCCAAGCCTGTTGAGGTGCTGTCCGTTGCACCTCCCATCGAGTACGAAAAACTCAAGGAAATTCTGGGCGTAAGTGCTGAGGACGAGCAGTACATACCCAAGCGGAGAGGCCCCCCGTCGGCCCTGACCATGGCGCTGATGAAGAACCGCACGTCATCGTTTAAAAAAATTATGATGTTGGGCGAGGAAGGCTGCGCCCAGTTAGCACACTGCTATCAGAACCAAGACTCCATAGACTACAACCTGTGGCGCTCCGCTCTGTCGATTGCGGCGTTCTGCGAGGACTCGTACTCGGCAATACATAAAATGTCCATGAAGTATCCGCACTACGACCCGGCGGAAGTGGACGAGAAAGCACACAACCTACAAGCCACGGGAGCCCCCCATCACTGCACGACGTTTGAGCGGTGGAACCCAAGCGGCTGCGAGGGCTGTAAGCATAAGGGCTCATTTACTTCTCCTATCATGTTGGGCCGGACGATAGCTGTTTCCGAAGCTAACGAAGAAGGCTATTTGGTTGAAGCAGAGGAAGAAGCCGAGGACGAAGGCAGCGCAGCAGTTGCACCTACTTATATTCCAGCTTATCCGTTCCCATATATGCGGGGTAAGAATGGCGGCGTTTACCGGGAGGCGATGAAGGATGAGGAAGAGCCGAAGCTAATCTACGAGCACGACATTTACGTTATGCAGCGCATGATTGACCCGGAGGTGGGGGAAGTTATGCGGATACGGCTGCACCTGCCCAAGGATGGTGTTAAGGATTTCACAGTAGCGGCGAGTGCGCTGACGGGTAAGGACGAGCCAAAGAAACTATTGGGTGCTCAGGGCGTGCTGGCTCGGGGTGTCCAGATGGACGAGGTAATTAACTTTTTGCTTAGGTGTGCAAAGGAAATACAGGTAACCACAAAGGCAGACATTATGAGAACACAATTTGGTTGGGCTGACGGAGACAGCAAATTTATTTTGGGCGACCGGGAAATCACAGCAGACAGCATTTACTATAGCCCACCTTCAACGGCAACGAAGCATCTGGCACCGTACATCATTGAGTCCGGCACCTTAGAAAAATGGAAAGAAGTCTTTAACCTTTACACCCGCCCCGGTCTGGAACCCAACGCGTTTGCTGCGCTGTCAGCCTTCGGTGCACCATTGTTAAAGTTTACGGGTCAAAAGGGCGCGATCATCAACTTGGTCTTCCGTGGCTCAGGCTCAGGAAAGTCAACAACCTTGGCCGTCTGCAACAGCGTGTGGGGGCACCCAGACCACCTGATGTGTATCCCAAAGGACACGATCAACGCCAAGATGCTGAAGCTGGGGGTGATGAATAACCTGCCGTTTACGATGGACGAGATCACCAACATGATCGCCGAGGAGTTCTCTGATATGTCCTATGGTATGTCTCAGGGCCGCTGGAAAGACCGGTCCAAGGCATCGACCAACGAGCTACGGCTTAACACGACATTCTGGCAGACCATCTCCCTGTGCTCAGCCAACGCGCACTTTGCCCAAAAGCTGGCGGCATTAAAGGCTACGCCGGACGGCGAGATGATGCGCTTGATGGAGTACCAGATCGGCTACTCAGACGCTATCGACGTGGCAGAAGGCAAGCAGTACTTTGACCACCAGTTGCGGGAGAACTACGGCGTGGCCGGGGGGATTTACGCACAGTGGCTTGTGGGCAATAAAGAAGAAGCAGTCCAGACGATGCGAGCCATACAAGCCAAGATCGACAAGGAGTTGAAGCTGACCCAGCGGGAGCGGTTCTGGTCTGCGGTTGTTGCATGTAACATCACCGGCGGTTTGATCGCTCGCAATCTGGGCTTGATTGACTACGACATGAAGGCTATTTACAAGTGGGCAACAGACCTGATTAAGGAACTGCGCAAGGAAGGCAGTGCCCCCATGGATGATGGCTCGACTGTGTTGGGTGACTTCCTCAACCGTCACGTGGATCAGTGCTTAGTCGTCAACGGAGAAGCCGACTCTCGTACTAATTTAAGTCCTGCACCTTTACGAGAACCCCGAGGTGCGTTGGTTGCGCGGTATGAGCCGGATACCAAAAAGCTATTTATCCAGTCCAGCGCATTTAAGGATGACTGTGCCAAACGGCAGATTGGCTACAGCGATGTGCTGCGGGAGTTAAAGCTTAAAGGTGTGTTCAAAGGGCGGGTTACACGCCGCCTTGGTACGGGGATGAAGATGGTGACGGCACCTGTGTATGTGTTGGAGTTTGACTGCACCAACCCTGAGTACCTGAACGTCGAAGACTTTGTTCCAGTGGAGAAGCCTGATGCGGGTGGAGAAGGTCAGCTACCAGATAAATTGGCAAGCGTTTAAGCCGGGGGCTTCATTCTTTATCCCGTGCCTGAACCCCGCTACGGCAATCCAAGACATTACACGTGTTACAAAAAGGCTTAAGTTTAAAACCGTAACACGCGTTGTAATACAGGAAGGCGTGCAGGGGGTGCGAGTGTGGAGGGTCTAGGTTATACTGCGCCGGACGGCACCCTCCGAAGTTAGCTCCTTCTGCCGTCATTCTCCTTTTCGCCCCCGCTTAGTCGGGGGCTTTTTTCAGCGGAGCACGACTTGGCATCATCCTCATAACCAAGGGGCGTAACTTATCTGTTACACGCAACCCATCTATAGACTTACCCCGTGCTTCAGCTTCGCGCTCAATTGTGGAGAAAACGGTATCCACATCTATAGCGTCATAAGGGTTGGCTTTGTTGTACTTCACCACTGCTTGCACCGCAGCATCCCGCTTACCAAACGTAAACTCATCCAGCAAGTCTTTGAATAGGTCTAGTGCTTCTCGGCGCTGTGCTGTACGGCTATCAATCTCCGCACGAATCTGAGATATATCTTCTTGCTTAGCAGCTACACGTGTGGTGCCGAACCCCGCCATAGTTGCTATACGGTTTGCTTCGGTCAAAGCTTCTGGGTCTGCAACCACATCTCCTTTGAGGGTCTTTACGCCTTCGCCTTTATCCACAAACGGTATACCCTGCTGACGGTACGCCACTGCAAACCCACGTAGCCCTGCGGGAAGCAGCAACTCCATCCCACGCTGTGTATCGCCATTGTTTATACGGCGCATAGCCTCTGCTACGTTTACGCCTAAGCCTACACTGGGGCCCATCATATTTATAATAAACTCCCGCAGTGTCTCAGGCTCAGACTTACCTGTTTTTAGCTCACGGAACCAAAGCTGATCCAACTTAGTACGGCTGTGGAAGTCTACGTCAGTCGCCCACGACACAGGACCGCGCTCAATAATAAGCCCTAAGTTTTCACCAAACGTATCTGTTAAAAACTTTTTAAATCGGAACTTGGGATTACGGCGTTCAGGGTCTTCGTCATCTTCCGTAAGGAACGACATGGCGTACGCTATTACTGACACCAACGGTAAACCCAGCGCACCTGCAAACATAGCCGTCATACCGAGCGTACCAACAAACTTAGTAGCTGCAGTCTTCCTGACTTCGGCATCCGCGCCCTTAAACATTGCTCTGAAGTTCTTAACCAAATAGAACGTAGTCTGCTGGGCAAACGATTTAAACTGCAACAGCACTCTAGCTACATTCCCACGGAAGAATCGGGGTTTGTTGAACTCGGAGTAGTCAAACATCGCCTCATCAGTTAACCGAGAGGCTTCGTTCAATGCTTCTTCCTGCGCAGTTTTAGCGTTACGTCCATCTTTAGTGGCACGCTCATAGGCCAAATCGTAGGCCGTCATGAACATAACTTCGCGGTTAATCTTCTCGCTATGGTGGAACAGGTAGCCCATAGCGTTCATTATTTTTGTAGTTACTGAGCCGCCGTCATACTTCTCTGATGGAGTGCGAGATAACTGAAGCGTATCGTAAGTCAGCGTTGTATCAATTTTCCCTCGGCGCAGGGCTTCCATGTACGCATCACGCCGGTGTCCAGTCAACTTAGAAAGCAGCGTGGGGAAAGTAAACTTGCCGTCTTTGTCGGTTGTACCAACGGCCTTAAAAACATTCATGTTCTTGGCGAGTGCCAAGTTTGCTTTAGCCCCAAACTCACCATTGAGCACGGGCATACCAAAGACATAAAGGCCGGTTAAGTTGGTCAGCGCAGATGCAGGGGCGCTCATATAGTAGAAGAAGCTGGCGCTACCGAGCACGTTGGCAAACTTAGTTGCCATAGCATCAGACCGGTCAGGAGACAGCACATTTTCTACGCGGTCTCTCATCTCGTCATACAACGGCCTAAACAACGTATCCCGTTGGGGTTTACCTTCCGTAGCGTCCCAAGCGCGGGTTACAGAGTTGCGTAGTTTTTGACCGTACTCAATCTTAGCCAACTGCACCGAAGTGTGAAAGCTGGACTTGGCAAAGTTACGTAGGGCGTCTGAACGGAAACCCGCTGTACCTTTACGATGCAGGAAGTGCTTACGGAAGTTCTGTTCTGGCAGTGTAGAGAAATACAACTGATGTATCTCATCTTTTAATGCGGTTTTATCCGCCATGCTGGCGTTATCTACCAACTCCAAAATATCCTTAAGCATCTTGGAAGACCGCATACCCTCGTCAACGGCTTGCTTAAAGTCGTCACCCATCGCAAACTGATCAGGGTCTTCTTTTAACGCTTCTACAGTAGTGCCAAGCTCCTTAGCCCGCTGACGCACGAAGAAGTTACGCTCGCGTGGGTCCTCAAACATGTAGTACTCCATGTTCGGGCTCTTTGGGTTACCTACACGCACCCAGTATTTACCTTCACGAACTAACGGAAAGTAAGGCTGTGGCAGCTTCTCAAAATCTTTTTCCAGCTTGGCAATGATCTGCGCTTTGGTTGCTTCATCGGCTTCTGTCTGCGCTATGCGGTCTAACAGTATCTGCTTGTACTTATCAAACCTAGCTTTATAGAAGTCGCGGATGTCGTTGTACAGTTTCTTGCCGTCCTCACCCAGCGCCTCGTACATCTGCGTAAGTGTAGCCGACCGAGTGTCTACCGACGGATCAATCTGGTTGATGGTGGAGAGATGGATAAGCCGATTCAAGGTGCGGTACTTACCCGGATTAGCGCGTTGCCACTCGTGCCATGTTTTAGCCATAGCCGCAGTGTCGTCCAACATTTTGGACTTAGCGCCGTTCATATCTTCTGCAATACGCAGCACCTCATCTAGCAGCGGCTTGCCGTCAGCATCGGTCATTTCCTTTGCTGCATTAAGTTCCGTCAGTTGGCGTGTAGTCAGCGCACCCAACAGAGGGCGGCGAAACTGGGAACTTGTGCCGTTGTATATGTCAGACATCACGTCCTTAGCGTCAGCCCAGCTACGTATCTTGATGATCTGTCCGATAGTAGTAAGCGACTCTTCAGGGCTTGCCAGAGGTTGCCGCAGCTTGGTGTCAAAGTCTTTAGCTTTTTTACCGTCGTCCTTTATCGAAGCCAGTGTGTCTGACGTAGTGGCTATGATGCTCGCATCCCGTGGCAAGCGCTCGCTTAGGAGTGCGTCAGTAGTTACTACCAAGTCTTGGAATGCGGACTGGGAGTTAGCGTCAAACCCAAACAGTTTGCGGATAGCCTCGACAAAACGCGAGAACATCGACATCTTCATCCCCGGCACTTTAGTAGCCAAGAACTGCTGCATCATGTTGTCAGTCAAGCCATACGACACAAACTCTCGCACATCGGTAAATGCACCCACCTTATACAGCGCATCAAGATAAGGCGTAGAGCGGCCCTCTGCTTTAGCAACACGGTAGACAAGCTCTGCCCGTTCCATCGTCTTGGTCATCATCTGCGCAAACGCTTGCAGTGCAGGCGCGGTATCTAGCTCTCCTCGTTCAGCCAAAGCCAGTGCGTAGTCCAAGCGCAGGGTAGTAGCAGCGTGCAAAGCCTCGTGCAGTATCGTCGTGTTGTTTACACCGTTGACATCGCCAAAGCTCTCGTCCCGCACATAGATAGTCTTACGCGCCTCGGAGTACACGCCTTGGGTGGTGTCTTTAAACGCCTTGCTTATCTCTGCAGGTAGCTTAGTATCCGGACGGATTACGACAAACTGTATGCCTTTGACTGCGTTCAGGAGTCGTTGAGCCAGCAGCTTTTCAAATGGCTTGCCGGTGTTCATTATCCGGCGCAGTGCCTGCTGTGCAGTTGTAGCGGAGCCAAACTTAGGGTCTGCCTCGTCCGACATGTAAATGCTTTCAGACTTCAGCGGAGCCCGACCTTGCGCTGCTCTGTACGAGTCATATAGCTCTTTGTACTGCGCTTGCTCTTGTGGAGTGAACTGCGCTACGGCTTCCTGCGCTATCCGGCCAGCCTTAGTGTTGCGGCGGGTAGGGTCTACGCTGGCGATGTACAAGTACATCTTGTTGTTCCACAGGTCTTCCTTACGCGCAGCCTCAGCTTCTTCGTAGGCGGTCTGCGCTGCCTCGGCGCTAACTCCGCGCTTAGCGAACTGCTCAGGGGCAAAGCCTAATGATAGTTTCTGGACAGCCTTAGCCCGACCTTCGATGTCACGAGCGTCTTGGATTCGGTCTCTAGCTTGCGTCTTGCGTTCTTCCGTTGTTTTAGCAGCCTCAGACTTTTTGCGTCCACCACCCGGTGCACGTTTGCGTACGGGGGTTTCGGCTTGCTCAGCTATGGCTGCGACGGTGGCGGCTGTTTCTGCCGGTCTTTCTTCTTTTGCTTCGACGGTTTCAATGGCTTCAGTGACACTGGGTTCCTCCGTTATGACTTCTTCGGCAACGGCAGCAGGTGCAGCCTCTTCGGTAACGGCTACAGGCTCAACAACTTCAGAAACAGGTGCTGCTTCCACCGCTTCGGCTGGGGCAACTTGTACAGCAGGCTGTACAGCTTCCGGAGCAATTCCACTTGTCTCCACGGGGGTTGCTTCTCCCACCATTTCAGCAGGAGCAATAGGAGCCACAGCAGTAGGTTCAACGATAGGAGCACGTTGTGCAACGACAAAGCCACCATCTGGCACCTCCATTATTTCTAACTGCTCTTTGTTTGGCTGCGAGTCTAATACCGCTTGCGCCTCTTCGTACGTCGGCAGCGGTTGAGTTAGTGGAGTGGGCTGTACTGCTGCTCCAGTAATAGGTTCTCCAGTAAGTTGCTCAGCAGTAGCCAGTCCAGATGCGAGAGATGTTTCAACTCCTGCGGTAGCGGCTTCAACTCCTCCGACAGGCATAGCAGCGCTAGGCTCAACTGTTCCGTCGATAGTTTCTGTAGGTTGAGTGACATCGGATACCTCCTGTGTGGGTACAACTACACCAGTTTCTTCTACAGGTGCGCCTTCCCTTTCCGCGTAAGATTTAAGCTCTGCATCAATCGCGGTTTGGGCTTCATCCATCGCACGCTCTTCGCCCGCAGGTTCTTCACCAACAAGCTTTCTTGCGGTGCGGGTCTGAGCTACACGACTAGCCGCACCCATTGGACCGCCAAGCAGGAGTGCGCCGCCCGCAGCCTCTAAGTATTCTTTAGCTGCTGTTGGGTCTGTAAATGGATTGACATCTAACCCTGCCTGCCAGCGTTCCAGCAGTTGTTGCGAGACTTCTTGCGGAACCTCAAATGCAATACCTTTTGCGGCACCTGTAGCTACAGCACGACGATAAGCACCGGGGCGTGTGGCTGCTTCAACGATCTCCATTGCCGCTCTATCTGCGGCTGCTTTACCCTCTAGGCCGACTAGCTGACCCAACGGCTTGAAGAACTTAAACCCGAAGATGTCGAGCGCAGTTTGTCCCGTGGCTGCTGCACTAGCAGTCAGACGGTTGATGTCTTCGCCCTCTTTACCTCGCGCTTTTTGTTCTTCTTTTTGGCGGGCAATATTGTCGGCAATATAAGAGCCTAGCGCCGTGATACCGTAAGCGGCAGTGCCAGCAAGTACAGCGGGTACAGCAGCGGGAGCAGCAATAGCAGCGGCAGCACCAGCCCCCATCGCCGGAGCCATCGCGCCAAAGGACGACCCTGCAACTTCCTTGAACTTATCGTAGGTTTTGCTAAGGGCGTCGCCGTAGTTACCCTGACGGAATGCTTCGCCAATATCGCTAAACTCAGTCTGCTTGTATTCCTCAGCAGCTTTTTTCCTAGCCGCAAGTAACTCTTCGGTAGACTTAGCTTGATCCCCGATACCAAAGTAAAGCTTTGCAGCAGGTGCAGCCGTCTCTACGCGTTCTTTAAGGGCAGACGTAAACGACCCAACAAAACCGGGCGCTTCTTTCTTAGTGCGAGCGTCGATGTATTGAGTAGGTTCAACTGCAAACTGCGCAAACGGGTTACCTTCAAGCGAAGGACCCGCAAATGGATTAGCTACTGAGGAGGGTGTAGCAAACTGCGCAAACGGGTTTTCTTCCGGTGTAGGCGAAGTAGGCTGAGCAAACTGCGCAAACGGATTCGCCATTTTATCTTCCTAAGATCAGAGCTGCGGCACCAGAACCAAACACTTGATCAAACTGCGCTCTTTTCGTCGGGCTAGGGTCTTGTTTGAGCAAGTCTATAGCGGCCTTGGGTGGTGTTATGGTTCCGCCACCAGTTCCACCAGTACCACCGACACCCCCATCTGTAAGTCCTCGCATCTCATTCATCCGCGCTGTCAGGCTGTCGCGCTCACGAGTCAAAGCTTGACGTTCTGCATCAGGCATAGGTTTACCTAAACCGGGAAGGTCTCTAAGCTTGTTGTCCTTCTCAATTACGTCGTTAATTTCTTTTATGCGTGACTGCATAGAGTTTATCCGACCTGTATCTACTGAGCCGTAGCTAGGACGCAGCATAGGTAGTACAACCCCCGTAGCTTCTTGGCGGATTTTTGCCATCTCCATAGCATTAGGTTGTTTGCCGCCGTTAGCTTTCATGTGGTCTGCTACACGTCCAGCAATCTCATTACGCAATGCTTCGATGTTGATGTCAGGTCGGCTTGCGCTAATACCTGCGGCTTTGATCGTAGCTGCAACGTTCATCTCTGCAATTCTAAACGCATTCGCCATCTGCTCGCGGGTAAGCTGCGCCGTCTGAGCCATTTGATCTACTTTGAGCCCAGTTTCCGTAACTGCTGATGCTTTTGCAACCTGCAGTCCGTACAAGTCTTTTTTATCTTGTTG
>JACCEB011582643.1_pt1 | contig 18818 bp, 15 predicted proteins | sample 7454761 | NCBI WGS metagenome assembly JACCEB01 (sample SAMN15323454, study PRJNA562643) | freshwater metagenome | isolation source: river surface water | place: USA:Blue River Watershed | collected 2017-08-18 | reverse complement strand
TCAGGGCCGGTCTCTGGACCTTTGGCTCACCGCATGAGGCCGCGCGATTTAGATGACTTCGTGGGTCAGGAACGGTGGTTAGGCCCGGGAAAGCCGCTGAGACGTTGGATTGAAACCGACCGGGTGCCGTCGCTGATCCTTTGGGGCCCGCCGGGGTGCGGAAAGACCACTCTGGCCAAGATCATCGCCCACCGCACGCAGGCGCGCTTTCAGGAGCTCAGCGCCGTTCAGGCCGGAGTGAAGGACCTGAAAGAGGCTGCCGAGCGTGCGCAGCAGCTCAGGCGCTTTGAGAACCGTCGCACACTACTTTTCGTCGACGAAATTCACCGCTTCAATAAAGGCCAACAAGACGCACTTTTGCCGCATGTCGAAGACGGCACTTTCATTCTGGTCGGGGCGACGACTGAGAATCCCTCGTTTGAGCTAAACCGAGCACTTCTTTCGCGCATGCGGGTGGTCAGGCTCGATTCGCTGGGCGCCGACGCGGTCAGGAGAATTCTCGAGCGCGCGCTCTCAGAGCCCGAGCGCGGACTAGGTGGGTGGTTTCAAGTTTCCTCGGAAGTTCTTGATTGGCTATCCGCTTCCAGTGAAGGCGACGCCAGGCGCGCTCTGACGGCTCTGGAAACTTTGGCGCTTCAGGCAGGCGGGGCGCCGCTTGAGTCAGGGCCGCTCAGTCTTGAAGCGGCCAGGCACTTCCTTGAATCGGCTCTCGAGCGGCAGCCCATCCCTTACGATAAAGACGGGGAAGAGCATCACAATGTGGTGTCGGCTTTTATTAAGAGCATCCGAAACGGCGACCCGGACGCGGGCCTTTATTATTTGGCCCGGATGCTAGAAGGCGGGGAGGACCCGCTCTTCATCGCCAGACGCTTAGTGATTTTAGCTTCAGAAGACGTCGGAAACGCTGACCCGCGCGCGCTACAAGTGGCAGTGGCCGGAATGCAGGCGGTGGATTTGATCGGCTTGCCCGAGGGGCGAATCAACTTGGCGCAGGTCGTGACTTATCTCGCTTCCGCGCCGAAGTCTGACGCCAGTTACGCGGGCATTCAGATGGCCTTAGCAGAAGTGCAGCTTTCGGGAGCTTTGCCTGTACCGATGGCCATTCGGAATGCGCCGACGGCATTGATGAAAAATGAAGGCTATGGCCGCGGGTACCAAAGCATTCACGAGAATCCGGCTGGGGCTCGGCGCTTGGAGTACCTGCCCGAAAAACTGCGCGGGCGACGCTTCTACTTGCCTAAAGATTCCGGGTTGGAAAAACAAATCCGCGCAAGCCTCGAGCTGCGAAAGGGCATCGCTCAGCCTCAGAGTTCGGCAGTCGAACAGAACGTAGCAAGCGCGCAGAATTTGGTAGGCACGCCGAGCGCGGCAAGCGCGCAAAACACGGCAAGCGCTCAGAGCGCGGCAGAGCCTGCGAAAGCCGAACTCACTGCTCCAGCGGAGCTTGCTCGGTCGGCGCCGGCTTCATCACTAGAATCCGCGGGCGACTCAGGTTCAGCGAATGGCTGATCCAGTCGCGAAGTACCTGAACACCGTGGGCGAGTTGCCCGTAGCTCAGAGCGCTTTCACGGCCTAGGTCCTTCAAGGCGTCGCCTTTCAGGTTGTGCAAAAGCACTTTGGCCATCTGAGAGAAGCCTTTCAGCGGAAGCTGGGCGTTCGACAGGCGATCGACCAAGTTTTCCAGTTCCTGAAGCTTTCTTCCGAGTCCTTGAAGCTCTTCGCGAAGTCCGACGGGCATCAAGCGATCACTTTTCAGTTTTCCGCTCAAGCCTTCGATCTGAAGGGCCGTGCGACGGGCTTCTTCGCAGACTTTGAAAAGGACCAAAGCTGCTTCGTCCAGGTCCCGAAGTTCGCGGATCAAGCGTGGGCTCAGGCGCTCGCGCTCGACTTCCTGACCGATGGTCGGAGTCCAGCCGCAATACCAATAGCGAGCCAAGTGACCGTTCACTTGCGAAAGCCACTCGTCCATTTCCATGGGCCGCGAAATCAGCGGCTCATAAACCACGCCACCGCCTTGATCGGTGGGGCGGATGCGGGAACGAGACAGTTGAATGCCAGCAAGCTCGGTCGAAAAGCCAAGACCTTGGAAGTGCGCTTCGACGGAAGTAGCGCGACGATGCGACCACTCATGTGCCGCATACGACCACGCTGCATAAGCCGCTTCGGCTGAAATCGCGTCTTTGCAAGTGTGCGCGCCTTCGTTTCTGCGGCAAGCCGGGCAGTTAGCCGAAGCGCTGAGAACGTAGTGACCGTTTCCGTAAGGACCGGTCTCGGCACTTCGGTAAGTCGCGAGCGACAGGTTCAGCACGCGGGTGCCCAGGATCGAAGCCAAGTGAACGGCGGCCGTATCGCCTGCAATCACCCACTGGCAGCGACCAATGAGAGCCGCCCAAGAATCAAAATCGGTTTTACCGATCATGTTCAAGATGCGTGAATCTTCGACCAAGCCGTCAGCGTGTTCTAAGAAGCGCTCGGCGCGACCTGCGTCTTCCGCGCCTCCGAGCAGCACAATCTGGGTGTCAGGGTGACGGTCGAGAATGTAGATGGCCAGTTCAGCCCAGTTCAGTGGGTCCCAAGTCTTGTCGAGCGATCCTGCGCCGAGTTGCAGGCCAATCCACTTGCGTGAAAACTCGCGCGGGTGAACACCCAAGCGCTGAAGGTTCGACTCCAAGCGGAAGAACCCTTTGGAAGTGACCGGCATGTCGCCTGCTTCGACCGGATCGCCGATGTGAAGCTGAAGCGCCGTGAGAAGCTGGGTGGTCAGAATGTCGGTGAGGTGGATGTTCTGTTGAAGCCCACCTTGAACGATGCCTTGGATGAAGTGACTCCATCCGTCGACGGCTGAGAGAGTCATGTCCGCTCGGCGGGTGAAGCCCAGTTTCACGCGGGAAGGAATCAAGGCCGCAAGAAAGCTGCTGGCTTCGCTGTAAGTCCAGTTGAAGCAAAAATCCCAAGGCTGGGCCAGAAGGGGAGTGGCCCAGTTCGCAATCTCGTTCAGCGTTTGGTGCTCTGATTTGCGGCCTTGAAGGGCCGGGCTCAGAAGCTCTTCACTGGGGAATTCCACCACCTGCTCGATCCAAGGCACCTTCTTTGCGGCAGCCGCAAAACGCTCTCGGGCGACCAGCGTAATTTTCAGGCCGGGATAAAGCTGTTTGGCAGCTCGAAGCGCCATCAGGCTTTGCATCAAATCGCTGGTGCGGGCCATCTGAATGACCAGCATGCGATGCGGAAGGGTCGCGTTGGATACGGTGGTGGAAGAAAGCATCAGGCGCTCCCCGTCCGGACGCCCGGAACATCCAGGTCGTCGTGGGCAGGGTGAGCTTGATTGCGTGAGTTTTTCTTGGCTTTGCCGTTTTGTTCGGCCAGCAAAGCGTCGAGGAAACCTTTCAGCAGGCGAGCCGAGTCGCGAACCTCTGCCGAGGGGTTTTCAACGACTAGACCTTCCAGTTGATTGCTATCGATTGCCATGACTCGTCCTCCGTGACGCGATCGCTTTAAGCCTTCGTGGCGTTGCCAGACATCAAGTCCAGCAGTTCCTTCGCACCCGTGTGATCAGGTCGAAGGGTGAGAGTTCGCTCGGCGGTTTTTCTCGCCTGCTCGAATCTCCCTAAATGATAATGTAATCCGGCCAAACTGTAGAGCAAGTTGGGATTGACCGGCGCGATATCGATGTAATCGCCCAAGATCCGAGCTGCAGTGGCGTAGCTGCGGATTTCAAAGGCGCACTTCACTAAGTAATAGACGGCGTTTGCGTTGTTCAGGCGCAGAGCCAAAGCAGCAGCGAAGTAGTCGTGAGCTTGGCGCTTATTTCCTTCTTCGTAAGCGCAGCTTCCCAAGCCTGACAGGGCTTTTTCGTTCTTCGCGTTGATGGCGAGTGCAGCGTCAAATTTCTGCCGCGCTTCCGCCGTGCGACCTGCTTTCAAGTGAAGCGCTCCGAGATTAGCCAGGACTGCATCGGAAGTGGGCTCGATCTTCAGCGCTTGCTCGTAGTGATCCCGTGCTGCTTCAGGTTTTGAAGCGCGCAGCCAGCAGTTGCCTGCGGCTTTGTGCAGCTCAAACCGAACGTTGTTTTGAACAGCGATGCGTAGAGCGCGCTCCATCACTTCCGCAGCTTCGGCGTCCTTCTTGGAGCGGATCAGAAGGGCAGCTTGGCGCTGATAGGCTTCAAGCGAAGGTTCAAAAGTGATGGCCTCACCGTAGTGACGGCAAGCGGGTTCAAAGTCGCCTTCGGCTTCCAAGCAGCGTGCGAGCCAGAAATGGGCTAGGCCCGTGCGCTCGCCGGATTGAAGAAGCGTGCGGTAAATGTTCTTCGCGAGAGCAAAGTCACCCGCGTGAAAGAGAAGTTCCCCGTTTCGGCACAGAAAGGGGATGTTCAGGCGCCCAGTCTGGTCGTAAACGCCGGCTTCATCCGTGCGGGCCTTGCGACTCGAGGGATCGAGCGTTTCTTCGGCCAAGCGCGAGAAGATGGCTTCTTCGCTTCCTTCGGGAAAGGGCTCAGGCGCGGTTCCGGTATCCAGTTGATTCTGGCGGCGTGCCCGGACTTGCACGAGGTAGCCGCGGCTATCGTTTGAGCCATCGCCCTCAAACTCGTGCAAAGCCTCTTCCAGAGTGCGCGCGCGAATCATCCGGTCGCCCGTACCGGGAACGGCGACAAGATCCAGTTCATAGCCTTCTGAGGCAAGTTTCTTGGCCAGGGTTTCTTGAAGGATCTGGTCGATGTTCTTCATAGTCTTTCGTCGATTCCGCTACCGGAAGTCCCGCCGCGTTGGCTTTTGAACCGGGAGAGAGTCTCTTTTGACTTCTGTTCCCCGGCCATTTCGCGCAAAAGGCGATTTTTTGAATTTTCGATCAAGGACATGAGCGCTACGTCGGCGCGAAGGATCGAAGCGACGAGCTCTTCCCGGAGCTTCAGCTCGGTCTCGACCCCCGCCTTCAGTTCGACGTTTCGGTCGGCTGAGTCGAGCTGGGCCACTTCTTGATTGATGTGGCGATCGTGGAGCGACATGACCTCGAGCAGTCGGTCGCGTTCTTGCTGAATTTTAACGATCGCATCGGGCTCGGCCACTCCAGCGGGGTGAGCCGAGACGAATTCAGCGCTGATCGAAAGAAATTTTTCGAGGCAGCGGTTTTTGCTTCGTAGCAGTGCAAGAAGGGCCATCAGGGTTTGCCCCCGGTTGCCGATTTCTGGACCTGTGCCACAGCGACTTTCCAGCCTTCCAGCAAAGTCTCAAGGCACTTCTGAACGGAAGCCAACGGTTCCTTGTTGTTTTCCATGTTCGCTTTAACGAGCTGAGTCCCCATGAAATTGTACAGACGCTCGAGTTCCACAGCAACTTCGCCGCCCACTTCGAAGTTCAGGGTCGCAGCAAGCTCGTTGACGATGTCGTGGGCTTTCCCGATGAACTTGCCCTTGGTTGCCAAGTCTTTCTTATCGATCGCATCCGAAGCTTTTTTGACGTTCTGGATGGCTGCCTCATAGAGCATGATCAAGATCTGCCCTGGGCTTGCGGTTTTGACCGCCATGTTCCGGTACTGGTTCGCTCCGTAGTTGCTCATTCACTTTCTCCGAATCATCCGCCCAGCATCTGGGCTACGAGGTTACCGCCTCCGCCACCCAGCGTGGACGAGAGGTACTGCTGTTGCTTCTGCATGTTGGACAAGGAAGCCTGAAGCCGGGAGAACTGCTCGGTGAGCCGCTGTTGGCGTTGCTCGATCCGGCGCTCTTTGTCGGCGATCGATTGGTCGATCTGATTGATGCGATTTTTGAAAGCTTGCTCGCGAATGCCGATCAAGCCGTCGGGCATTCGGGTGTAGCCCTGCATGACGCCTTTCAGCTGAACGGCGAGACCTTGCTCGCCTGTGATGGCTTGCGAGATTCCGGCGAAATCCTTTTGCATGGCTTTGATGAACTTGTCCTCTTTGAAGGTCATCTGGCCGTTCTTCTCGAACTCGACACCCATCTGGTTCAAGAAGACGAAGCGGTACTCATCGCTGTCCTCGTTGTCCCAGACTGGAAATCCTTCGTGCATGAGGTTTCGCAGGCGGTATTCCACGCTTTGCAGAGACGAGTCGCCTGCGAAGGTTGCGCGAGTGTCGCTCTTTTCGTCGATGGCGTTTTGCTTGTTGATGAAGTCCAGGATCCCGTTCACCTGGTCGATCATCCCTTTCACTTTGCCTGCGACTTTTTGGTAGTCCTCGGTCAGCGTGACGGTGAGGGGAAGTCCCGGGCGGGGCTGCTTCAACTTCACGTTGATACCCGTCATGAAGTCTTTCAGTTCGTTCGAAGGGGCTTCAATTTCGAAGCCGTCCACGCGGATGATCGCGTTATCGGCGTCATTGGAGTCTTCAAACCAGATCTCAGCCGATCCATCCATGAAGTAAAATTCAGGAATCTCGACGCTATCCGTGAGGCCCTCGGTCTTTGAGGCGACGATGAGTTTCCACGGCGCGCTGGAGTCGGTCTGGTCATTCACGACGGAGGCGTGCACGCCCAGTCCTTCCGTGCGGTTAATGGCGCTTGCGATCCCACGCAGGCTCGACTCTTTGGCGTCGATGAAGATTTCTTTTTTCTCGCCGTCGGGAGCACGCACGACCACAAAGCCAATGCCGAGGTTGGGTTCTTCGGCCTCAGCAAAGCCGTTGGAGATGACCGAAGCGCGGCGAGCGAGCTGGTCGATTTCCAGCTGGAAAGTACCTGGTTCGGCGCGCTCTTTGTCGACCGTCACATCGATGTGACTTGCACCGTCGCCTAGGTCGACTTTGAGTTCGCGAAACTTCCGGAAATTGGTGAATTCGGAGAGGTTCTTATCGAAGTTGGCGAACTTGCCTTTGAACTCTTGAAAGAGCTTTACCTTCGCTTCTTCGATTTTTTTGCGAGCTTCAAGTTGGCGGACGGGCTGGCGTTCTGCCTCCACGATCTGCTGTAACGCCGCCTTGAATTGACCCCCACCCATGGGGTCGAACCGCAAACCCACCTGACCTCGCCTCCTGCGATGAATCGGGCATCCTGCCCTGATCTCTAGTTTAGCGGGCGCAGGTGAGCCTTCACAATGGGCAGGGTTTGCCGCTCAGGTGCTGCCAAAGGGCTTGGACTGCGGAAAGTCAGCGTTCTGGCTGAGCGGGAGCCGGGGTGATTTGGCCTGCTCGGTTGATTCCGAGAATCGAGACGCGTCGCGAAAAGCCTTCCGGACGCCAGCCCAGTTCACCCGTGACTCCGGGGAAGCGGTTCATGGCGCGAAGGCCGTCGCGAACCTCTGCCCGAGTGATGGCGCCTTCCGAAAGCACGCGCTCGACCACCGCGGCTGCGTCAAAAGCTAAAGCTTCGATGGCGCCTGGATCGGTGTCATAGGTTTGGCGATAGCGAGCTGCAAACTTGCGGGCTTGCGCCGGGCCAGACTCGGGATGGAAAGCTTCCGTGAAGACCGAGCCCGCTGCCCAAGCTTGAGCGCGCTGAAAGAGCTCGGGCGAGTTCCAAGTGTTGATTCCTAGGAACTGGACTTTCGGAACGTCCCGGTACGCAAAGGTGGGAAGGATCTGGCCCACTACTTTCGGTTCATCGGGGATGAACACGGCCTCGTAGTCCACGATGGGCTTCAGGTTGAAGTACATTTCCGTTTTCCGGGTCTTCTTCGTGATGTTCAGCGCTTTACGCTGCTCGGCTAAGGCGGCCAGTTCATTTTCTCGTGCTTCGGTGTAGTAAAGACCGGAAAGACGATCGATGCTTTGGCGGAAATCCGTCTCCCCGGGCGGGTACGACTCGTAGGCCACAATCTCGCCGCCTAGCGCTTCGACCGCGTCCCAAAACGCTTGGCTGAACTCTTCCCCGAAGCGATCGCGCGGATGAAGGATGGCAAAGCGCTTGAGTCCCCGCGTTTCGATGGCGAAGCGAGCGATTTCTCTGGCCTGAGTTCGTGGCGTGAACCCCATGGGAAACGAGTTTTCAGAAGCGGTGCCGGGATTCTGAGAAAGCGTTAGAACCGGAAGGCCCAGATCTTGGGCCTTGGCGTTCACTTGGTCGATCCCTTTGGAAAGAAGGGGACCTAAGACCGCAATGACATGATGACGAAGGTAAAGGCGCTCGAGGCCCGCAAGCGCCGACTGTGCGTCCTCGCCACTGTCTTCAATCACCAAGCTGATTTTGCTGTCGGGTTCGTCCGAGTTGAAAATGCGGAAAGCCAAGCTAATGGCTTGAAGGGCACGCTGCCCGAACGGCGCGAATTTTCCTGACAGCGGCAAAAGGACGCCGACTTTTCTTGAATCCACTTCGGCTTGATTTTGAATCAAGCGGAGTAGTTCTTGGGCGTCGGCTTTTCGCGAGGAATCGGGAAAAGCGGAGAGGAGGCGCTTCAGCGTGCCTTCCGCTTCAGGGCTCTTTCCCGACTGAAGGTTTAAGTTCGCCAGACGAAGCAGGACCAAGTCGGCTCCCGGCGTGTCGGAGTGGTCGCTCGCTAGCTGGTTCAGGAGGACGGGATCTTGGACCTTTTGAAGGGCTTGATCGAGCGCACTCACCAAAGCTTTTCGCTGCTCCGGGTTTTCTTGAAGACGCGCAGCTTCTAGCTGATCGCGTGCCGCTTCGTTCCAGTGTTCGAGACGCTGATGCGTTCGGGCGCGAAGGGTCAGGGCCTTCAAGCGATTCTCGGCATCGAGCAAGTCGAGCTTGAGTCCTTCGAGGACGGGAAGCGCATCGCCCGGTTGGCCAGATTCATAATAGGCGGTAGCCAAGTTGTAGCCGACCGCCTGATTGAAAGCTTCGTTCTTGGAGCCTTCAATAGCCACCTTGAAGGGACCAATGGCTTCCGAGGATTTCTTGGAAAGGACGAGGAGCAAGCCCTGCAGATTCTTGGCTTGAGGTAAGAGTGGCGAAGTAGGGAACTTCTTTTCAAACGCAGCAATCCGCTTCAGTGCGTCCTCACGATTCCCGGTTTGCCAGGAACGCTGAATTTCCTGGTAGTCCGCCCCATCAGAAAGGGGAGGAGCTGCCAGGGAAGAAGACGTGGCCAAAAGCAGGATCAGAAGCGGGATCAAGCGAGAGCGACTCATGGCGCTCTCACTCTATCCAAGAAGCGTCACTCCGCGAAGAAGTTCTTCACCTTCTCAAAGAACCGGGAATGCATCGGGTGAACCGACTCATCGCCCAGTTCGTCGAACTTCCGGAGCAATTCCTTTTGTTCCTTGGTCATTTGGGTGGGGGTCTCAACAATCACGCGGACCAGTTGGTCGCCGTTGCCGTAAGAACCCAACCGCGGAATGCCCTTGGCCTTCAGGCGCAGCACTTTTTGTGACTGCGTTCCTGCCGGAATCTTCATTTTCACTTTGCCTTCCAAAGTCGGCACTTCGATCTCAGCCCCTAAGGCGGCTTGAGAGAACGTGATCGGCACTTCGCAGATGACGTCGAATTCATCGCGAGTGAAGAAGTCGTGTTCCAGGATGTTGATGACGACGTAGAGGTCGCCTGCTGGGCCGCCCCGTTCGCCGGCTTCGCCTTCGCCCGTCAGCTTGAGGCGCTGGCCGCTGTCGACACCGGCCGGAATGCGCACGGCAATCTGGCTGCGTTTCTGGACCTGCCCCGTACCGCGGCAGGTTCCGCAGGGATTCGGGATGGTTTGCCCCGTGCCGCTGCAGCGCGGGCAAGGCCGGCTAATGGCAAAGAAGCCTTGTTGGAAGGCCACTTCCCCGCGACCGCCGCACTGAGAGCAGGTCTCAGGCTCGGTTCCAGGCTTAGCGCCCGAACCTTTGCAGGGTTCGCAGCCCACGTTCCGGGGAACGGAGATGACCTTCTCGGCGCCAAAGGCGGCTTCCTCGAAAGTGACGTCGACCGTGGTTCGAAGATCGGCACCGGGCCGACCTGCCGATCGACGACGGCCGCCGCGGGCACCGCCGCCTCCGCCACCACCGAAGATGTCTCCGAAAATGTCGCCGAAGATGTCGTTGAAATTGCCCGCACCGCCCGCGAAGCCTTCAAAGCCCCCGAACCCGCCTCCGCCGGCTTGGCCTGCGCCCGCGGCATGTCCGAACTGGTCGTACATCTTCCGCTTTTCGGGCGTGGAAAGAACGTCATAGGCTTCGGAGAGTTCTTTGAACTTCTCCTCGGCCTTCTTGTCCCCCGGGTTTTTGTCCGGATGGAACTGGATGGCGAGCTTTCGGTAAGCTTTCTTGAGATCGTCGGGAGTGGCGGTTTTCGCCACTCCCAGGACTTCGTAATAATCGCGTTTGGCCATGGGCCCTCGAGCTTAGACTTCCTTGAAGTCGGCGTCGATCACATCTTCGCCCTTCTTGGAGTCGTCCTTTTTCTCGGAACCTGCTGCTTCGGCCGTAGCCTCAGCACCCGGAGCCGCGCCGGCATTCTTGTACATCTGCTCGGCCATCTTATTCGAAACGCTGGTGAGCGCTTCGGTGGCTTTCTTCAGCTCGTCGGCATCTTTGGAATCCAGATGCTTCCGGGCCTCGGTCAGCGCAGCTTCCACTTCCTGTTTGGTGGCGGCTTCCACTTTGTCGCCGCTTTCCTTCAGGGTTTTCTCGATGGTGTAGATCAAGCCATCGAGCGTGTTGCGGGCGTCGACTGCTTCTTTGCGCTTCTGGTCGTCGGCGCGGTGTTCTTCCGCTTCGCGCTGCATGCGCTTGATCTCTTCCTCGGACAAGCCCGAGGACGGGGTGATGCGGATGGACTGTTCCTTGCCGGTGCCCAGGTCCTTGGCTTGAACGTGGACCAAGCCGTTGGCGTCGATGTCAAAAGTGACTTCGATTTGCGGAACGCCGCGGGGTGCGGCCGGGATGCCGACCAAGTCGAAGCGACCCAAGGACTTGTTGTGCTCAGCGAACTCGCGCTCGCCTTGCAGAACGTGGATGGTCACAGCGCTTTGATTATCGGCTGCGGTCGAGAAAGTCTGCGACTTCTTGCTGGGGATGGTCGTGTTCTTCTCGATCAACTTCGTGCAAACGCCGCCCAGGGTTTCGATGCCCAAGGAAAGCGGAGTCACGTCGAGAAGCAGCACGTCTTTGACGTCGCCTTTCAGCACGCCGCCTTGAATCGCAGCACCGAGTGCCACGACTTCATCCGGGTTCACACCTTTGTGCGGATCTTTTCCGAAGATCTCTTTCACTTTGGCTTGAACGCGCGGCATGCGGGTCATGCCACCGACCAGAATGACTTCGTCGATCTGGCTCTTGGAGATGCCCGAGTCTTTCAAGCAGGTCTCGCAAGGAGCGACGAGTTTGTCGATCAGGTCAGCCACCAGCGACTCGAGCTTGGCGCGCGAAAGCTGAAGGTTCAGGTGTTTCGGGCCCGAAGCATCGGCCGTGATGAACGGCAGGTTGATGTCGGTTGAGGTCGAGCTGGAGAGCTCAATTTTGGCTTTTTCAGCGGCTTCTTTCAGGCGCTGAAGGGCCATCTTGTCTTTGCGCAGATCGATCGAATTCTCTTTTTTGAACTCGTCGGCCAACCAGTCGATGATGCGCTGGTCGAAGTTTGCGCCGCCCAAGAAAGTGTCACCGTTGGTGGCTTTCACTTCGAACACGCCATCGCCCATGTCCAAGATCGACACATCGAAGGTACCGCCGCCCAAGTCGAACACGGCGATTTTGGCGTCTTTGCCCTTCTTGTCCATGCCGTAGGCCAAAGCAGCAGCCGTGGGCTCGTTGATGATGCGCTTCACTTCCAAGCCAGCGATGCGGCCAGCGTCTTTCGTGGCCTGGCGCTGAGCATCGTTGAAGTAAGCCGGAACCGTGACGACGGCTTCCGTGACCGGTTCGCCCAAGTAGTCTTCAGCAGTTTGCTTCATTTTCTGAAGAACCGAAGCCGAGATTTCCTGAGGAGCCATTTCGCGGCCGTCGACCGTCACCCAAGCGTCGCCGTTCTTGGATTCAGAGATCTTGAAGGGAGCCACTTTCGTGAACTCGGCCACTTCGCGCGAGTTGACCTTGCGGCCGATCAGGCGCTTGGCTTCAAAAACCGTTTTGTCGGGGTTCGTGACCGCTTGGCGCTTGGCCGCTTGACCGACGAGCTTTTCGCCCGACGGAGTGAAAGCGACGATCGAGGGGGTGGTGTTCGCGCCCTCGGCGTTCGGGATCACTTTCGCGTCTCCGCCTTCCAAGACGGCAACGCAAGAGTTGGTGGTGCCCAAGTCAATTCCGATGATTTTTCCCATAAGTTCCTCGTTTCAATTCCTTGTTCTTAAGTTGGGCCCGGTCGCGCATTCGTCAACCGAAGGCCTTCGTTTAATTTCGGGCCCTGTCTGGCAGGCCCTGTATTTCAGGCACTGTGCCCAGAGCTGACCACGACGCGTGCAGGGCGTAAGAGCCGCCCGTGGAGCAGGAAGCCACGGCTGTGCTCTTTCACGATGGCGCCGGCAGGCTTGTCGGAAGCCTCTTGGCCAACCGCTTCGTGGAGGTTCGGATCAAAGGTTTCCGAGCGGATGGGTGTCACGCCTTGGCGCTCCAAAGTGGCTTGATACTGCTGAGCCACCATGCGGATGCCAGACAGCCAGTTGGCGTCGGTGCCGGCCGGAACGTGGGCCAGGGCTAGGTCCAAATTGTCGAGAACACCGAGGAGTTCGCGAGCGACGCCTTCCCAACCGAACTTAATGAGCTCGGATCGCTCTTTCACGGCGCGCTTCTTGGCGTTGTCGAACTCTGCGTAAAGGTAGAGGTATTTGTTCTTCTCTTCCTTCAGCTGAGTCTCGAGTTCAGCGATGCGGGCTGCTTCCGGGGAAATCGACTCCGCAGAGGCTTCTGGGGTGGAGGGGGCCTCGGGCGGGGTGTTGTTTAAATCGGTCACTGGGTACTCCTGTGCGTTCCTGGGGTGTCGCAGCCAATATGGGAACGATTCCGCATTCGTCAAATGCGAAAGATCAGGCATGGGGCCATTCTTAGGCCAGTGACCGAATCAACGATTCGCTGAGCGCAAACCCGCGCGGGGTAGGTCTCAATCGATCTGGCTGAGTGGGGTGCACCACCAAGAGCCCCTGCTCTTCAAGCCACCTTCCGCGGCTCTTGCGAAGGTCGGTGTCGAGCCAGGCGCGCGGGAAGCCCTCCGACAAGCGAAGGGCCAGCATCCATTTTTCGAGCTCCCGCTGCTCGGGCGTCAGGACTTCCTGGGCCTCACGCGGCAGGGTGCCCTGAGAAAGCAGATCCGCATATTTATGCAGCGACGAAACGTTTTTCCAGCGAGTGCCGGTGGTCGCATCAAAGGAATGGGCTGAAGGGCCCAGTCCCAAGTAGCTCGCGCCTTCCCAGTAACGCAGGTTGTGGCGCGCCCGGTAGCCGGGCCGGGCAAAATTAGAAATCTCGTAATGCTCAAAGCCTAAATCCACGAGCTTTTGATCGATGAAAAGCAGGTGCTCCAGCTGCCCATCCTCGTCGGGAAGTTCCCGGTACATGCGGTGATGCGGAGGCAGGGTCAGAAGATAGCAGCTCAGGTGCGTGATCGGAAAACGCGCCAAGTCTTCGATGGCGCGGTCCAAATCCTGAAGCGATTGACCGGGAACACCGCAAAGAAGGTCGACCGAGACATTTTGAATTCCTGCTTCAAAAATGGCCTCAAGCGCTCGAAAAGCAGCATCTCGAGAGTGTACTCGCCCCAGCCGCAGAAGCAGGTCGTCGCGCAAGGCTTGAACGCCCATGCTGATGCGGTTCACCCCGATCGCGCGGTATTCTTCCAAACGAGAGCGTTCCACCGACGAAGGGTTCGCTTCCATGGTCCATTCAGTCTCTGGCCCCACGCGTCCGAGCAGGTTCAAAGGCTCGAGAGCCCGAGCCATCGACTCAGGCGGCGTCATGGAAGGAGTGCCGCCCCCAAAGAACAGGGTGTCGAGCTTCGGAGTCAGTTCAGCCCGGGTCAGTTCCCCTTCGCGGCGCAGGGCGTCCTCAAAGCGCGGGGCGTCGCCCTCTCGCGTTCGTTCGCGGCCCAGCGAATAAAAGTCGCAGTAATGGCACTTCGACTCGCAGAACGGAAAATGAACGTAAAGGGAACCCATTTGGGCGGACATACTTCGAGGGGGTCGTACCACAACTGGGGCGCCCCAATGACGGCGATTGTCGGAAACGGGTTTTGCCTCCCCGGGAAAGCTCGTCTAACGTGGAAGGCCTATGGCGAAACTTCCCCGGCCCGAACAACTTGAGCTCTCCAACGGCATCCCGGTCATTTTCCAGCCCAGCGACCAGGCGGTGGCGGCCACCTACTGGTGGGTGAAAGTGGGAAGTGGCGAGGAAGGAAAAGGCGAAGAGGGTTTTGCTCACTTCCTCGAGCACATGCTTTTCAAAGACGCCGCAGCGAAAGAAACCGGCCAAGCTTCGTCCGGACAAACGGCGCGTGAGATCGAATCCCTGGGCGGCGACATCAACGCTTACACTTCGTTTGATCAAACGGTCTATCACGTCACCTGCGCGGCTCATCATTGGGAAAAGGTGCTGGGAACTTTCGGCGCCATGGCGAAAACCCAGCGTTTCTTGAAACAGGATTTCGAGCGCGAACGCGAAGTGATTCTCGAGGAATTGCGCAAAAACGAAGACGCTCCTTCGCGGCAGCTCTTCCAAGCGCTTTTCACCCAGACTTACCGAAAGCACCCTTACGGGCGTCCCGTGATCGGCTTTGCCCGCACCTTGAAAGCAGCCAAGGTGGGGAAACTCGAAGCTTTCTACAAACGCAATTACGTGCCCGAAAACATGGGCATCGTGATGGTGGGCCCGTTTGATGAAAAACGAAAAGCGGGCCTTCTGAAGATTCTCGAACAGCGCTTTGGTCAGAAAGCCCTTCCGAAGCGGAAAGCGGGCAAGTCCGAGCGCCCCCTCGAGACCGAGCTTCGCGCAGCACCGGCGCTCGAGCTGAAACGCTTTGACGTGAAGACGCCGACTTTGGCTTTGTCTTTCCGCGTTCCGGGCTTGGGACACGCGGATTTGCCGGCTCTCGACATTCTGGCGGGCGTGCTGGGGTCAGGCGAACTCGGTCGCCTCTATCAGCGCCTTTTCTACCGCGATTCGCTGGTCACGGAAGTGTCCGGCGGAATGTACGTTCCGCGCGATCCGGGGATGCTCTATTTCCAGGCGGAAATCTCGAAGCGTGAAGAGATCGTTCCTGCAGCTCGCGCGCTTTTTGAAGAACTCAAACGCCTTCGCGACGAAGGGCCGACCGAAGAAGAGCTGGAGCGCGTGCGCGTGGGGGTGGAGAGCGAACGCTTGTATTCCACGCAAACCGCTGACGGAATCGCCGGGCGTTTGGGTTTCCTCCAGTACGTGATGGGCGATCTGGCTTACGATCAGCGCTACTTGGACGAAATTCGCGACGTCGATGCTCGCCAGGTTCGCGAAGCAGCGGCCCGCTATCTACAGCCGGGACGCCTCTCGGTCGTTCTGCTCTATCCGCAGGACTGGGAAGAGTTGCCGATGAAGGAATTTTCGGCGCTTGCGCAAGAATTCCTTCCGGCTGAAAAAGCGGCGGAACCCGCACCCACTGCGCGAAAAGCACGTGCAGCTCAGGCAAAACGCTCCAGTGCGGAATTGCCCGAAGTGTTCACTTTGCCGAAGAGCGGCTTGCGGGTGATTTACCGCGAGCGCCCGCTTTCGCACGTGATGTCGCTTCATGCGGTGAGTTTGGGTGGTCTTCGCTTGGAGCAAGCCGAGCCAGTTCTGCATGCCGATAAGGATTTGGGCGCGAGTCACTTGATGGCTCTGACCTGGACCAAAGGTACTTCGCGCCTGGATTCTCGCGCCATCGCGCGTGGGGTGGAAGGTGCCGCTGCCGGGATGGACGGCTACTCGGGCAAGAACACGGTCGGTCTCGCGATGACGGGTCTTGCTCGCGACTGGGACAAGTTGTCTGACCTGTTCGGGGAAGTTCTCCTTGATCCCGTTTTCCCAGATAGCGAAGTCGAGCACTCTCGGCGCGTGGTCGAGGACACATTGCGGTCGCTCGATGAGAATTCGGGCAAGCTTTGCTCGAAACTCTTTTTGGAAACGCTGTTTGAGCATCACCCTTACGGAAAGCTTCAGATCGGCACCCACGAAAGCCTGACTTCGCTCGATTCACAGCGGTTGCGTGCTTTCCACCGTCGCTGGATTCGGCCCCGCCAAGTGGTTCTTTCCGTGGTCGGCAACGTGCGCCGTTCGAAGATGGAGTCCTGGCTTGAGCAACTGGAACAACGCTGGATGGATCAGATGGCGGGCCTCGGACCTTCTTCGGTCGGTCACCCGGCTTTGGCTGACGAGCCTGCGCTGAAAGCTCCTCGGTGGGTCGAGCGTCAACTGGGGCGTGAGCAGACGCACCTTTTGGTGGGCGGCTTGGGCTTGAGAAACCTGGATCGCGAGCGTTCGGCGCTTCAAATCCTCACCACGATCTTGGGTGGACAAAGCGGACGTCTCTTCATCGAGCTGCGTGAAAAGCGAAGCTTGGCCTACTCGGTTTCACCGGTGCACTTTGAAGGCATCGAGCGCGGCTACGTCGGCACCTACATTGCGTGCGGTCCTCAGAAGCGTCAGGAAGCCGTTCAGGGAATTCATGCCGTTTTGGAAAAATTGGCAGAAAAAGGCCCCACGGCTTCCGAGATGAAGCGGGCGCGCGAGTACTACCTCGGTCAAGTGGCCATGGAACTTCAGAGCGACTCCTCGCTTTCGAGTCACTATGGACTTCAGGCCGTTTACGGCTTGCCTATCGAGGATTCTCAAGCGCTTCTTCAGCGCATGAACTCGGTCACGCCCGAACAGGTGCGAGAAGTGTGCGCTCGCTACTTTGTGGGGCAACCGATGGTCACTTGCAGCGTCGGTTGAGGCGCGGGGTTATTCCCCGGTCTCGCTGTAGCCGCATTGGTACTGGATCTTGAGTTTTTGAATGGTGCGGTGGAAGAGCTCTTCGGGGTACGCCTCGAGAGAGTCTTCCAGCGCTTCGTTTACTTTTTCGAGAGTAGCAACGTTCCACTTGGCAGGAGCGCCGCCAGCCGCTTGGTTCAGTTTCTGGATGCGAGCTTTCAGGCTTTCCAGTTTTTCTACCGGAACGTGGGGCTCGACGGCAGTGAAAAGCAGATCCAGTTTCGCACCTTTTCGAACCGACGGCAGGACGTCCTGAAACGATGCTTGCGCGTTGATTCTTCGGAAGAGTGCTTCTTTATAAGGGCCCAGCTGTTTTGGCGTGTTCGATGCGCTCTCTAAGAGAGTGAGTGCCGCTTTGGCTTGTTCCAGAGAAAGACTCGGCGGGATTTTTTCCGGGCTGATGGAGTGGATTTCCTGGAGGGCTTTTTTCCCGAACGGACCGGCCAGCTGACAGGTTTGACCGAAGAGAGTGACCTGGATTTCGGAAGAATTTTCCTGCGAAGCCGATTTTTTTTCGGCCCCGGCGGATTCAATAAAAAGAAGAGATAAAATCAGAGGATACAGGAGGTTGCGCACTCGTGACTCGCTTCGGGTGGGTCATTTTCGACCCGCTCCCTTTGACTCTCTACTAGAGAGGTCTAAAATTAGTGTAGGGGGTAAAAATACACTTGAAAACGATGAAGCAGTCAAACGGATTCAGTGTGGTTGCCCATCCGGACGAGTTCTTCCGGGAACTCGTGGTGGACGCCATGGAAAAGCAGTCCTGCTCGGCCAAGCCGGAGACGGAGTTTTACCTGGTTAGGCTCTTATCGCGCTTCATGAGCGCAGAGCACCTGTACCGTCGGGACGAGTCGGGCGGTCTGAAAGAAGAACCACTGGCGCTGATGATTCAGGAAGCTTCCCAAGAGGCGTTGCCCCCGCGGCAAAGTGCGCTCTTTCGACAGGTCGGAGACGTGTCGCTTTATACGGCAGGGTATTTTCAAGACAGCTTGGTCCGGAAAGCTGTCGACGTGGACTATTACGTCGAAATGGGCCGAAAAGCTTACGCAGAGGTGCGCGTCCGCACCGAAGAAAACGTCGTGCGCGAAATGTACGAAGAACTGGCGGATCGCTTCAGCCAGTTTGTCGAAGTCTTAGCGGAAGTGAGCGATCAGACCACTCCCAAGCGGGAAGTCGATCTCCTTCGCCAATACGAACTTTGGGTCAGGACCCGAAGCGAGCGCGCGGCAAAAGCGCTTCAGGAGGCAGGAATCCTTCCGAACGCCACGGTGAAAAAAGGGCAGCAGTAACTCAAGCTTGGGCTCGGTTCCTGGTTTGCCCAGGCCGCGAGCGTTACTCGACCGTGATCGACGTAATCTGATCGCCGGGCACCAAACGGCGCACCACATCCATGCCTTCGACCACTTGGCCAAATACCGTGTAGGCGCCGTCCAAGTGCGGCTGCGGTCCGAGCGCGATGTAGAATTGCGAGTCTGCCGAATCGGGATCGGCAGCGCGCGCCATGGCGAGAGTGCCTTCGACGTGCTTTCGCGAATTGAACTCGGCTTTCAAACGCTGGCCACTGCCACCCGTTCCGTTCCCTGCGGGGTCGCCGCCTTGGACGACAAAGCCGGGAACCACGCGGTGGAAGGTCAGTCCGTCGTAGAATTTTCCGCGGATCAATTCGATCATCCGTTGAACCGTTCTTGGGGCATCGGCCGGGTAAAAGCGGTAACGAATCACGCCTTTGGACGTCGACACCGTGACCGTGGCTCGGGAAAGACCGGTGGCGTCGGTAGTCAGGTCAGGAGCACCCGTGGGCGTGGCAGGAGCAGCGCTCGCCGTGGCTTCGGGACTCGGCGCTGGAGCGGCCACTGAGGCCGAAGGAGCGGGCTCAGGCACACTTCCGTTTTGTAGGGGGGCTTTCATCAGGAAAAGCGCAGCGGCCAGACCTGTGGCGATGAGCACGGAGAGCAGGATGAGAATTGGTTTTTGTCGCACGGTTGACAGACTCCTTCGCGGCCCCGCATATTAGTGCGCCTGGC
>JACCEB012145726.1_pt1 | contig 18825 bp, 14 predicted proteins | sample 7454761 | NCBI WGS metagenome assembly JACCEB01 (sample SAMN15323454, study PRJNA562643) | freshwater metagenome | isolation source: river surface water | place: USA:Blue River Watershed | collected 2017-08-18 | reverse complement strand
TTGGCCTCAAACCAAATCTCCTCTGTGCGAATATCGACCAAATCTTTACGATATTTTTTCAAGCCCAAAGCTTCGATGTAGATGTCTTTTACATCTTCTTCGCTTTGAGCTCGTTTGAGTTTTTGATGAAGATTCACCGCTGTCATTTTTTAGTATTTAGATTCAAAAATTATTCAACCAACCCACGCCACTTCTTGCCCAAAAAATAGCCGCGATTTTTCTTCGCTTCTGAACTTGCCTCAACAAAGCCAACTTCAAGCCACTTGTTGCAGATGTTGTTGGCGGCTCTGATGCCTAGTCCGAAAAGCAATGCCACATCTTTGGTAGTGATGATTTTTTGCTTTAAGAACAAATCTAAAGCGCGTTTTTGTCTTTCATCTAGGTGATAAAGTAGATCTGATTTATCTATTGAGGCGCCTTTATTCTCAAGGCTGGCAACAATGTTTTTTCTAACACTTTCAAAGGCCTTAGCCATGCCAGCACAAAAATATTCGATGAAGCTGGTGATGTCACTTTCAGCTCTTCCCATGTAGTAATTGTGATGATTGCCAATGCTTAAAGCTTGGTAGTAAGAACCTAAATCTTTGGCGTAATATTCTTCCAAACAATAAATGCCTTTTAAGCCGTAGCCGCTGAGGTGAAGAATTAAAGTTGTGAGAAGCCGCGCGGTTCTGCCGTTGCCGTCGTAGTAAGGGTGAATGGTGGCAAATTGATAGTGAGCGATTGCAGCGACAATCGGAAGCGGCAGATCTTTTTTTGCTAATTCTTTGTTGATCCAACTGGTCATTTGCAGCATCAAGCTTGAAACATCTTTTGCCTCTGGCGGCATGTAAACTATTGCGCCACTCGAACTATCTCGAATAACATTCTGACCGTCGCGATACTTGGTTGGCTTGGCTTTTGGATTACCAGAACTCATCACAATTGCGTGAATGGTTTGAATTATTTTTTCGTTTAGAAGCGGATTTTTATCAGCAATTTGATGAACAAATTCCAGCGCCGCGTAATATCCCAGAACCTCTTTTTCATCGCGCTGTTTCGGCTTTATTTTCTTGCGGCTAATGACCTTACCAATTTCTTTTTCATTCAACTTATTACCTTCAATCATCGTTGAATAATGCGTTGTAATCAGCTTCGCACTTTCTCGAAGTGATGCCAAAATTTTGGGCGTAATTGGCAGGCTATTAACCACTTCTTTGTTTGCCTCAATAGTCATCAAGCTCTTTGAGATGGTTGCTGTAATTTGGAATTTTGGCGCAAATATCATTTTATTCGTTCTTAAATTTGTCGGTATAATAAATGCCAACAAACTGCGAATAAAATGCCATTAAATCTTTGCTAAAATCTAAGATTTTGAGGAATAGTTCTAAAATTCATCACTTAAGGCAGAACCATATAGTTCTAGGGTTCGACATATTTAGCAGAGATCTTTTTCAACCGACCAACCCACACCACTTCTTATAAATTTTGGCATAGCCACGAAATTGAGCGTCAATTATTGGCGCTTAAAGGCCAAAATTTGCGCAAATAAAAAAGCGGAGCCTCAATTGAGACCCCGCTCTCTTACTTTTTAGATTTTCTATTTTGCTAAAAATTATTTCTTTTTAGCGACTGGTTTTTTCGCTACTGCTTTTTTAGCAGCAGGTTTTTTTGCAACTACCGCTTTAGCTGCTGGCTTCTTTGCTACTACTTTTTTAGCGACCGGTTTTTTCGCTACTACTGCTTTAGATGCCGGCTTCTTTGCAACTACTTTTTTAGCAACTACTGCTTTAGCCGCTGGCTTTTTAGCAACCGCTTTTTTTGCGGCAGGCTTTTTAGCAACTGCTTTTTTAACAACCGGTTTTTTTACGACAGGTTTTTTTGCAGCAGGTTTTTTAGCTGTAACCATGATTAGATTTTTTTTTGTTAAAATTGTTTCCGATGAGAATGACAATTTCGAAGAAAGTGATCAACAAAACTGCCAAACTTAGCTGACTTACAACATCAGGAGGAGTAAGGATTGCCGATATCACAAAAATAAAAACGATCCAATATCTCCGCTTCTGTCTCAAGCCATTAATCGACAAACAATCAACTCTGATTAAAAAAAGCAACAATATTGGCAGCTGAAATGCCACGCCAAAACCCAGCAATAAATTTGTAACAAATTTGAGGTATTCGCTAAGTTTAGTTTCGAGTTGAATGGAAAGATTTTCGATGCCCATGAAGCCTTGCGATTCAAAGCTCGCGAAGAATTTTAAAGCTAGAGGTAAAATAAAAAAATACGCAAAAATTGCGCCGCACAAAAATAAAAAAGGCGAGAAGAAAAAAATCATCAGCACATTTTTTTTCTCATTTTTGTAAAGCGCGGGCGACAAAAAAAGATAAATTTCCGAAAGAAAAATTGGCGTCGAAAAAAATAAAGCTGAGGAAAAAGAAAGTTTAATATAGGTCACGAAGGCTTCAGCCGGGCTGGTGTAAATTAGTTTACGATTTTGTTGATTAGAAATTTCAATAAACGGTTTGAGTAAAATTTTGTAAATTTCTTGGGCGTAAAAATAACAAGCTGCGAAAGCGACAAGAAAAAAAATTACCGAAAAAATCACGCGACTACGAAGCTCGCGCAAGTGATCCTGCAGCGTCATTTCAGCTCCCATCGCGACCTCGGTTTAAAATTTAAATCATCAGAAATTCCCATTTTCATCTTTTCAATTCCAACCCAAGCAATCATCGCTGCGTTGTCGGTACAAAGAGAAATTGGCGGAGTAATTACTTCAAGCTGATGCGATTTTGCCCAATTTTGTAAGCGCGAAAAAATGTAGCGATTAGCTGCAACGCCACCAGCAATAACAAGGCTCGAAACATCAGGAAAATTATTAAAAGAAAGCGTATTTTCCAATCGATTTACAATTATTTCGCAGACAATTTTTTGAAATGAGGCGCAAATATCGGCGCGATCTTTTGCAGAAATTTTTTGTGGCGAAGTGAAGTGAGAGAAGTTTTCTCCAACTAATTTTTCAATCTCGCGACGCACCGCTGTTTTCAATCCAGAAAAAGAAAAAGCGAAGCGATGACTTTCATCTTTTGAATCAAGCAGCGGCCGAGAAAATTTAAATCTATTTTCGTCACCTTCGCGCGCGAGCTTCTCAACAGCTGGTCCGCCAGGATACGGCAATCCGAGCATTTGCGCAACTTTATCAAAAGCCTCACCCAAAGCATCATCAATCGTCTCGCCAATTTTTTCATAATCGCCCAAACCGCGCGCGATCAAAATTTGGCAATTACCTCCAGAAATTAATAAAAGCAAATAAGGAAATTTTACGTCGTTAGTTAGTCGAGCAGTAAGCGCATGACCTTCCAAATGGTTAATCGCCAAAAAAGGTTTTTTATAAATTGATGCCAAAGTTTTTGCGGCACTCATGCCAACGATAACGCCGCCGATTAATCCCGGACCGCAAGTTGCGGCGAAGGCGTCAATCTCTTCAAATTTCAAATTGGCTTTTTTAAGCGCCTCTAAAATCAAGCCATCCAAAACTTCGAGATGGCTTCTCGCCGCTATTTCAGGAACAACTCCGCCAAATTTTTCATGCAACTTAATCTGAGAATTAAGCACGTGCGATAAAATATTTTTCGCATCATCGACGATTGCGACCGCGGTTTCATCGCATGAAGTTTCGATTCCAAGAATTTTCATTTTTGATTTCGAGATGGATTAATGATGATAAACATCAATATTGCCGAACCTTGTAAATTCAGCGTCGAAGAACAAATCAACAGTTCCAACCGGACCATTACGCTGTTTGGCAATAATCACTTCGGTTCGATGCGCCACTTCTTGCATTCGCGCCTTCCACTCATTGAATTTTTCAACTTCATTTTCTGCCGGACGCTTGCGCTCCAAATAATAAGAGTCGCGATAAATGAAGGCGACCACGTCAGCGTCTTGCTCAATCGCCCCCGATTCACGAAGATCGGAAAGTTGCGGACGCTTATCTTCACGCTGTTCAACTGCGCGCGAAAGCTGCGACAAAGCGATCACCGGAATATTAAATTCTTTCGCCAACGCCTTCATTCCTTGAGTGATTTCAGAAACTTCCTGAACGCGATTTTCTGAAGAGCGCGAAGAAGAGCCGCGAACTAGCTGCAAATAATCAATTATCAAAAGCGACAAATTATGCTTTCGCACCATTCTGCGCACCCTTGTTCTGATTGCTCCAATCGAAAGCGCTGGCGTGTCATCAACAAAAAATGGCAGTTTTGAAATTTCCGCAGAACGCATCGCCACAACTTCCCACTCATGTTCGTTAATTTGACCAGTTCTGAATTTTGTTGCGTTGATGCTGCACTCGGTCGAAAGAATACGTGAAGCAATTTGATCGGCCGACATCTCAAGCGAAAAAAATCCGACTGCTTTTTTATCTTTAGCTTCAACCGCATCTTTATTCAGCCACTTACAGGCATTTAGCGCGACAGTAACGCCCAAACTCGACTTACCCATCGAAGGCCTGCCCGCAAGAATTATCAAATCCGAAGGCTGAAGGCCGCCAAGCATTTTATCCATGTCAACCAAACCAGTCGAAATACCACTAATGTGGCTGTCGCGCTGACGAGCCAACAAAGTTTTATTCAGGGTTTCGGTAAGCGAAGATGAAATCGCACGAAAATCACTGCGCCCATTTCCATGTTCAGAAAGGGCAAAAAGCTTTGATTCGGCTAGCTCGATTTGTTCGGTAGCGCTTAATTTTTCAGCGGGTGAGTAGATGCGATTGACGATGTCTTCGCCGACCATTGTCAATTCACGCTTGAGTGCGAGGTCGTGAATGACCCTTCCGTAGTCAGCAATATCAATGATTGCCGACGCCGCAGCAAGAAGGTTTGCCAAATAAAGCGCGCCGCCGATTGCTTTGATCGAAGGCTCAGATTCGAAAAATTGTTTAAGGGTGATTTGGTTGGCAACGATCTCAACCTTGTCAACGTGATGAATAATTTGGGCGAAAATTTTTTGGTGCGCCGGCTCATAAAAATGTTCGGCACGCAAAAATTCCGACACGCGATTTAAATACTCGTTGTTAAGTATTATCGTTCCGAGCACCGCCTGCTCTGCTTCGATGTTGAATAACTCTTTGCGAATTTCTTTGTCGATTGTCATTTGGAGAGATCTGATTCTTTGGAGTTTTGCTTGTTTTTCGGACGGAAAATATGCGCCTAATTTTCGAATTGTCTGCAGTTGTTTTGGATGTTCTCGGGAACAAACAACGCTTTGAATTTCGTTACACGCAGGCAGAGATCTTATTTTGAGCCTATCTTAAAACTCATTGCCCTGATTCGCGGGCTATTTTTCTCGGATTTCCAGAAAAAAATTTCTAAGAGCCTGTCTTAAGTCTTTTTGCCTTAGTTTCTGAGGAAATTTTGAGCGATTTTTGCGAAGAAAGGCGAGAAAAAGAGTCGCGCTGGAGACTTGAATTCACTCAGGCTCTAACCAGGCAAGAATTTTTATTCGACCGTCACCGACTTCGCCAAATTTCTTGGCTGATCAACATCATTGCCGCGGAAAAGCGCAACATAATAAGCCAAAAGCTGCGTTGAAATAACTGGCAGCAAAGCCTCTTGGATTATTCCCGAAATTTCTGGGGTTTGAATTTTGGCGCTGGCCATTTTTCCGAATTGATCGACACCTTCTTTATCGCTGACAAAAACGATTTTTCCGCCGCGCGCATTGACTTCTTCAGCATTGGAAACGGTTTTTTCGAACAAATTATTTCGTGGCGCGATGACGATTACCGGCATTTTTTTATCAATTAGCGCAATCGTGCCGTGCTTTAATTCGCCAGCGGCAATTCCTTGCGCATCAATGTAAGAAAGTTCGCGCATTTTGAGCGCCGCTTCAAACGCCGTAACCTGCGAAACGCCACGACCAATGTAGAGCATATGTTTTGCGTTAACCAAAGACTTGGCGACTTTTTTCAAATTTCTAATATTGGATTGCTCAAGAATTTCTGAAATTTTTTCGCCGCAACCAGCTAAATCCAAAAGCAGTTTTGATTTTTGTTTTGGCGAAACTTTGCCGCGCAAAAAGCCGATATGGATCGCCAGCAAAGACATCACCGAAATTTGCGCAGTATAGGCTTTGGTTGAAGCGACACCGATTTCGGGGCCGGCAACAGTTCGAATTACCACGTCCGAAAGTTGCGCCATCGAGCTATGGGCGACATTAACTACCGACATAATTTTTTGACGATTTTCTTTGGCATATTTTAGCGCGGCCAAGGTGTCTGCGGTCTCGCCCGACTGCGAAACAAAAATCATCAAATTATCTTTGCGAAATGGATGGCTGCGATACCTAAATTCAGAAGCGATATCAACCTCAACTTCAACGCCAGCAATTTCTTCAATCAAATATTTTGCGGCCAAGCCGGAGTAGTAAGAAGTGCCGCAAGCAACGATGGTGATTTTGTTAATTTCCGACAAATCAAATGAAAAATTCGGCAAGTGAATATCGCCAGTTCCAAGCGAAGTATAAGTTTGGATGGTTTCTTCCAAAACTCGTGGCTGCTCATGAATTTCTTTAAGCATAAAATGACTGTAGCCATCTTTCGAAACCTTGTTGTTATCAGGCTCCATCTCTCTGATTTCGCGCCTAACTTCGCGTCCGCTAAGGTTATAAATTTTTACTTCTTTTGCCGAAACCAGGGCAATTTCATCATCCTCCAAAACCATAATTTGGTTAGTGTAAGCAGCTAGCGCGTAGTAATCAGAAGCGATGAAATTTTCATCTTCGCCAATTCCAATCACTAGCGGCGAGCCACGCTTAGCAACCGCAATCACATCTGGATTGTCTTTAAACATTAACGCCAAGGCAAAAGTTCCGTGAATTTCTTTAACCGAGCTGATTAGGGATTTTTTGATGTCGTCAGTTTTTTGGTAATTTTGCTCGATCAAATGCGGCACAACTTCGCTGTCAGTTTCGCTTAAAAATTTAACGCCAGATCTTTTGAGTTTATCGCGCAATTCCTGATAATTTTCGATGATGCCGTTGTGAACCAAGCAAACTTTTGAAGAAGCGTGCGGATGGGCATTTTGCTTGCTTGGACGACCGTGAGTTGCCCATCTGGTGTGACCAATTCCGATTTCGGATTGAATTTTTTCTTTCTTAAGCGCCGATTCAAGACGAGCGATTTTTCCTTCTTCTTTAACAGTTTTGAATTTTCCCGAAGTTATAACCGCCAGCCCAGCCGAATCATAACCGCGATATTCAAGTTTTTTGAGTCCATCTACAATTATTGAGGCAGCTTTTTTGCTTCCGATAACACCAACAATCCCGCACATTTTTTGTGAATTTAATTTTAATAAAATACCTTATGGAGCTAAATCTATGGCTGATCGAAGCGAAGTAAATTGTAATTTTTTGTAAGTTTTTTTTAAGCAAAAGTTGCACCTAAACTTATTAGATTAAAAATCTCAGCTCCTTTCAATTTTTTAAAAAATCATGAAAACCGGCTTATTCATTGCTCTGGCATTGTTCTTTGCGACGCCGGTTTGTTTTGCCTCAAACTCAAATCCAACTGTTAAAAAAATTGAATTTTCCAAAAACAAACTTCTCGAAATAACTTTTGATAAGCTGGGCGCGCCCAAAGAAATTTCGGCGCAAAATAATTTAAGTTTTAAAAGCTTAGCCCTTGAGAATCCTGATCGCTTGGTAATCGACATCAAAGAAGCCAAACTTTTTAATGAAAAATATCAGCCAATTTTACCTGGATTCGCTTCGTCATTTCGTAATCGCGCTGACCAAAAAAATCTGCGTTTGGTTTTTGATCTAAAGCAAAAGCTGACCATCAAAAAATCTTACTTTCAGCCCAACAGTTTGCGCCTGATTATTGAGTTTGAATTGGCCGCTAAAAGTGATAAAAAAAATACCAAAGAAGACGACGCAAAAACCTCAAACAATCTTCAACAAACCAAATCAGACGCCGATTTTATTATTAGCAAAGTTGATGAGTTTGAGATTCAAACCAAAAAGGTGCAAAATCCTGACGGAACCAACAAATTCGTAGTCACAAAAACACCGATAAAAAGAAAACCAATCATCGTTATTGATGCCGGACATGGCGGAAAAGACCCAGGAACGATAGGAAAATTCGCTCGCACCAAAGAAAAAGATATTACTCTGGCCTACTCCAAAGAGCTTGCGAAGCAGTTGATGAACACCGAAAAATACATCGTTTTTTTGACTCGCGACAAAGATATTTTTTTACCGTTAAAAACTCGCGTTGAGAAAGCGCGCCGACGAAAGGCCGATCTTTTTATCTCAATTCACGTCAACGCAATCGATGATCATAAAGTTTCGGGATTTTCGATTTACACCTTGTCCGAAACATCTTCGGACAAACAGGCTGAATTGCTGGCTCAAAAAGAAAATCGTGCTGATATTATTAACGGCGTCGACTTTTCTGGCGCCAGTCACGACATCATGAAAACCCTAATCGACATGTCGCAACGCGAGTCAAAAAATAGCTCGTCAAAATTTGCCAACACCGTGATTGGCTCGGTCAAAAAATCTGAAATCGAGATTTTACAAAATACTCATCGTTACGCTGGATTTGCGGTTCTAACCGCGCCAGACATGGCATCAGTTCTTATCGAGCTTGGATATCTTTCAAATAAACAAGAGGAAAAGCTGCTTAATTCACTAATCTACAAAAGAAAAATAGCCGAAACCCTGACCAAATCGATCGACAGCTATTTCGAGAAAAATCGCATCTAATGAAAAACGGCAGAATTCTGACAATCGCTTTATTTCTTGCGCTTTTCTCAAACGCCTCGGCCAAAAGTTACAAAGTCGAAGAACTGCTTGAAATCGCCGAGAAAAATAGCGCCAACATCAAATCGGCTGAATATTTAGCAAAATCACAAAAACACAGCGCCAACCAAGAAAAATACTGGTCGAATCCAACAATTGGTTATGAAGATGTTGGCGGGCAAAATACTTATCGACTTTCGCAAACTCTGCCTTTTTTCAATAAACTAAAAAATCGTTACGAAGCTGGAGACGCCCAATATCAAGCGGCCGAAGCTTTTAAAAATAACTTATCAATTCAGGTAAAAGCTGATGTTTTTAAGCTAATTTATCGATTTTACGGCCTTAAGAAAAAGCTCGAACTCGCCAAGATTCGCAAAGATCGCCTCAACTTGGTCGATAATTATCTGTCATCAATTTCATTGAGATCTCCAACTCAAAAAGCCTATTCGCAAATCACCAAAGATCGCATCAAGCTGGTCGAGCGCGACTCAATAAAATATCAAAATGAAATTTATCAGACGTGGAACGCGGCCAATATTTATCTTGGTTTAACTGAGCAGCCGCAGGAGGTTATTATTAACTGGCTTGATGAAAATAATTACGCCGGAAGGAAAAAAATTATTAGCGCCGCACTAAGCAATAACTGGTCTCTCAAAGAACAACGAATGTTGATCAACAAGGCAAAATCCGAACTGTCTTTCAGCGAAATTGAACAAATGCCCGATGTTAATATTTCGGCAATTAGCCAGCGCGGATCAAACTCGGCGAGCCTTAATGGCGGCGATTCAAACGGCGTTGGCGTTTCGATGGCGATTCCTTTGATCAATCGCAACCAAGAAAAAATAATTGCCGCCGAATCAAAAATTAAAGCCGAACAAGCCGAGCTGGAATTTCGCGAAAGCCAGTTGCTAAATCTGATTAATAACGACTTAAACCAATACGAAACTTCGCTTAAAATTTCACAAAAATTATCGCCAAACGAAATTGACAAAATCGTCAAACGCCTCGCGGTGGCCAATTCTGATTTTAAAAAAGGCGTGCTTGATTTTATCGCCTATATCGAGCTCGACACTCAAGAATACGAAATGATCGACACCATCATCGACAACCAAATCGACTTGGCTCAGGCCTACTCCAGCCTGATTACAAAAGTTGGCAGCTTCGAAATTGACCACAAAAACAACTAGCTAACAGCGTCAAAAATGAGTGAAAAATTTTTCAAAAAAATCCTCGAAGCTAAGTGGTATGTATTGATTGCTTTCGGCTTCGTTTCGCTCTTTGGATTTTACTCACTCAACAAAATCAAAATTGACGCAATTCCCGACATCACCAACAAGCAGGTTATCGTTAATACCAAAACCTTCGCGATGGATCCAACGAAGGTTGAAAAAGCGGTAACTTATCCAATCGAAACCGCACTTTACGGAATTCCCGGACTGGTCGAAATGCGCTCGGTTTCAAAATTCGGACTTTCGCAAGTCATTCTGATTTTTGACGAAAAAATCGATATTTACTTCGCTCGAAGCCAGGTGATCGAAAGAATTTCAACAATCGGCAGTCAAATTCCTCAGTCGATGACACCTGAAATCGGCCCACTTACCACCGGCATTGGCGAAATTTTGATGTACCGAGTTTACAACTCAAAACCCGATCAGGATTCGAGAGAGAATCTAATCGAGCTGCGCACAGTTCAACAATTCAAAATTGCTCGCGAATTAAAGAAAATCCGAGGCGTTGCCGAAGTTGATACGATTGGAGGCTACGAGCGCGAACTTCACTTAAATATTGTTCCTGAAAAATTGGCGCGCTTTGGAATGACGCCAGAACGCCTAGTAAAACAAATTTCAACCATCGGCGAGAATTTTGGCGGCGGCTATATTGAAGAAGATGAGAAGCAAAAATTAGTCAGAACTTATGCCAACGTCGAAAACTTCGACGATGTGATGAATATTCCGATCAAGGTTGATTACACCGGCGCCCAACTTCCTCTCAGCCATATTATCGAGGTTGGCAACGATTACTCTCAAAGGCTTGGAGCGGCGACTTACAAAGGAAAAGAAGTTGTGGTTGGCACGGTGATGATGAGATCCGACGGTAACGCCAAAGAAGTTTTGCTGAAGGTTAAAGATGAAATAAAGCGGCTTAATAAAATTCTTGGCGACACCCAAATTGAAATTCTTTACGACCGACAATTTCTGATCGATTCGACGATTAAAACGGTTATTAAAAATCTCGCTGAAGGAATTCTTTTGGTGATCGGGGTTTTATGTTTAATGCTCGGCAATCTCAAAATCGGCATGGTTGTAGCCTCGTCGCTATTATTTTGTATTTTGATGCTTGCCGCCTGCATGAACCTTTTTGGAATTTCGGCCAATTTAATGAGTTTGGGCGCGATTGATTTTGGCTTACTTGTCGATTCGTCAGTGGTGCTTGTTGAGTTCATTGTCAGCAACCTTCTTCTGCAGCGCAGCAAAATCGACAAAATCAACTCAATCGCCAGATTATCATCGCAAGTTTCGCGACCAATTATTCTCGGGATCGGCATCATCATGTTGGTTTACGTGCCGATTCTGATGTTCAACGGAATTGAGGGCAAAACCTTCAAGCCAATGGCGATAAACGTAATCATCGCCATGTTTGCGAGTATGATTGTAGCGCTGTTTTTAATGCCGATTTTGTGCTACTTTTTTGTCGAGGGAGAAAAAACTCATCAAGAAAATCGGCTCTTTGGCGCGATCAAAACCCGCTACCAAAAACTCCTGCATTACTCGCTTCAATATCGAAAAAAAGTAATGATTTGCTGCGGCGCTTTCTTTTTTGCGTCGCTGTCTTTGACCGCAATAATTCCATCCGACTTTCTGCCGAGCCTCAATGAGGGCGATATTGTTTACACAATCTCAACCAAAGAAGGCTCAAGTTTAAGCAAAACAGCCGAAACCCTTTTGGCCATTGAATCCAAACTTTCGAGCGAGAAAGAAATTGATAAAATTTATTCAAAAATTGGTGTAAGCGATGCCGGATTAGACCTCGCCCCACAGAACTCGGCCGATTCTTTCGTCATCATCAAACCAAATTACAAAAAGAACGCGCCCGCACTTTCGGAAAAATTTTCCAAAAAAATCCAAGAAGTTTGTCCCGAGTGCTCGGTTAATAAATCAAAACCAATCGAGATGCGTTTTAACGAGATGCTCGAAGGCAGCAGAGCCGATCTATCGCTTCGAATTTTTGGCGAAAATTTGGACGAGCTGCTAAAAATCACCGAAAAAATTAAAGAAATTCTAAGCGAAGACAAAGGCCTTAAATCAGCCGAAAAAGATTTTATTAACTCAATTCGTCGCGGAACTTTTATCGACGTCATTCCCGATTACAGCCAGATAACCAAACACCAAATCGCGATTTCAAATCTTAACAACGACCTAAAAAATGCGATGGCCGGAATTAAAGTCGGCAACTTTTATGCGACCGAATTTCCGATCTCAATCGTCATGCATTTAAGCGAAAACAGCCGCAACAAAACCAGCATCATCGGCAAAATTCCAATCAGCTTAAATGATGGCGGAAGTTTCCCTTTATCCGAAATTGCTCAAGTTGCCGAAAATGAAGACGTGGTGTCGATTCCAAGACTTTACGGCAAAAGATATTCCGGAATGTCGATCTATCTAAACAACACCGATTTCGAGAAATTTATCAAAAAATCCGAAGCAAAAATTAAAGAAGCAAAAATCTTGCCAGATGGCTATTATCTTGAGTGGGGCGGTCGATTCAAAAACTTCAATAAAGCCAAAAAACAAATTCTGCTTTTGATTCCGCTAATCATCGGAGTAATCGCTTTTATCCTCTTCAAAATGTTTGGTAGCGTCAAAAAAGTTCTGATAATTTTTTCGTCAGTTCCATTCGCGCTAAGCGGAGCAATTCTGCTGCTATTCATTTGCCAAATTCCGATAACAATTTCGGTTTACGTCGGATTCATCGCGCTAATCGGAATCAGCTTGCTCAACTCAATTATCTTAATCGACACCTACAAATCGAACAATAACTTGGAGTTGACTTGCATGAGTCGCTTAAAACCAATTTTGATGACCGCAACAGTTGCCAGTCTTGGCTTTTTGCCGATGGCTTTCGGCATTGGAATTGGCGCCGAAGTCCAACAGCCGATTGCAATTACGATCATCGGTGGAATTGTTAGCTCAACTTTTACAACATTAATTCTCAGTCCGGTTCTTCTAAAAGAATTTATCTCCAAATGATTAAAAAGACTCTCCCCGTCATTATTGCCATCGGCTTTTTTGCGACTTTAACCGCGATTATTTTTGGCTTTTTGCTCTTCAAACGTTACAGCGAAAATCTTCCCGATCATGAACAGCTAAAGAATTATAGCCCGATGATCACTTCTCGCCTCTACGCCGCCGACGGCTCTTTGATTAGTGAATTTTCAAAGGAAAAAAGGATTTTCGTCCCAATTAACAACATCCCAAAAAATCTAATTAACGCCTTCCTGGCTGCTGAGGATGCGAATTTTTACAAACACTCAGGAATTGATCCGACAGCAATTTTACGAGCTTCGGTTCGCAACTTTTTTACAGTTTTAAGTGGCGACGGCACAGTTGGCGGCGCTTCAACAATCACTCAGCAAGTTGTTAAGAACTTTTTGCTAACTCGCGAAAGAACACTTCAGCGAAAAGTTAAAGAAGCGATTTTGGCATTCAGAATTAGTCAAACTCTTCCCAAAGACAAAGTTTTAGAACTTTACTTAAACCAAATTTATCTTGGCTCCGGCGCTTACGGAGTCGCTGCCGCAGCTCAAGTTTATTTCAACAAATCAATCGATGAATTAACGCTGGAAGAAGATGCACTTTTAGCAACTTTACCAAAAGCTCCTTCAAAACTTGATCCGCGCAAAAACCTCGAACGCGCCAAAGAAAGACGAAATTGGGTTTTGGAAAGAATGGCGGTCGAAGGTTTTGTTTCCGACAAAGAAATGCGCGAGGCCTCTGAAAAAGAAATCGTTCTAAATAGCCAAGACGATACCAATGAAATCAAAGCCAGCTTCTTCTCCGACTCAGTTAAAAAAGAACTAACCAATCTTTATGGCTCGGACAATGTTTTCGAAAATGGCTATGTAATCCGCACTACACTTGATCCAAAAATTCAAAATATTGCCGTCAAAGCACTTGAGGCCGGAATCGAAGAATACGATCGCAAACATGGATATCGCGGCGCTTTGGGCAAAATTATTGTTACCGATAAGTGGCAAGAAAAACTCGAAGGTTTTGATGTCAAAAAACTCTACAAAGACTCTTGGGAAAAGGCGGTTGTTTTATCTTTAGGGAAAGATTCAGCAACCATTGGAACTGAACATGGAGAGCTCGGATCAGTTGAATTTGCCTCACTCAAATGGGCTCAAAAATACAAAAGTATCGATTCCAAAGGTCCGGCGCCAAAGAAAATTTCCGATGTTTTTGAAGTTGGTGATGTTGTCTTTGTCGAAAAAACCGCTCGCGGCGATGTTTATGATTTAAAACAGCTTCCAGAAGTTAATGGCGGTTTTGTTGCCCTCGATCCGCACACTGGCAGAGTTATCGCGATGAGTGGCGGTTATGTTGACGCGCCAAATCAATTCAATCGCGCAACTCAAGCGATGCGTCAACCAGGCTCAACTATGAAAACATTTGGTTATTTGGCGGCGCTCGAAAATGGCATGACGCCAATGACGGTAATTATGGACGAACAGATTACGCTAAATCAGGGCGAAAATCTTCCGCCTTACACGCCGATGAACTATTCCGGAGAATTTTATGGGCCAACAACTCTTCGCAGCGGGCTAGAAAATTCACGCAACGTGACCACAGTTCGAATGTCTGATCAGGTTGGCTTGGATAAAGTTGCCGAAGTCGTCAAAAGATTTGGCGTTAACGAGAATCCAAAACCAATCTATTCTCTTGCTCTTGGCTCAACTGAAACAACGGTGATGAGACTAGCAACTGCTTACGGAATGATGGTTAATGGCGGCAAAAAAATCACCCCATCGATGATTGAAAAAATTCAGGATCGCGAAGGAAAAACAATTTATCGTCGCGACCAACGCGAATGCCTCAACTGCGTTAACGCTGACGAAGTTCCATTCATTCCGGAAGTGAGTGAACAAATCACCGATTCTGCAACCGCTTACCAAATCACTTACATGCTTCAAGGCGTTGTCGATCGTGGAACCGCGGCAAGAGCTCGTTCGATTGGAAAAATTATTGGCGGAAAAACTGGAACAACAAATAGCTCTTACGACTCTTGGTTTGTTGGCTTCTCGCCTGATTTGGTTGCGGCAGTTTACGTCGGTTTTGACAATCCAAAAACACTCGGATCTGAAGAAACTGGCGCCTCGATTGCTTTGCCAATTTTCATTAATTTTATGAAAGATGCGCTGAAGGATAAGGCCTCAACTCCATTCCGCGTTCCAAGCACGGTTAAATTTGTAAAAGTTGATCGAGCTGCTGGACGCTACGCAACACCTTCAACCCCGAAAGACAATTTGTTCTTGGAGGCATTCAAACTTAACGACTCAATCGACGAATCTTCGATTCCAGAATCTGAAGATGAAGGCGCCAGCGAGGCCGTTGAAGACTCTGATCCGGTTGGAATTTATTAAATTAGATTTGCTGAAATGTCCGAGTTCATCTCATTCTTTTTAGTAATTTCAATCGCTCTGATCCTGATAAGATTTTTTATCGCGCAAAATTCTTACGAAAAAATTACCAGCTTTTACTTCGCTTTTACTAATCTGATTTTGCTGATTTTGACTAACTCGGTAAGCAATTTTGAGGCAATGATCGACATGATCATCGTCTTATTTTTGCTTAAACTGACCGCGGTGATTTTTTTGCTGTTTAACAAGAAAAAAATTTAGGGGGAAATTTAGCGATGAATTTATTTTATATCTTAATCGCCGTTGGAACTTCTTCGCTCATGGCGGTAGCAGCCCTTGCCTTTCTTCGCTGCAAAGATGTTTTTTCAATGACCCACATCGTGATGATCGCTAATTGCTATGTTGTGCCGCTGATTCTGGCCGCGATCACAATCGAAAATTTTTCGATTAAATCACTCTTCAAAATCATCGCACTAATTCTGCTAAACCTTCTGATCGCCAATCTTCTTTGCTACCTAATCGTTCGTAGAGCCGCCGCCAATAAAATTATGCCCGACGCTCAGGCAAAATAAATCGGCGCGACGGCATCTTCAAAATTATTCATCCAGCTTTAACGCCGCTAAAAACGCGCTTTGCGGAATTTCAACATTACCAATTTCGCGCATTTTTTTCTTACCCTTTTTCTGCTTATCCAAGAGTTTACGCTTACGCGAAATATCGCCGCCGTAACATTTTGCGGTCACGTCTTTACGCATTGCCGACACAGTTTCGCGAGCAACGATTTTTCCGCCAATCGCCGCTTGAATCGCGATTGCAAACATTTGTCTCGGAATCAGATCTTTTAACTTGGTGCAGATTTTTCGGCCGCGAGTTTCGGCGTGAGTTTTATGAGTTATGAACGAAAGCGCATCAACCGGATCGCCGTTAACCATGATCGTCAACTTAACAAGCTGACTTTCTTCGTAACCGTCCATTTGCCAATCAAAGCTGGCGTAGCCGCGCGAACATGATTTGAGGCGATCGTAAAAATCGTAAACAATTTCGTTAAGCGGTAGGCGGTAAATCAGCATTGCGCGGTCGCCAACGTAACTAAGTTCTTTTTGGATGCCGCGTTTTTGCGTGCACAAATCAAGAACCGCACCGAGGAATTCATCTGGCGTCATAATCGTCGCCTTAATCCACGGCTCTTCCATTTTTTCGATTTGCGTTGGATCTGGCATTTCCGCCGGCGAGTGAATTTCGCGAATTTCACCAGCTGGATGGCGCATGTAAATTTTGTAGATTACTGACGGAGCGGTAGTGATTAAATCTAGATCAAATTCGCGCTCGAGACGTTCTTGAATAATTTCCAAATGGAGCAATCCAAGAAATCCGCAGCGAAAGCCGTAACCAAGTGCTGACGAGGTTTCAGTCTCATATTCAAAGCTGGCGTCGTTGAGGTGCAGCTTCGCCAAAGCGTCGCGGAATTTTTCAAAATCCGAGGCGTCAATTGGATAAATTCCGCAAAAAACTACCGGCTGATTTTGTTTAAATCCGGGCAGCGGTTTTGCATCATCATTTCCAGCTAAAACCAAGGTGTCGCCAACCTTACAATCCGCGACTTGTTTGATTTGGGCGTTAATAAAGCCAACCTCGCCCGCTTTTAATTCGTCGCAGAAAAACTTTTTTGGCGTAAAAAATCCGACCGAATCAACTTGATAAGTGGCATTCGCCGCCAACATTTTGATCTTTTGTCCTTTCTTAAGCGAGCCGTCGATCACGCGCGCGAGAATGATTACGCCCAAATATTGGTCGTACCAACTGTCGATTAGAAGCGCTTTGAATTCGCCATCAGGATTGCCTTTTGGCGCTGGCAGTTTTTTAACAACCGCTTCGAGCGTATCTTTGATTCCAACGCCAGTCTTGGCCGAAACCAAAATCGCTTCCGAAGCATCAATTCCGATTACTTCTTCAATTTGTTTTTTTACTGATTCTGGATCTGACGCTGGCAAGTCGATTTTATTGAGCACCGGCACGATTTCGTGGTTATTGTCAATCGCCTGATAAACGTTGGCGAGCGTTTGCGCTTCAACACCTTGAGTTGAATCAACAACCAGAATCGAGCCTTCGCAAGCCGCTAAACAACGACTCACTTCGTAACCAAAATCGACGTGACCTGGCGTATCCATTAGGTTGAGCATGTAAGTCTCGCCGTCATCAGCCTTGTATGAAAGGCGCACGGTTTGGGCTTTAATCGTGATTCCGCGCTCTTTTTCAATATCCATTGAATCAAGAATTTGCGAGGTCATTTCGCGCGCTTCAATCGCTCCGCATTCTTGAATTAAGCGGTCAGAAAGCGTTGATTTACCGTGATCGATGTGGGCAACAATTGAGAAATTACGGATGTGTGAAAGGGACATTTAGAAGGGGAATTTTTTAAATTTTGAAAATTGGGCGCACCCTAAATCGACTCTTCAAAACGTAAAGGGAACTAATCCAGCTAACCACTTAACCCCAATTTTTCAGCCCGTGGAATAAAAAATTTATTGCCAAAATAAAACTTTAAACCAATTGAGTTGAGTCAATTACATTTCGATCATTTAGGCCGAGTTGGCTTGAGATTAAATTCGATAAGCTGAACAAAACTTAAACACCCGAAATGTAGGATTTTTTGCAAAGCTCGACTCATGTTAATGTTTTAAACAGCGACATCTGAGAAAACGCTTTGCTGAAGTTAATTTAATTCAATAAAAAATGCCAAATCCTCAAGATTTAATACTAGAAAAAAGTAACGAAGAAGGCTCAGAAGGCTCAGAAGGCTCAGTGCAAAATCCTCTAAATCTAACATTTATCGAATTAGAAGTTGTTGCGAACAACGCTCAAGATCAAACTGGCAATGGAGCAAACACAACAAACTCCCTTTTCGGAATGTTTGGAAAACTTGGTGAACAAACTAGTGGATATTTTCAAGATACATACGCTTCCATTAAGAAGAACCTGGGAGAAACTTATGATTATTGTAAAAAAAACCCCGTAACAGCAACTGCTGAAATAATGGCTACTTTAGTAGCAGCTGGCGTCGTTAGTGCCTCAGAGATAAAAGCAGGTTTTCCTGCAAGTTATAGCAATGGCACAGATGCAGAAAGTTTTTGGGCAAATTATGGTCTTGCTAACGCAAATATTCTAGCTGGGGCTGGGGCTGTTAATGCAGTAAAAAAGTTATCACTAATGGCGATCTAAAGGAGGCGGCTTTATTTCTCGCTGCATTTGGCACTGGCTTCGCCTTGATGCTTAGCACACAAAATGCAGAACTTCCTGCAAAAGTTCTTGCGGCGACAACAGAGGGAATATTTTTGGTCGCCGCATTAAATTTTGGAATGGATCTTGGAACGATGATTCATAACAACAAAGAAGCCATAACAGAAGCGATGAC
>JACCEB010325586.1_pt1 | contig 18840 bp, 13 predicted proteins | sample 7454761 | NCBI WGS metagenome assembly JACCEB01 (sample SAMN15323454, study PRJNA562643) | freshwater metagenome | isolation source: river surface water | place: USA:Blue River Watershed | collected 2017-08-18 | reverse complement strand
GCCTTGTGAATGTGCTCCTTGGGCAGGTGTTTGACCAATTGCTTTTCTACTTCTAGGGGGGTCTTGGCGGTTAGCGGAACCAAGCCTAGGCGCCGAGATACTCGATATACGTGCGTCTCCACGGCCATATTGGGCTGCTGCCATATCACCGAAGTGATTACATTCGCCGTTTTTCTCCCCACGCCTGGCAGTTTGACTAGCTCCTCTACAGTCGATGGGATTTCCCCTCCAAAGTCTGAAAGCAGCATTTTTCCTAAGCCAATCAGGTGTTTGGTTTTGTTGTTGGGATAGGAGACCGATCGGATGTAGGGAAAAAGTTCATCAAAGTGGGTCGCTGCAAGGTGTTCTGCGGTTGGAAAATGCTTGAAAAGCTCTCGGGTCACGATATTGACTCGCTTGTCTGTACATTGGGCAGAAAGGACTACGGCTACCAAGAGCTGGAAAGGATTGTCGTATTCCAGTTCGGTTTCTGCCACAGGCATGTTTTCAGAAAAATGCTGGATAAAGGCTTCGTACCGCTGTTTTTTAAGCATGAAATCTGTGGCTTTGGACTAAAGTTCTAAGTTAGGCAGCTTGTGCCTCTTCTAAACCCTTAGGCGGAAAATAATTTTAAAGAGACGGTATAGGCGAAAGTTTTAGTTTCGAATTCGCCATTCTTTGGGGTAATAATTGTTTACCCGGTTACCCAAATTCTTAATCCACCCCAAGGGGAGATTCTGGTAGGTAAATAATACCCATCCCAGAGGGATATTGTCAATTACTTGGTCCTTTTTTCGTAAAAAATCCAAGGCTTCGGCTGTGGACAACTCTCGCTGAGGGAATCCGTTTTTGGGTAAGGTAGACAAGGCCCATTCGTGGCTAGGAATCCATTCCTTTCCCTGTTTTTTGCCGAGCTCTATACCGAAGTACCGTAGGCTCAGTACCTGGGCAAGTTTCTCCAGTTCTCGGCTGTAGCTTCCCTGCATTCGGAAGTAAGCATCATGTAACAGGTAAAATTTGCCGGATCCATCTCCTCCGACTTCTTGTTCGAGTACTGCGGATTCCTTTTCCCCTACTCGCTTCAGGCTATGGTGCTTAAACTCTTTGGTAGTCGGAGCATCTTGTGTGAAGGCTTCTTCTGGTCTTCGCAATACCGTGATAAAAAACCCCTCTCCCGCTACCTTGTGTGGAAAAAACCGGTACCCATAAAAGTTCACCTCATCGGTTCTCACTTCCGTCTCCACGATGCCCCAGCTCGGGTCTAAGGGGATGCGGACGGGTTCAAATGAAAATTCTTCGGTTAAAAAACGAAGAATCTCTTCATTTTCTTTTTCGTTGAAGGTGCAGGTGGAGTAAAGCAAATAGCCTCCTCCCTTGACCAATTCTCCTGCCTTGTCCACAATGCGTTTTTGTCGAGCTGAACACAAGTTGACGTGTTCGGGAGACCATTCCGCTCGGGCTTCTGGGTCTTTGCGGAACATTCCTTCGCCAGAACAGGGCGCATCTACTAGCACCAAGTCAAAAAACCCATCCAGTGGAGCAAAATGTTCGGGGTCATTGTTGGTAACTACGGTATTCCCTAGCCCCCATTTAATCACATTCTCTTTCAGGATTTGGGTACGGGCGGCGATCACTTCATTGGCTACCAACAGCCCGTCTTCTCCCAAGTAACTGGAGAGCAAGGTGCTTTTTCCACCAGGGGCAGCAGCTAGATCCAAATAGACGCCCTTTGGGATCTGCTGGGATTCGAGAATGTGAGCAATAAACATGGAGGAGGCTTCTTGCACGTAGTAGGCTCCTGCATGAAAGCTAGGATCTCCCGTGAAGCTTGGTCGCTCTTCCAAAAAATAGCCTTCCTTGGCCCAGGGAATGGGTCTTTTCGGGAAGGAATTCGATGTGGGCTTTCTGGGGTTGAGTCGGATGGAAGTTTCCATTGGGCGCTTCAAGCCTTCCTGAAATAAGGCAAACTCTGCAGGCCCGAGAAGCGCCTGCATTTGCAATTCAAATGCTTCTGGAAGTTGATTTTCGCCCATCTGACAAATATAACGAATCTAACCCCACATCTTTGATTGCGGTTAGAATCGAAAGCTGTCCTCTGATTTTGAATTAGGAATCGTCCTCCTCCTCTTCAAAATCCTCGTCTTCATCAGCCCCCATTTCAAACATAGAACTGAACAGGTCCTTGAATTGGAGTCCAGTGTCCAGCAATTTTTTGCTCAATTGAGAATATTCCGCCAAGCCGTGCAGCGCAAATTCCATGTAGAATTCCTTTTCTTTATCGGGTAAATTTCCAACCAATTGGGTCACTACTTCTTCCAAACCAGGGACGCCATGTAGGCCGCTTTTGTAGGCTTTGTCGTTCAAGTCACTCAAGATGTCTAGCTCATTGCCTTCCCCAAACCAAGCCAATGGAATCACATAAGGATTGCCGGCTTTCTCTTTTTTCTTTTGTTCGGGAGATGGGAAGTACTGCACAAACTGGCTTCGAATAGCTTTACCAATCAAGTTGTAGGCCACCAATCCCGCGCCTTCTTGTTCCCCTTCGTAGACGAGTTCTACCTTGCCGGTAATGGCTGGGATGACGCCAATCAAATCGGATATCCGAATGACTGTGGAGGACTCATTGTTTCGGTACATTCGTCGCTCTGCGGCCGAAATCAAATTTTCGTAAGCAGAAATGGTCAATCGTGCCGAGACCCCGCTTTTTTCATCCACAAATTCGGAGTGACGGGCTTCGATGGCGATCTGTTCGATCAAATCTTTCATCAGTTCTGGCACATGAATATGGGCTACTGGCTTTCCTTCGAGTCGAGCCTCTTGCCCCGTGATTTTTTTACCGATGTCAATGGACTTGGGGTAGTGTGTGATGATTTGGCTTTCAATTCGGTCTTTCAGGGGAGTGACGATACTGCCTCGGTTGGTGTAGTCTTCCGGATTGGCAGTGAAGATAAACTGGATGTCTAGGGGCAGGCGTAGTTTGAACCCGCGGATTTGGATATCTCCTTCCTGAAGGATATTAAACAAGGCCACCTGAATACGCGATTGGAGATCCGGAAGTTCGTTGATTACAAAAATGCAGCGGTGCGAACGAGGAACGAGTCCATAGTGAATCACTCGCTCGTCGTTGTAATTTAACTTCAGTGTGGCAGCCTTGATGGGATCCACGTCACCGATCAAGTCCGCAACGGATACGTCTGGGGTGGCTAATTTTTCGGCGTAGCGCTCGGATCGGGGCAACCAGGAGATGGGACATTGGTCCCCTTTTTCTTCGATCAGATTTTTGCCAAAGGTAGTGAGCGGAAGTAGCGGGTCTTCATTGAGCTCTGATCCGTAGAGTACCGGTACATATTCGTCCAAGAGTAAGGTCATCATCCGCGCAATGCGGGTTTTGGCCTGTCCTCGCAATCCTAGCAAGTTGATGTTGTGTCGGGAAAGGATTGCCCGCTCAATGTCTGGAATGACGGTGTCTTCGTATCCCCAAACGCCCTCAAATACGTTTTCCTTCGCTTTGATCTTCTGGATCAGGTTGTCTCGAAGTTCCTCTTTGATGGACTTCGGGCTGTAGCCTGCTGCCTTCAGTTGGCCAAGGGTTTTGATTTGAAGGAGCTGCTCTCCTTTAAGTTGTGCGTAATCCATGCTAAAAGCGTTTGGTTCGGTTTCGTCTGTAATCTTCAAAAATTAAGTTGCCTAGTCCTTTCAAGCTGCTGTAATAGGCATTGCCATTGTTGACCTGTGTAAATTCTTTTACAAACTCCTTCAGGTAGGGGTCGGAGGCAATCATAAAGGTGGTTACTGGTATTTTCAGTTTTCGACACTGTGCAGCGAGGTTGAGGGTTTCTGCCAAAATTTTGCTGTCAATGCCAAAGGAATTTTTGTAGTATTTGATGCCCACCTTCAAGCAGGTAGGCTTGCCATCGGTGATCATGAATATCTGCTTGTTGGGGTTTTTTCTTCGTCGAAGCAAATCCATGGCGAGCTCAAGTCCTGCTACTGTATTCGTGTGGTAGGGGCCCACTTGCAGGTAGGGTAAATCCTTGATTTCAATCTGCCAAGCGTCGTTTCCAAATACAATGATGTCTAGGGTATCCTTGGGGTAGCGTGTTTTGATCAACTCAGCCAAGGCCATCGCCACTTTTTTGGCAGGGGTAATGCGGTCTTCTCCATACAAGATCATGGAGTGGGAAATGTCAATCATCAAGACCGTGGAAGTTTGGGTACGTTGCTCGTTTTCTACCACTTCCAAGTCGTCTTCGGTCAACAGAAAATCGCCGCCAATCCCCCGGTTGGCTTGGGCATTGCGCAGGGAATCGGTGAGCGCGATTTGATCCAGGTTGTCTCCAAATTCATAAGCTCTTCGCTCCGACCCTTGCTCCTCACCAGGTCCAGAAATTTGGGTACGGTGCTGTCCTGATTTGCTCTTTTTCAGCTTGCCGAAAATTTCTTCTAAGGCGCTTTTTCGGATGGTTTGCTCTGCCTTTCCAGTGATTTCAAACTTGCCTTGCTGATTTTCCTCGCTCAGGTATCCTTTGGATTTCAGATCGTCAATAAAGTTGCCGATGCCATAGTCGGGACTAGTCAGCTGGTAGCGCTTGTCTAGGTTGGTCAACCAGCTCAGCGCTTCGGCTACATCTCCTCCGGTCATGGTGACGAGTTGCAAAAAAATATCCAATAGGCTGTCAAACCGGTTTTTTTCGGGATCAAGCGTGGGGATGAATTTGGTAAAGCGAAACCCTTTCATGGAATGGAATTAGGTAAACAAGATTCCCAAAAATAGGGATGACCGGTACCTACCTTAGTACAACACGTAATTAGGGCAAGGAGTTTTGGAGTTCAAAAAAAATTCGGTAAAAAACAGGATAGAACTTCCTTCAAGCCTTTCGGTTTCCTTCCCCTGTTCGATTTTGGGGGCAGAAAGATTGGTAGCATTCTGTCCTATCCTTAGGATTTACTAGTAAGAAAAAGGGAAATCTCCCTATTTTCGGGGAATGATGACAGCTTCCGATCGGCATGCCCAACTACTCAAATCCACGGCCAAGCGCTTGGGATTTGATTTCTGTGGAATTGCCAAAGCAGATTTTTTGGAAGAAGAGGCACCCAAATTGGAAGAATGGTTGCGTCGCGATTACCAAGGCCGCATGGGATACCTCGCCAATCATTTTGATAAGCGACTCGATCCCCGAAAGTTGGTGGAGGGAGCGAAGACGGTTGTCTCTCTAGTATACAATTACTTTCCAGAGCGGACGCTTTCCGAAGGAACTGAAGGAATCAAGTTGGCAAAGTATGCTTATGGTAAAGATTACCACGACGTCATTCAGGAAAAGTTACGGGAGTTTTTGACGTTTCTCCGCGAGGAGATTGGAGACATCAATGGTCGCTGTTTTGTGGATTCTGCTCCGATAATGGAGAGGCAATGGGCACAGCGAGCAGGGTTGGGCTGGATCGGAAAAAATAGCCTGCTGCTCAATCGTTCCATGGGAAGTTTCTTCTTTTTGGCAGAGCTGGTGATCGATCTAGAAGCTACTCCGGACCTTCCCCTGGCCAAGGACTATTGTGGCACCTGCACGGCCTGCATGGACGCTTGCCCTACGGATGCCATTGTTAGCCCAGGAGTTGTGGATGGTTCCCGCTGCATTTCCTACCTCACCATCGAACTGAAAGACGCGATTCCTGCCTCCTTTGCGGGGAAGATGGACAATTGGGTCTTTGGCTGCGATGTCTGTCAGGACGTATGTCCTTGGAATCGATTTTCCAAACCGCATCAAGAGCCAGCGTTTAGCCCTTCTTCGGACTTGGAAGCCTTGGCAGCAAAAGACTGGAAGGAGCTCACCGAAGAAACATTCAAACGAGTCTTTTCCAGATCAGCTGTCACCCGTACCAAGTTGAAAGGCATCAAACGCAACCTGGAGTTCATCGGCCAGGATAAGTCATCTGACTAAGAAACTGTTGAAAAGTGAATCCGAACGTCACGGGTTTTTATCTTCCTAAGCCAAAGGGCTAACTTGCGCCGATTTCAAGGCGAATGTAAAATTGGAATTGTGGGTTTCTTGGTTCAGGAGTGAAAAAATGCAGTTTTCCAACACAATTTCACAACCCTCCCTCCCCGATTTTGGTTACGATTGTACTATATTTGCAGCATGAATAAGAACGTTTTATTACTGATTTTAGATGGTTGGGGACTTGCTACCAATCCTGCAGTTTCCGCCATCGACAAGGCTACTACTCCTTTTATAGACAGCTTATTCAAGACGTATCCACACGCCAAGTTGGAGGCTTCAGGCCTTGCTGTAGGACTTCCAGAAGGTCAAATGGGCAACTCGGAAGTTGGGCACATGAACATTGGTGCGGGAAGGGTAGTCTATCAAGATTTGGTAAAAATCAATTTAGCAGTACAACAAGGGGAGTTATTGACCCATCCTGTCCTGAGCGCAGCGTTTGATCGGGCAAAAGCAGGGAAGAAAAAGGTGCATTTTTTGGGATTGGTATCGGATGGGGGCGTACATGCGCACATCGAGCACCTCAAAGGACTCTGTGATGCTGCTAAGCACCATGGGATGGAGGATGTATTTATCCATGCCTTTACCGATGGCCGTGATACCGACCCTAAAGGAGGATTGGCCTACCTAGGAGATCTTCAAAATCATTTGGACCATTCCGTTGGAAAAATTGCTTCCGTGATTGGCCGCTACTATGCCATGGATCGGGACAACCGATGGGAGCGCGTCAAGCTTGCTTACGATGCGATGGTAGAGGGGGAAGGAGAAAAATCGAAGAACATCCTGGCTTCCATTAAGAAATCTTACAGCAATAACGTAACAGACGAATTTATCCGTCCCATCATTCAGGTAGGCGAAGACAACAAGCCACTGGCCACTATTCAAGAGGGCGACATGGTCTTGTGTTTTAATTTCCGCACGGATAGAGGTAGAGAAATCACCCAAGCACTTAGCCAGCGAGATTTTCCAGATTTCAACATGAAAAAGTTGGATTTGGACTACTTGACATTGACGACCTACGACGAAACGTTCACTGGGGTGCAGGTCCTATTTGAAAAGGACAAGCTCAACAATACCCTAGGGGAGGTTTTGGAAAAGGCCGGGAAGAAACAAATCCGCATTGCGGAAACGGAGAAATACCCGCACGTGACTTTCTTCTTCTCTGGAGGCAGGGAGAAAGAATTTGTTGGAGAAAGTAGAATTCTCTGTCCTTCTCCCAAGGTAGCCACTTACGATTTGATGCCTGAAATGAGCGCTGGAGAAATCGCCTTGAAGATTACTGCGGAGCTCAATAAGAAAAGCGCAAACTTTATCTGTCTCAATTTTGCAAACGCAGACATGGTGGGGCATACCGGAGATTTTGATGCCGCAGTAAAAGCTTGCGAAGCAGTAGATGCTGCTGCAGAAAAAGTAGTCAAAGCCGCTATCGCAAATGAGTATACAGTCCTGGTAATTGCGGATCATGGCAATTCAGACGTGATGATCAATGAGGACGGCACGCCGAATACAGCACATACGACCAACTTGGTGCCATTTATCGTGGTGGACAAACAGAAATTTTCAGTGAAAGACGGGAAATTGGGTGATTTAGCGCCCACTATCCTTCAGTTGATGGGGGTAGGTATTCCCGAAGAAATGACGGGAGACATACTACTAGAATCATGAAACTTAAAAACCACTTCGCAGTACTGTTTTTTGGGATAACCCTTGCTTGTTCACCAAACCAGCAAGAACCAGCACTTGAGAAACTTCCCTACTTTGATTTGAAAAGTTTTATCAACCTAGAGCTAAGTAAAATCGAAGGGGATTCGGTGTTGAAAACATCTGTAATTAATGGGAAGGAACAAGTAGCGGATGTGCTGTACACCTCCGAGGAATGGAAGGAAGAATTGGCGGCATTTTATGAAGCTGACATCAATGTTCCAGCTCTTGCTACTGCTTATTCGACTCGAACTACCCCAGACCAGCTGATTCATGAGTTACTTCCTGAGTCAAAAGGCAAGGTGAAGGAGCTTTCGATTCGCTATGTGCAGAATTATCCTGCTTGGGTGACATTTAAGATCAAGGATGAAAATCTATTTTATTCCACTACCACCCTTGGCGAACTTTTCATGAACCAGGCTACGGGAAAGATAGATCAATACAAATTGGAGACAACTCAGAAAGTTCTCTTCCTTTCTCCTACCCACATCAAAATATCCGGGTTTATCCACTAAATAAAAGAGGCCCCGCATTTTGCGGGGCCTCTTTTTTGAGGTGTTTTTAACCCTCCCCTCGTCCACTTATTTTGAAAATAGCGGAGGGCGTTTGGATTGCCAATCGGAATTTTCCTGAATCAACCGTCCCACCATAATCAATTTTTCTTCCTCAAATAGGTTGGCCAATAAGGTAATGGAAGTAGGGCTGCCATTGGGGCCAAACCCATTGGGTAGGCAAAGTGCTGGATGCCCCGTCAAGTTGGTGATTTGGAGTTGCTGCCCAGCAAAGGATGGGGTAATGATCACATCGTACTCCTTCATCAAGGCATGCATTTCTTCAATCAAAACACTCCGTTGCCGACTCATTTGGATGTATTCTACGGCAGGGATAAAGCGAGCAGCTCGAAACACGTTGGGCCAGGCACTCTTGTGCTGGGCTACCATTTGGTCATCCAGATCAAATCGAGTCAACTCATCGAATGCTGCTGCACCTTCTACTAGGAGCATGGATACCAAGGGCGCTGGGTTGATCGTCGTTTTCAACTCCACAGGGTGGAGAGTGACGCCTTGGTTTTTCAGAAGTTCCAATACGGCGCGGTCATTTTCTATTCCGCTGCGATTTCCTTCAAAAAAGGAACTGAAGTACCCCACTTTCAATTTCTTAACTTCTTTTTTAGCCGAATAATTAAATGCTGCCGGGATAGTGGACGGATCCTTGGTGTCGCTTCCATTCAGGACAGAAAGGACAATTGCATTGTCTAAGGCTGATCGGGAGATAGGCCCCACCTTGTCCATGGACCAGCTGAGTGCCATGGCCCCATGTCTGCTGATTCGCCCAAAGGTGGGACGAAGCCCAGTTACTCCGTTGCGAGTGGAAGGGGAAACGATCGAGCCCAGTGTCTCCGTGCCAATAGCGAAGGGCACCAGTCCCGCACTTACAGCCGAAGCAGAGCCGGCAGAAGATCCACTTGCTCCTTGCTTCAGGTTCCAAGGATTTTTAGTGACTCCTCCATACCATACATCGCCCATGGCCAATGCTCCGAGGGTGAATTTTCCCACTAAGACCCCTCCTGCATTTTCTAATTTAGTGATGATCGTGGCGGTTTCATCGATCACCTGATCCTTGTAAGGTGTGGCACCCCAAGTCGTTTTTGTTCCCGGAAGCGCAAATAAATCCTTTACACCGTACGGTATGCCATGAAGTGGACCTCTGTATTTGCCTGCTGCAAGCTCCTGATCTAGGCCGCGCGCCTGAGCCAGCGCTTGATCTTCTAGGAGAGTTACCAAGCAAGCCAAGGTATCGGAATGGGTTTTGATTCGTTCCAGATAAAGTTTTGTCAACCGCTCAGAAGTCACTTGACGTGATTTGATCAGTACGGAAAGTTGGTGAACTGGCATAAATGCGAGATCCACATCAGATGTGGGCAGGGCGACCTTTGTAGGAAGACCCCAGTCGAAGGCCTGTTGTTCCTGGTTAGGGAAGAAGCCATGTGGAAGGGGGTTGAAAACTAGGGAAGGGCCTACTGAATTTGCTAATTTGGTTTGGCGGAGTAGTTCATAGTTGCTACGGTGGGTAGTGAGCGTACCAACCATGCTGTCTTTTTCTTGGGGAGTAAAAGACAGGCCAATCAAATCTGCAGCGGCATCGATGGTTGGAGGATTGATTTCGCCTACATTTCGGCCGAGACCAAAACCCAAAGCGGAGAAAATTGCAGCGCCAAGAAAAAGAAAAGCGATGGAAGGCAGGTTGTTTTTTCGATTCATTGGATAGTTTTGTATACGTCCCAAACTTGTTTCACCTCAAGGTGTTCATTTCGCGCTACAAAATCAAACCTTCCATGGATCAAGCCACTAATTTTCCCAAATTTCCCATGCATTTCAGAGGCCTGCTCTTGCTTGCGGGGATGTATACGATTGCTTGGTCGGCCTTTTACACCTACTTTGGAGAGGCTGTGGTCCAGTGGATGGCTATGGGAGTGATTCCATCGGAACCTTTACCCAGCTCCTATTTTGGAATCTTTGGAATTGCCATTGGGCTCGTGCTATTTTTTGCTGCCTTTTACCCGGTTTCTTGGGTTTGGTTGATTTTGATTGGGATTTCGGGGAAAATTATCTCCGCCATTTGGTTTACCCTGGGCTTTGCATCTGAGCTAGGATGGAATAAGCGCTCGGTATTTCATTTGGTGTTTAACGAGTTGCTCTGGTTGATTCCTTTGACCCTTATTTTCTTGCGAAGCCTGCAAGTAAAGAATTACCTAAAGCAATCCGAAAACAAAGGGTGACTCAGCTTGTCTGAAATTGACAGTGTCCAAGCCCGATTGACCTGCTTCACCTACAAAAAAATTGTACCTTAGTAAGACGGAAAATTTCCTTTTCTTACCCCAACTCCTAGTTCGAATGTCTCAACACCAAGCCCACAAACTTTTTCTTTTGGATGCCATGGCCCTGATTTACCGGGCCCATTTTGCCTTCAGTAAAAACCCCAGAATTAACTCCAAAGGCCTCAACACAGGGGTGATGCTTGGATTTACGAATACCCTTTTGGAGGTCTTGGAAAAAGAAAAGCCTAGCCACATCGCAGTAGCATTTGACACCAAGGCCCCCACATTTCGGCATGAACAATATACCCCTTACAAGGCGAATCGACTGGAGCAACCCGAAGACATCACTGTGTCCATTCCTTGGGTAAAGGAGATTGTTCGTGCATTTAAAATCCCAGTTTTGGAAATGGATGGATTTGAGGCGGATGACATTATTGGGACCATCGCAAAAAAAGCGGAAAAGGAACTGTTTACCGTTTACATGATGACCCCAGACAAGGACTATGGGCAAATTGTGGATGACCATATTTTTTTGTACAAGCCTGCCTTCATGGGCAATGGAGTGGATGTGATGGGGCCCAAACAAATCTGTGAAAAGTGGGACATTGAATACGTGGATCAGGTGCGGGATATTTTAGGTTTAATGGGAGATGCGGTGGATAACATTCCCGGAATTCCTGGGATTGGGGAAAAAACCGCCGTCAAACTGCTTAAAGAATTTGGAACCGTGGAGGGAGTGGTAGCCAATGCCGACCAACTCAAGGGTAAACAACGTGAAAATGTGGAAAACTTTGGTGCGCAGGGCATTCTATCCAAGGAATTGGCAACTATCAAGATTGATGTTCCCGTAGATTTTGATGAGGTAGACCTTCGGTATGATGGGATGGACGAAGAGAAATTGAGGGCGATTTTTTCGGAATTGGAGTTCCGCACCCTTGCCGCTCGCTTATTTAAAGAAGGCCCTGCCAAAAAGGCGGCTGCGGCCCCTCCTGCCCCCGCGCAGATGGACTTGTTTGGAGCACCTGCTCCGCAGCCCACGATTCAATTCGAGGAGGGAGAGGATGAGGACGCCATTTCACTAGCAGCACCCGTGGTTCTGGACACCATCCATAGCAATGCCCACAACTACCATAAAATCAAGGGAAAAGCGGCCATTCAAGAGCTGGTAGATTACCTGCTTCTTCAAAAGGAGATCTGCTTTGATACGGAGACTACTGACTTGGACGCCATGCGAGCGGAGCTGGTGGGACTTTCCTTTGCGTATTTGGAAGGAGAAGCCTACTACATTCCGGTAGGGCCTGATTCAAAAGAAACCCAGGAGGTATTGGAATTACTCCGTCCGGTATTTGAAAATGAATCCATTCTCAAAATCGGCCAAAATATCAAGTACGACTTGCTGGTCCTCAAAAACTACGGGATTGAAATTAAGGGAATCTTGTACGATACGCTACTCGCCCATTACCTCATCGAACCCGAAGGCAAACACGGTATGGACTGGCTGGCTCAGCAGTACTTGCAGTACAAGCCCGTATCGATTACCGAACTAATTGGTAAAAAAGGAAAAGGCCAAGGCAATATGCGGGATGTCGACGAAGATGAGGTGACAGCTTATGCTGCCGAAGATGCAGACATTACGCTCCGATTAAAGGGCAAATTGGACCCGATTTTACAGTCCAATGGCTTAAAGAAGCTGGTGGAGGAAGTGGAAAACCCGCTGATTCCGGTATTGACCGATATGGAGTTTGAGGGGGTGCGGATAGACACAGGGAGCCTGGCAGAGCTGTCGGTCACTTTGGAGCAGGAAAGTAAGGAAATTGAAAAGCGGGTCTATGAATTGGCGGGAGTAAGGTTTAACCTGGCTTCCCCCAAGCAGCTTGGGGAAGTGCTTTTTGAAAAATTGAAATTGGACCCCAAGGCCAAAAAAACCAAGACTGGGCAATATGCCACCGGGGAAGAAATCTTGAGCAAGCTCGCCGATGAACACGAGATCGCTGAGGCTATTCTCGAGTACCGCCAAATGGTCAAGCTGAAATCCACCTACGTAGATGCGCTGCCTACCATGATCAACCCCAAGACTGGAAGAATCCACACCACCTATAACCAGTTTGTGGCTGCTACCGGACGCCTTTCTTCGATCAATCCCAATCTGCAAAATATCCCAATCCGTACTGCTCGAGGCAGAGAAATCCGAAAGGCATTCGTGCCTCGAGACGAGAACTACGTGTTGCTTTCTGCCGATTACTCCCAGATTGAACTGCGCTTGATGGCGGCATTTTCTCAGGATGAATCCATGCTGGAAGCCTTCCGAACAGGACGTGACATCCACGCTACGACAGCAGCCAAGATTTTCAAGGTTCCCCTGGATGAGGTGACCACCGACATGCGAAGAAAGGCCAAAACCGCCAATTTTGGCATCATCTATGGCATTTCTGCTTTTGGGCTGGCCCAGCGACTTTCCATTCCTCGTGGGGAAGCCAGAGAGATCATTGATGCCTACTTCACCGAGTTTCCGGCCGTCAAACAGTACATGGATGGTGCGATTGAAAAGGCACGAACTCAGGAATTTGTGGAGACCATCCTTGGGCGTCGCCGCTACTTGCGGGACATCAACAGTCGAAACATGACCATGCGGGGTTTTGCGGAGCGAAATGCGATCAATGCCCCACTTCAAGGCTCGGCTGCTGACCTGATCAAGGTAGCCATGATCCACGTGCAGGCCTGGATGAAAGCGAAAAATTTGAAGTCCAAACTCATTCTCCAGGTGCACGATGAACTGGTTTTTGATGCGCATAAAGACGAAGTAGACCTACTCAAAAAAGAAATTCCAGGATTGATGTCCAACGCCATTCCTCTCCCCGTGCCGATCGAAGTGGAAGTTGGTGTAGGCCCGGATTGGCTGCAAGCGCATTAAAGTAGCAAGTCTTTAGTAGCAAGTATCAAGACTTGAGAAACTGTACGAAGTACCAAGTACAAGGTACCAAGTAGGGTTTTCCTGAGAGATGTTAATTTTGTTTTTGATTAACAAATGGTCTTTTTCTTTTTAAATAGAACGTTCATTTAGAAAATACTTTGTACTTGGTACTTTGTACCTTCTACAACCATCAACTCTTTAAACTCCATTCGATTGGCTAAAGTAAAAACCACCTTTTTCTGTCAAAACTGCGGAGCTCAGAGCCCGAAGTGGACCGGTAAATGCCCTGCTTGCGGGGAATGGAATACCTATGTAGAAGAGATTATTCAAAAAGAGGAGCTAGGCAAAGGAAGTTGGAAGCCGCAAGGCTCCGGGGTCAAAAAAGCGAGCACCCCTAAGAAAATAGCCGAAGTCAACTACGAGGAGCAGCCCCGCTGGATTACTTCGGATCCGGAACTGGATCGCGTACTGGGAGGAGGAATTGTTGCAGGTTCCCTTGTCCTTATTGGAGGTGAGCCAGGCATAGGCAAATCCACGCTCATGCTGCAAATCGCCTTGACACTAAAAGGCAAAAAAGTCCTTTACGTCTCTGGGGAGGAAAGCGAAGCGCAAATAAAAATGCGGGCAGATCGAATGGCTGCCAAAAATCCAGATTGCTACGTGCTTTCTGAAACGAATACCCAACAGATTTTTCAGCAGATTGAGGTGCTCAACCCGGACTTTTTGGTCATTGACTCCATCCAAACCCTAAATAGCCAGTTTGTGGAATCTGCTGCGGGATCGGTATCTCAAGTGCGGGAATGCACGGCGGAGCTGATGAAGTTTGCCAAGGAGACAGGCACGCCTGTGTTTTTGATCGGCCACATTACCAAAGATGGATCCATTGCTGGTCCAAAAGTGCTCGAGCACATGGTGGATACCGTGCTGCAGTTTGAAGGGGACCGTCACCTGACCTACCGCATCTTGCGCACCTCCAAAAACCGATTTGGCTCTACGCATGAACTGGGAATCTACGAAATGCGCGCTGAGGGCTTGCGTGCCGTCTCCAACCCTTCCGAGATCCTTCTGACCCAACGGGAAGAAGTGCTCAATGGAGTGGCCATTGGCGCGATGCTAGAGGGCAATCGCCCCCTACTGATCGAGATTCAGTCCTTAGTAAGCCCAGCGACTTACGGCACGCCGCAGCGAAGCAGTACGGGACACGACGCGAAGCGACTCAATATGCTTTTGGCGGTACTTGAAAAACGTGGAGGCATGCGCCTCGGACAGCAAGACGTGTTTTTGAATGTCGCAGGAGGCTTGCGCGTAGATGATCCAGGTTTGGACTTGGCGGTGTGCGCATCCCTGATTTCCAGTTACGAAGACAGCCCCGTTTCAGAGCAGATCTGCTTTACCGGCGAAGTAGGCTTGGGGGGAGAAATTCGTGCGGTATCTCGCATCGAAAATCGCATCGCTGAAGCAGAAAAGCTCGGATTCAAAAAGATTGTTGTTTCTAAGTATGCCGTCAAAGGAATGGATTTAAGCAAGTTTAAAATCCAAATTATCCAAGTCAGTAAGCTGGAAGAGATGTATCAGTTGATTTTTTAGGAAAGGCTCTAGGGGCTTAAAACAAAATGGGGATTCAAATGTCACATTTGAATCCCTTTTTGCAACTTACAGGCTTAAATTTCTTGCCCATGAAAGCCCTACTCACCATTGGACTTTTGGTCCTTTCCAATACCTTCATGACCTTGGCCTGGTATGGTCACCTGAAGTTTGCCGAATGGAAATGGTTTAGCAAACTCGGCCTCCTTTCCATCATTCTGATCAGTTGGGGAATTGCCCTATTTGAATACCTATTCCAAGTTCCAGCCAATAAATTAGGCTATGCCGGTAATGGAGGTCCCTTTTCCCTGGTCCAACTTAAGGTCATTCAAGAAGTAATTACGCTAGTAGTATTTATGGGATTCACGCTGGCTGTTTTCAAAACTGAAACTATTAAAATCAATCACCTGATAGGGGCAGTTTTTCTGGTTCTTGCCGTCTTCTTTTTCTTTAAAAAATAACCCTTTGCCTTGATTCCATGTCCCCAAGCGAAAATTTACCTGACCAAAACTTAGATCCCAAAGATTGGGAAGCCATGCGCCGATTGGGCCATCAGATGGTCGACGACTTGATTGATTACTGGAAGGGAATTCGAGAAGAAAAAATTTGGAGACCCATCCCGGAGGAGGTAAAGACGTTCTTGGACCAACCCCTACCCGAAAACGGGCAAACCCCAGAGGAGGTCTATCAAGAGTTCAAGCAATACATTTTTCCCTACAACAAGGGAAATGTACACCCTCGGTTTTTTGCTTGGATTCAAGGGACCGGTACCCCGCTGGGTTCCTTTGCAGATCTGCTGGCCTCAGGCATGAATCCTAACACAGCTATTGGCGAGCACTCGGCGATGTATGTAGATCGACAAGTGGTCAACTGGTGTAAGGAGTTGATGAACTTTCCTTCCGAAGCCTCTGGAATCCTAGTCAGCGGGGGCTCCATGGCGAATATCACCGCTTTGACGGTGGCGAGGAATTCGTTTGGGGAAGAAAAGATTCGACAAAGAGGGCTTAAGTCGGCATCCGCCCAACTGTTGATTTATTGCTCGGTAGAAACGCACTCCTGCATTCTAAAAGCAGCCGAAATTATTGGTTTGGGAAGCGAAGGGGTTCGAAAAATCCAAGTGAACAAGCAATACCAGTTGGACACTTCAGCCCTACGAACTCAAATCGAAGCAGATCTTCGGGCCGGCTTTCTGCCCTTCTGCCTGGTGGGTACTGCCGGCACGGTCAATACTGGGGCCATTGACCCCATGGCGGAGCTGTTGAAGATTTCCAAAGAATTTGGACTCTGGTTTCATGTGGATGGAGCTTATGGTGCCTTGGCCAAACTTGATCCAATCTATGCCGATGTCTTGCAGGCAATTGAGGAGGCGGATAGCTTGGCCTTTGACCTGCACAAGTGGCTCTATGTACCCTACGAAGTGGGGTGTACGCTTATCCGAGACGCCAAAAAGCACCGGGATTCCTTTGCCATCACTCCCAATTACCTCCTGCGGGAACAGCGGGGCCTTTCGGGAGGCTTGGACTCGACCAACAATTATGGATTTGAGCTTTCACGTGGCTTCAAGGCGTTGAAAGTATGGATGTCTCTCAAAGAGCATGGAAGAGCGAAGTATGCAGTCCTAATTTCTCAAAACAATCGGCAGGCAGTCTACTTGGGGGAGTTGGTAAAGAATCACCCCAATTTGGAATTGATGGCACCAGTATCCATGAGCATTACCTGCTTTCGGATGATCTACCCCGGTTTGGATGAGGAAGCTCTTCGCGAGCTCAACCGGGAAATTCTCCTTCGCCTACAGGAGGAAGGGATTGCCTCACCCAGCTCTACCATCCTAGATGGGAAGTTTACCTTACGTGTGGCAAATACCAATCAGCGTACGCGGATGGAAGACATGGATTTGTTGGTTCGAGAGGTGCTTCGCCTAGGAAATCAAAAAATTGCGCTCGGATAAGTCAAATTTGGCTCAATTTTCGTTATGTTATTGGACACTACATAACACAACCAACTATGCGAAAAACACTCTTTTTTACCCTGATTTTAGCCGGACTACTCCTTGGCTCCATTTCCACACAGGCACAGGAAATTGGATTACGCTTTGGTCACATCAATGGAAACAACGTGGCCTTGGATGGAATTTTCTCAACGGGAGAATTCAGTAGAGTACATGCCAATGTGAGCTTTGGCCAAAAAGGACTGGGCGTGGATGCGCTTTGGAATCCGATTTACGACGAAATCCCGGACACCCAGCTCAACTGGTATGCAGGATTTGGACCTTCAGTGTACTTATCCGAGGAGTTCCGATTTGGAGGAGCTGGAGAAGTGGGCGTAGAGTTTGCTTTTTCTGAGGTGCCGATTACCCTAGGACTTGATTTTAGACCCTACCTATTTTTAGTAGAAGTTACCGAATTTCGAGCTGGATTTGGCCTAAACGCACGCTGGAGGTTGAACTAACCCGGATGAAAACAAAAAACCCCGTCAACCGGGGTTTTTTGTTTTCTTAAAATTCAACAATCAATCCGATAGTAGGAAGGATAGTTCCACCTGGATTCACGATGGACTTGAGTTGGTAGCGGCTTGGGTCTGTTGGGTTTACAGTCAGGTTGCCTTGTCCATCTCGAACGGGGACTATTTGTGGAGGCTGCTGCGCCTTATAGTTGTAGGCGTTTTGGATGTCAAAATACCAGTTCAGATTCCATCGGTCAAAGAAGTACTTTTTATCGAGGCGTATGTCAAGCTGATGAAAGGACTTTAGACGGACGTCATTGATTCGTGTAAAATCGAGAATGGCAGCATTCCTGAGGTCCCAATTGCTTCGAAGACTTGAGGCGCTCAAGTCTGCAGGTGTGTAGGGTGTTCCACCTAGGAATCGCCATCTTCCACCCAGCTCCCAGTTTTTGCCAAAGCGCTTGCCTGCCGTAAGACTGACAATAAATCCATTGTCCCAGGAGGAAGGAATCATACCCTCCGAATTGGGGTTGGTAAACTCTGAGCGCACCAATGTCAAGGAAGCGATTCCATAGAAATTGTTGTAAAGCCGCTGCTGTGCCAAAAACTCGAGTCCATAAGCTCTCCCAGTAGAATTTGAGAGTACGGGCTCGTTTCCGATAGCCCCAAAGTCTGCCCCTAGGTTGGCCAAGGAAATACCGTTGCGGATGGAAGTCGGGTAGTTGCTATATCGCTTGTAAAATGCCTCTGCGGTAAATCGTCGTGCTTTCTCAGGAACCAAGTATTCGATTCCGCCGATAAGCTGTGCATTTCGAATAAAGCGGATGTCACTGTCTTGATTCACAAAAGCACCTGCAGAATTTTGGTAACCGAGAATGGTATAAGCCGGCCGCTGGTAGTAGATTCCTGCATTCGCGGTAGCAAAGAGATTGGGCTTGAGTTGGTAAGAAACAGAAAATCGTGGGCTCAGCTGGTTGAGGGGGTTGGATGCGGTTTTGGCAAAATCTGAACCGTCAATTCGTACCCCTCCACTAAGCAATAGCCGATCCCCAAACCAATTTCGAGTTCCCGATACAAAAGCCCCATAGCTACAGTAGTTGGAGGTAGCCAAGATATCAATGGTGCCTCCAGTCTTAGAGAGGGCGACGCGGTCAAAATTGTCGATTAGGTAGCGAGAGTACTCCAGATTGATCCCGTATTTGAGGGAATACCCCTTTCCGAAAATGCTATTTTCTCCACGGAACTTATTTTCTGATTCCTGGGAGCGGTACCGGAAGAGTAGGTTTTTCTCGTCTCCTTCCTGGTTTCCGGCATATTTATAGGATTCGTTGTTGAGCATATTCCGGCTCAACACAAAGGTCCAAAAACCATTGTCTCTATACCGCTTCAATTTGGCCCCCGTAGTGTAATTC